>Ga0070739_10000703_pt1 | contig 59176 bp, 48 predicted proteins | sample Coa_R1_7_FD_66445 | JGI IMG/M metagenome (GOLD analysis project Ga0070739, IMG submission 66445) | Surface soil microbial communities from Centralia Pennsylvania, which are recovering from an underground coalmine fire - Coalmine... | ecosystem: Environmental > Terrestrial > Soil > Unclassified ...
GAGCTGATAGCCCATCAGGTGCAGCGCCATGATCGAGTACACCCACGGCGGCTGGATGCCGCCCCAGCAGCCGTCGGCCTCCTGTCGCGCGACGATCCACTCGACCGCCCGCTTGAGTGCGGCCTTGCGCATCGGCTTGAACCGCAGCCGCTCATAGCGGTGCAGCAGCTTGTCGGCCCACTGGAAGAAGCCCGCGGTGGACAGCGCGGGGGAGAGCGGCGGATCGCCGGCGCCGGTGCGCAGCTCGTCGATCCCGAAGGGCAGCGGCCGGCTGGGCCGGAAGTGTGAGACCACGGTGAGCGGCACCACGGTCTGGCGCGCCCAGCAGGCCCAGTCGTAGATGTTCAGCGGCACCTGCGGCGGCAGGTAGACCAGCTCCGGCGGCATCACCGGCAGCCGCTCCCAGTCCCACAGGCCGAACAGCGCCAGCCAGATCCGGGTGAACACCCGCGTGCGCTCCACGCCGCCGTTCGCGATGATCCAGTCCGCGGCGAGCTTCATGTGCGGCGCGTCCGGGGCGTCGCCGCACAGTTTGAGCGCGACGTACGCCTCCACGGTCGTGGACAGCTCCGGCGGACCGCCGTGGAACGTGCCCCAGGTGCCGTCCTCCCGCTGCTGCGAGCGGATCCAGCGGGCCGCGGCCCAGCTCTCGGCCGCCTGCCGGATGCCGAGGAACTCGCGCAGCAGCAGATCCTCGGCGTCCATGGTGACGTTGGTCGCCAGCTCGCCCTTCCACCAGCCGGCCGGGTCCTGCAGGCCGAGCAGGTGCCCTCGGGCCCGCTCGGTGGCGCGGCGCACCGCCGCCACCGGTCCGGGCTCGGCTGCCGCCGGCTCGGATCGTCTGGCGCTGGGCCGATCCGCGATTGCCGTCATCTCCAGGTCCTCCTCGTGCCCGCCCCTACCACTCCCGCCGCAGCAGAAACCTGGTCACCTCGGTGAGATCGCCGAAGGTTTCCGGCTGCGCCGCCAAGCGGTCGAGCCGGGCAAGCGCCTCGTTGGTGTGCAGGTCGGCGCGTTCCCGGCACCAGGCGCGGCCGCCGGACTCCTCGACGAGCTTGGCGGCCAGGGCCACGTCCTCCTCCGGAAGCTCGCCCGGCGTGGCCAGCAGCGCGGCCAGCCGCTCGCCCTCCCGGGTGCCCGAGGTGAGCGCGGCGACCACCGGCGCGGAGCGCTTGCGGGCCCGCAGGTCCGCCGCCACCGGCTTGCCGGTGCGCCCTTCGTCGCCCCAGATGCCGAGCATGTCGTCGACCAGCTGGAAGGCCATGCCGACGTGGTGCCCGTACTCCGCCAGCAGCGCGGTACGTGCCGCCGCGTCGGAGCCTTCGATGAGTTCACCGCGCGCGCCGTACCAGGCGATCGCGCCGAGCGAGGCCGAGGCGGACAGCAGCGAGGCGGTCTTTCCGGCCTCCATCGCGATGCACTGCTCGACGGTGACGTCCTGACGGTCCGCCAGGTAGAGGTCGTCTGACTGCCCGGCGATCAGCACCTGCACCGACGCGGTCAGCGCCTCCTGCGCCGCCACCGCGCCGCGCTTGGCCAGCACCTCGAAGGCCAGGGTGTGCAGCGCGCAGCCGGCCAGCAGCGACTGGTTGACGCCGTAGACGGTCCACGCGGTCGGCCGGTGATGCCGGGTGCGGTCCTCGTCCATGATGTCGTCGTGCAGCAGGGAGAAGTTGTGGATCAGCTCGACCGCGCAGGCAGCGTCCAGCACCTCCGGCTCGTCCCCGGCGGCGCCGACCGCCCGGGCGCCGAGCACCGCCAAGGCCGGGCGCAGCGACTTGCCCGAGCCCCCGGCGGTGTCCCAGCCGAAGTGGAAGCGGGAGATCTCACGCATGAGCGGGTGCAAACCGTCGACGTGCCGCTGCAGCACGGGGTCGACGAGTGCTTTCATCGCGGCGAGAATATCCGGCGCCTGTCGCTGCATCAGCCCTCTCCCGTCGTGTGATCAACTACCAGTCTTGCAGCATTGATTCCGCTGCGCACCGCACTTTCCATGGTGTCCGGCCAGCCGGTGGCGGTCCACGCGCCAGCGAGGTAAACCCCTGGCATACCGGTCGCCGGGCCCGGCCGCAGCGGCGCCGAACCGCGCTCCTGACGGAACGTCGCGTGCTGCTCCCGGGTCACGAACACCTCCTCCAGCCGTGCGTCCTTCGTCTTGGGCAGGAGCCGCGCCAACTCGGCCTCGAACAGCGTGGCCAGCTCGCGGGTGGGGGTCTCGCACAGCGCGTCGGCCGCCGAGACGGTGACCGCGACATAACGCCCGGCCGGTCCGTCCAGGCCGCTGGCCGCGGTGCGGTCGAAGATCCACTGGGCCGGGGTGTCCACGGCGGCGAGGAACTGTCCGTCGAGCACGGGCCGGTCGTAGCGCAGGTGGATGTTGAGGATCGGGCTGTGGCCCAGCTTCCCGAACGCGGTCGGGTGATGCGGCGTGGGCAGCAGCGTGGCGGCCACGTCGTGCGGCACGGCCAGCACCACCGCGTCCGCGGCCAGTTCGGTGCGCTCGCCGGAGCGGTCGACGACGGTGACCGTGCGGATGAGGGGTACCTCGGAGAGCGGTTCGGCCTTGGTCGAGTCGAGCACCGTCACGCCCGCGGCGTCCAGCGCCTTGCGGGCCAGTTCGTCGTGGATCCGGCCGAGCGGGACCGTCGCGTAGCCCAGGTCCGCGCCGTCGTTCGTCTCCAGCAGCCCGGTGCGGAACACCTTCGCCGCCAATGCGAGTGAGGCGTCGTCAGGGGCGATGTTCAGCGTCGCGGTCGAGATGACCGACCACAGCCGGTCGATCGCCGCCTGAGACTGGCCCTTCTCGCGCAGGAAGTGCCCGAAGCCCTGCTCGTCCACGTCGAGACTCGCCGGATCGGTGCGCCGCAGCGCGAATGCCGGGCCGCCGAGCTTGGCGCGGTCCCGCAGCGGCAGCAGCCCGTAGCCGCCGAGCGCGACCGCCAAATGCAGCGGCGCGGGCAGTGCGGTACGCCGCAGCCGGGCGGTGCTCGCGTCGGACGCCGACTTGAGCGGGATGTCGAGCCGGTCCTGAAGGTGCGTCAGGCCGGTGTCAGGTCCGGCGCCGAGCCGGTCGAGCAGTCCGCGATAGGCGGTGCAGCAGCGCAGGAAGACGTGCTGGCCGTTGTCCACGGTCAGCTCGCCGCGCCGGTACGAGGTCGCCCGGCCGCCGAGCCTGGGGCGCGCCTCGACCAGTGTCACGCTCCAGCCGCGCTCGGCCAGCACCAGCGCGGTGGTGATCCCGGCCAGCCCGCCGCCGACGACGACGGCGCGCTGACCGGTCTCGGTCGGGCCCGCGTTCATGAGCGCGGCGCCGGGAGCAGCAGGGCGCCGAGCGCCACGGTCAGCTTTTGCGGGGTCGGCACCGAGACCCGAGTGGAGAGCACGGCTTCCGGCTCGGCCGCGATGCGGCGCAGCAGCGCGTGATAGATCCCGGACAGCGCGCCGCAGCAGGCCCGCGAGCGCCGGTCGAGCAGCGGCAGCAGGCCCAGGCCTTCGGCGTACAGCTTCTCGGCCCGGTCTGCCTCGGCCCGGATCAGCCCGACCAGTTTTCCGCCCTGCGGATCGAGGTTCCCCTCGGCGTTGAGCACCAGCTTGCAGCCGTGCGCCGAAAGATCCTCCTGCGGCAGGTAGATCCGACCGTTCGTCAGATCTTCGCGCAGGTCGCGCAGGATGTTGGTGAGCTGGAGCGCCAGGCCGAGGGTGTCGGCGAGGGCGTTGGGCACCGAGGGTTCGGTACGCAGCGACGGCGGATCGAACACGCCGAGCGAGAGCCGTCCGATCGAGCCGGCCACGCAGCGGCAGTACACGGCGAGGTCATCCCAGGTGCGGTACACCGTGCCGCGCTGGTCCATCTCGCAGCCGTCGATCAGCTCACCGAACGCGCCGAGGTCGAGTGGGTAGCGCGCGGCCGCGTCGGCCAGCGCCACGAGTACCGGATCGTTCGGGAAGTCGCCCGGCGCGGCGGCCTGCTTGCGCGCGTGGTCGAGCGCGACCGTCTTCTCGGCGATCGGCAGGTCGCCGTCGCCGATGTCGTCCACCCGGCGGGCGAAGGCGTAGACGGCGGACAGGGCTTGGCGCTTCGGGCGCGGCAGCAGCCTGATGCCGTAAGAGAAGTTGCGCGCCTCCACGCCGACGATGCGCTCGCACTCCGCGTACGCCGCCGTGACATCGAGATGCTGCGGATTCCTGTGCGGCTCTGAAGTGACTGGAGGATTCGCGCCGCGCGGCGCGGCCGCCTCCTGGCGCGAATCCTGCGCCGCAGCCGCGGAGGAATCCGCGGCCGTCAGGTCGGAGGGCTGGTGGGTTGCGGCCGCCGGGGGCCGGTTCTCATCGCTGGTCTGCACGTGATCAACCTAATCCGGGGTCAGCGTCGTCGGCCCAGAAGCACACCGGCCGCCGCGCGCAGTGTCGCGCCGGTGGTGGGCTTGGGCGTGGCGGCCAGTACGTCGTAGTCGGCGTGGCGTAGCGCGGCGAGGGTCGCCCGGCCACCGGCCACGTAGCCGATCACCGCGGGCCTGGCCCAGCCGCGCAGCCGCCGGGTCAGCGGCACGCCCCGGCTGAGCATCACCGCGGCCCGCCCGGCCTCCCAGCGCAGCAGGGCCTTGACGTCCTCGTCGGCGTGCTGCTCGGCGAGGGCGCTCTCGGTCACCCCGAACGCGGTCAGGTCCTCGCGGGGCAGGTAGATGCGCCCTGCCCGGTAGTCCTCGGCCACGTCCTGCAGGTGCTCGATGACCTGAAGTCCGGTGCACACCGCGTCGGAGTCGGCGATGTTCTGCTCGGTGGCCTGTCCGGCCAGGTACAGCACCACGCGGCCGACCGGGTTGGCCGACAGCTTGCAGTAGTGCACCAGCTCCGCGAACGTGGCGTACCGCAGCTTGTGCTGGTCCATCAGATTCGCGGCGACCAGGTCGTGGAAGGGCTCGATGGGCACGCGGCCGTCGCCGGTAATCCGCAGCAGCCCGCGTACCGGCTCCAGGGTCGGCGTGGCGCCGGAGGCCAGCCGGTCCAGGTCCGTGTCCACGTCCTTGAGTGCGGCTATCCGGTCGCCGGCGTACTCGTCGCCGAGGTCGTCCACGTAGCGCGCGAAGGTATAGAACGCGGCCAGGTCGGCGCGGATCTCCCGGGGCAGGAAGCGCAGCGCGACCGGGAAGTTCTCGGCCTGCTCCTTGGCCGCGATCACCGCGCGGTCCGGGCTGACCACCTCGTCGGGCACCGCCGCCGTGGCTTCAGCGGCTTCAGTGGGTTCAGCCGCCTGCGCCGTCGTGTCGTCTCGCGTGACCTCTGGCACCGCAGCCTCGGCCGCAGGCTCGTCTGAAGCCGCGCTCTCAGGCACGCTCGCCGGGGCCGGCGCCGCAGCGCCGTCCCCGAGCACCGTCTCGTTCGCCGCGGCCCGGGCCTCGACTGCCTCGTCGCCGTCCGCCGCCCTCGTCTCCTCGCTCACCGCCGCTGCATCGCCTGCTTGACCAGGGTGCGGCCGAAGTCCCACATCAGGCCGGTGCCCCGGTGGGCGTCGCGCATCACGTCGTCGAAGGCCTCGATGAAGCGGTCCACCTCCACCTCGGTGATGTTCAGCGGCGGCAGCAGCTTGATGACGTCCATGTGGTCGCCGGCCACCTGAGTCAGGATCCGGTGCCGCTGGAACAGCGGGACCACCACCATCTGCGCGAACAGGCCGTGCCTGGCCGCCTGCAGGGTGTTCCACCCGGCCTTGAGCTTGAGCGAGGAGGGCTTGCCGAATTCGAACCCGACCATCAGCCCGCGCCCGCGCACGTCGGAAAGCAGCTCGTAGCGCTCCATCCGCTCGGCCAGCCGGGACTTGAGCAGCTCGCCGATCCGCGCCGCGTTCTGCACCAGCTTCTCGTCCTCGATCACCTGCAGCGCGGCCAGGCCCGCCGCCATCGCCATCGCGTTGGAGCCGAAGGTCGAGTCGTGCACCAGCACCCGGTCCATCGAGGAGTAGACCTTCTCGAAGATCCAGCCCTTCGCCAGGGTCGCGCCGACCGGGACGAAGCCGCCGGACAGCGCCTTGGCCACGGTCACGATGTCCGGCTCGACGCCCTCCTCGTGTTCGTAGGCGAAGAACTTGCCGGTGCGCCCGACGCCGGTCTGCACCTCGTCGCAGATCAGCAGCGCGCCGTGGGCCCGCAGCCGTTCCTGAGCCGCTTTCAGATAACCGGGCGGCGGGATGTTCACGCCCTTGCCCTGGATCGGTTCGAGCAGCAGCGCGGCCACGTCGCCGCGGGCCAGCTCCCGCTCCAGCGCGTCCAGATCGCCGAGCGGCAGCGGGGTGTCCGGCAGCAGCGGGTCGAAGCCGCGGCGGAACTCCTCCGCGCCGTTGACCGAGAGCGAGCCGGTGGTCAGGCCGTGGAAGGCGTGGTCGACGTAGAGGATCCGGCTGCGGCCGGTGGCATAACGGGCGAACTTGAGCGCGGCCTCGACCGCCTCGGTGCCGCTGTTGCCGAAGTACACCCGGTCCAGGTGCGGGGCGTAGCCGAGCAGCTTCTCCGCCAGCAGCCCGGCCAGCAGCGGGGAGTCGAACTGCACCAGGTCGGCCAGTTCGGCGTCGAGGACCTGGTGCAGCGCGGCACGGATCGCGGGGTGGTTGCGGCCGGCCGCGAACACGCCGAAGCCGGAGAGGAAGTCGAGGTAGTCGTTGCCCTGCTCGTCATAGAAATAGGCGCCCTGGGCGCGCACGTAGGTCCGGTCGAAGCCGATGGCGTGCAGCATCCGCGGCAGCTGCGGGTTGAGCATCCGCGCCTGCAGGTCGTGGCCCTGCCCGGTGCGTGCACGGATCAGCGCGGCCAAGTCCAGCCCGGTCCCGCGCGCGGGATCCGGTGCGCTGTCGCGGGCTTGGTCACGCCCGCTCAGATCGCCGCTCTCGATCAAGCTGTCCATCGACGCATACCGCCCTTTCGGCCCGCCAGCCCGCCGGGGCCGTCTACCCGCGCCGGATCCGGCTGAACCGGACCGGGCACGGACGTCACCCCGAAACGCCCTGCCTGTCGGGGCTGATACTACGGTGACGATCACTCCTGGGCGGCGGCTCGCCCGGCGGGTTTCCCGGAACTGTGGATATCGTGCGCCGGACGGTTGAGTCCGTGCGCTCGGCGGTTGGATCTCGGCGCTGTGACGCGGCGACGCGGCGGGCGCGGTGCGGGCCCGGCCCGGCTTCAGACGCCCGGCTTCAGAAATCTGGGCGGCATTCTTGAGATGGTCTGACCGTAGTCTCAGATGTCTTTCAAGGAACGCGGGCACTGTCGAGACATGACCGAGACGCAGCACGACCCGCACACCGCCCAGCAGTACCGCCAGGCGTCCTCGTATCCGCAGGCGCCGCAGCAGCCCCAGCCGCAGTGGACCGCTCCGCGTCCGGTCGGCGAGAGCACCCTCCAGGCCCGTGAAGGCGAGTACGCCTGGCGCGGCCCCGGCCAGACAGCCGCCCAGACCTCCGCCCCGCCGTACGGCCAGTCGGAGCCCACCGCCCCGATCGGTCCCTTCGGCCCCGTCCCCGGTTCGCCGCCCGGAGCCGGCCACGCGGCCGAGCCGCGCCGCTCGCCGGTGAAGTTCGGCCTCGGCGTGGTCGCCGCGCTCGTCATCGCCTCCGCCGCGGTCGGCGGGGTCGCCGGAGCCTACTTCGGCTCCAGCCACGGCACCTCAGCCGCCGTGGTCACCTCCATCACCGGCGCGACCACCTCGAGCGCGACCACCACGGTGGGCAAGGTGGCCGCCGCGGTCCTGCCGAGCGTGGTGCAGGTCAACGAGACCACCGCCGCGGCCTCCGGGGTCGGCTCCGGAATGATCATCTCTTCCGACGGGAAGATCGTCACCAACAACCACGTGATCGCCGACTACGTCGCCAACGGCGGCCAGCTGACCATCACCCTCTACAACGGCAAGACCTACAGCGCCAAGGTGATCGGGTACCTCGCGGCCGACGACATCGCGGTGATCCAGGCCGAGGGCGTGTCCGGGCTGACCCCGGTGACCTTCGCCGACTCCTCGAAGGTCCAGGTCGGCGACGAGACCATCGCCATCGGCTCGCCGGACCAGCTGCAGAACACCGTCACCAGCGGCATCGTCTCCGCGCTCAACCGCAAGGTGTCGATCACCGAGTCCACGGACAACGGCGGCGGCTTCCCCGGCTTCGGCTGGCGCGGCCTCGGCTCCACCACCACGGTGAGCTACAACGCCATCCAGACCGACGCGTCGATCAACCCCGGCAACTCCGGCGGCCCGCTGCTGAACACCGCCGGCCAGGTGATCGGCATGAACTCGGCGATCTACTCCTCCTCCGGCGCCTCGTCCAGCTCCGGCTCGGTCGGCCTCGGCTTCGCCATCCCCGCCAACACGGTCACCGCGGACATCGCCAAGATCGAGAGCGGCGGCGGGGACTCGAGTTCAGCCACCTCCTGAGCAAGCACCGTCAAGTCGGGCGGTCCCGCGCGGCGCCGGGCAAGTACGCCCCAGCCTGCGCAGACGGCCGAACGATGCAGGCCACTGAAAGGGTCCGCGCGCTGCGTGTGCCGAAGATCGGCGCCGAGCGCTACAGTGACCGGCGTGCCGGAAACCATTCCCGGCACGCCGGTGGCGCGTCCGGAACAGGTTCACAAGATCGCGCCGTGCGCCACCGACCTCCACCACCCTGCCTGGAGGCCGCCATGGACGCCGCGCGTCGCGCGCTGCTGCCGACCGAGGAAGCCGTCGCGCTCCTCGAACTGACCACCGAGCTCGCCGAGAAGGAGCTCGCGCCCCGTGCCGCCGAGTACGAAGAGGCGCACCGCTTCCCGCGCGAAGTCTTCCGCGTACTGGGCCGTTCCGGCCTGCTCGGCCTGCCGTATCCGGAAGAGTACGGCGGCGGCGCACAGCCCTACGAGGTCTACCTCCAGGTCGTCGAAGAACTCGCCCGGCACTGGCTGGCCGTCGGCATCGGCGTCTCGGTGCACACCCTCTCCTGCCACGCGCTCGCCCACTACGGCGACGAGCAGCAGAAGGAGCGCTGGCTGCCGGACATGATCGGCGGCGACCTGCTCGGCGCCTACTGCCTGTCCGAACCCTCACACGGCTCCGACGCGGCGCACCTGACCACCCGCGCGGTCCTGGACGGCGACGAATACGTCGTCGACGGCACAAAGGCCTGGATCACCCACGGTGGCGAAGCCGACTTCTACACCGTGCTGGTGCGCACCGGCGATTCCGGCGCCCGAGGCATCACCGCGCTGCTCGCCGACGCGAGCACGCCCGGCCTGAGCGCCGCGCCGCCGGAACGCAAGATGGGGTTGCGTTCGTCGACCACCGCGCAGGTGCGCTTCGAGGGCGCGCGCATCTCGACCGAGCGACGCCTCGGCGAGGAGGGTCAGGGCTTCGCGATCGCGATGGAGGCCCTGGACGGCGGACGCCTCGGCATCGCCGCGTGCGCCATCGGTCTCGCGCAGGCCGCGCTGGACGCCGCGGTGACCTATGCGCGCGACCGGGTCCAGTTCGGCAAGCCGATCATCGAGCACGACGGCGTCGGGTTCCTGCTCGCCGACATGGCCGCCAGGCTCGAGGTGGGCCGGGCCGGCTACCTCGCGGCGGCGCGGCTGCGCGACCGCGGGCTGCCGTTCACCCGGCAGGCGGCGGCGGCCAAGCTGTTCTGCACCGACGCGGCGATGCAGACCACGATCGACGCGGTCCAGGTGCTCGGCGGCTACGGCTACACCGCCGACTTCCCGGTCGAGCGGTACCTGCGCGAGGCGAAGGTGCTCCAGATCGTCGAGGGCACCAACCAGATCCAGCGCCGGGTGATCGCTCGGAGCCTCGCCCGTCCCTGACGAGGCGTTATGAAACTGTCGGTAAGCCTCTCAAACCACATGAGCCACGGCGCTTGAGGCCAGCCGCCTGCGCCCGTGCGCGACTTTTCACCGGAACGTGGCGCAGTTCACGCCCCGCAGCGCTGCGCGGTTGGGTAGGTTTCTTGTCGGAACTCTTACAGAAACCGATCCGACAGCGGGACTACAGGGGGATCCGGCACGGTGGTTTCGGCGGCGCACGGTGTGGGGTGAACACCGGGCCGGGTAGGGACGCCGGTTTACCGAGGACGGCGGGTTGAGCTGAAAGGCCGGGTGAGGGGCTCGGTCGGTACCGGCGGCAGCGTCGAACGAGAGGCGGATGGGCCATGGCGGATCGGGCCGACACCTCGGCGCGCGGCGGCGGCCTGCGATTGTTCGGCGTCGCGCACGCCGTGGCGATCGCCTGTCTCGTCGGCGCGTATCTGGTCGACGGCCTGCACGGGTTGACGGTCGCGGCTTTGCTCGGCGTGCTGGAGGTCGCGGTCTCCTTCGACAACGCGATCGTCAACGCGACCGTGCTGGCCCGGATGAGCCAGTTCTGGCAGCGGCTGTTCCTGACCGTGGGCATCGTCATCGCCGCGATCGGCATGCGGCTGCTGGTGCCGCTGGCGATCGTGAGCGTCGGCGCCCGGATAAGCCCGAGCTCGGCGATCGAGCTCGCCTACTCCGATCCGCTGAAATACCGCGACGTGCTCATCGCCGCCCAGCCCGGCATCGCGGCCTTCGGCGGCGCGTTCCTGATGATGATCTTCTTCGGCTTCGTGTCCGAGGAGCGCGAGGAGACCTGGATCGGCTGGATCGAGCGGCCGCTGCGCCGGCTCGGCCGGCTGCCGCGGGCCGGCGAGGTGCTGGTGCTCGGCTTCGCGCTGATCGCGGCCGGGACCGTGCACAACGGCGACGCGCTGAAGGTGATGGCCGGCGCGGTCTCCGGGCTCTGCGCCTTCCTGCTGGTCAACGGCGCGGGACAGCTGATCGCCGAACAGGCGGACGCTGACGGGGCGTCACGTCCGCGGGCCACCGTGCACGGCCGGGCCGCCTTCTTCCTGTTCTGCTACCTGGAACTGCTCGACGCGACCTTCTCCTTCGACTCCGTGATGGGCGCCTTCTCGGTGACCCTGGACATCGCGCTGATCACCATCGGCCTGGCGATCGGCGCCGCGTACATCCGCGCCCTGACGGTGTACGTGGTGCGCCGCGGGACGCTGGAGGAGTACCGGTACCTGGAGCACGGCGCGTACTACGCGATCGGCATGCTCGCGCTGCTGCTGATGGTCGAGGTCTGGCATGACGTGCCGGACGTGCTCACCGCGGGCACCGGCGCGGCGATGATCATCGCCGCGGTCGCCTCCTCGCTGGCCGCCCGCCGACGTCAGGAGAGCGCCCAACGCCGCGAGGCCGGCAGCGGCAGCCCCGACGCCAAGGTCCATGCCGGACCCGGTAACCGGCCCGGACTCGACCAGCGCTACGAGCGCCAGCGGCAGGACCACGGCCACGACGAGCGCGCGTCGGAGAGCGCGGGCAAGGGGAGCCACCCCGCCGCGTGAGCGTGCCGTCGGGCCGTCCGCGACTACGGAGCCGCCGGCTCCTCGACGATCCGATCCGCGCTGACCTCCACCGCGCGGCGCAGCTGCTCCAGGCGATATGGCAGCGGCCGCCAGCCCGGTGAGCCCGCCAGTTCGGTGTTCAGCTCCACGACGGTCCGGGTGTACGCGCGTTGCAGACCCCTGGGACGCAGCGGCATCCCGGCCGGCCGCTTGATCGAGTGGCCGTCCGCGGCGGGCAGTCCCGCGTGGTTCCCGGCGACCGAGACCCACAGCGACTTCACGCCGATGTGCAGTGGGGTGAGGATCTCCTCGCGGGCGGCCAGCCAGTGCCGCAGCGCGGTCGCGGTACCGGGGGAGAGGATGATCCGCTCCGTGACCGGTTCGGACACGGACCTGGCCTGGGGATGGCGCACCACGGTCAGCACCGGCTCGGACTCGGCCAGATCCAGGTCCTCGACCCGCAGCGCGCACAGCTCGCCGACCCGCGCGGCGGTGTCGAGCACCGTGCCGATGATCGCCAGCAGCCTGATCCGCCCCGGCCGGGTCGGCGGGCTCTTGGCCTTCTCGGCGAGGTAGGCGCGCAGCTGGGAGCGCGTCGGGCCGTTGACCACCTCGCGCGGCGCGGGCAGCGGCGCCCGCCCGGCCAGCGCCAGCGGCACGCTCAGCTCCTGGCAGATAAGACGCAGGCAGTCCTCGCGGATGCGCATCGAGGAGGCGCTCGACGTGCCGTCCCCGGAGCTGGTCGGCCGCTGCCGCAGCTCGCCGTGCTGCGCGAGACGCAGATAAGAGGTCAGCGACTGCGCGCCGAGCAGATCCGCGGCCTCGCGCACGGTGTCCGCGGGCCGGAACTCGGGATGCACGCTGACCAGCCGCAGCTCCTTGGCGACCCAGCGCAGCTGCCGCGCCCGTGCCGGGCTGGTGCTCTCGCGCAGGCAGAGCCGTTCGACTGCGGCCTCCACCTGCCGGAGCGCGGCCACCGGGACCGGGCGCTGCGCTTCCGGCGGCGCGGCGGTTTCGCTGTCGTCCTGTTGACGCTCCGTCACGAACGATCAAGATACCCGGCGGCACTGACAGCGGGAAGCTTCCCTAGAGCGGGCGAAAGGAGCACTATTGCTCTACGGGTTGTAGAAACAGTTTCATGGGGAGCAGTGTCATGGGGAATGCACGGGAAGCAGTGATCATCGGGGCCGGCGTCGGTGGACTCGCGGCGGCGAACGCGCTGTACCGCACCGGTTGGCGAGTGACCGTGTTGGAGCGGGCGGATGCGCTGCGGCCGATCGGGGCCGGAATCGCCATGCCGCCGAACGCGATGCACGCCCTCGACGCCGTAGACGCCGACGGGATGACGCTCGGCGCGCGCGTCCGGGCGGTCGGGGTATCGAGCGGCGCGATCGGAGCGCGGCGTCCGGACGGCCGCTGGATCTTCCGCCCGAGCGGGGACCCGGTCGGCCGCCGCTTCGGCTATCCGGTGTACTCGCTGGTGCGGACCGAGCTGCTGGCCGTGTTCGCCGGGCAGCTTCCCGGCGACGCGATCCGCCTCGACACGACGGCGCAGGTGGCCGATCCCGGAGCGGCGGACCAGCGCGCCCGGGTCGAGACCACGGACGGCCGGGTGTTCGAAGCAGACCTCGTCGTCGCCGCGGACGGCGGCCGCTCGGCGGTGCGGCGCACCCTCTTTCCCGACCACCCCGGGCCCGCGGACGGCGGATACGTGATCTGGTGGATGCTCGCGCCGAGCCTGGGCGAAGAGGAGGAGGTACTCGCGAGCGAGTCCATGGGCAAAGGCACCGTGTGGGGAACCTGGGCGCTGAACGACGGCCGCGTCTACGCATACGCGACCGTACTGAAGGAACTCCTCGCGACCGGGAACGGGCAAGCCGACGATCCGTTAAGTCAGCTGCGGGCACATTTCGCGGGCTGGTATCCGCAAGTCCAACGCATCCTCGACGCCGTCGATCCCGCCTCGGTTTATCGCGACGACGCCCGCTGGATGCAGACTCCGCTGCCCGCGTACCACCTGGGCCGCGTGGCGCTGCTCGGTGACGCGGCGCACCCGATGACACCGGACCTCGGGCAGGGCGGCTCGCAGTCCATCGAGGACGCCGTGGTGCTGGCGAAGCTGCTCGCCGAGGCAGACGGCGACGTGAGCGCGCTCGCCTCGTACACCGCCGCGCGGCTGCCGCGCACCATGGACATCGTGAAGCGCTCGAAGCGCATGTCAGCCTTCCACCACGCCTCGACGCCGGCGGGCATTTTCCTGCGCAACCAGGCGCTGCGGCTCAGCAGTAGTGAGCGCACGGTCGGGTTGTTCCTGCGCTCCTTCGACCCGGTGTTCGGCTGGAAGCCCTGAGCGGCGCCTTACTCGCCTGAGGACGGCGGCCCGCTCTCCCGCGGGGATTCTGGCGCCTCAGCCTTCTGCGCCTTCTGCGCGACCTGCTGCTCGGCCTCGCGCAGGCAGCCGAGCATTTGGCGCAGCTGGTCGTTGGTGTGCCCGATCTCCTCGGTAATCGGTTCGGAGCGCTGCTCCTTCGGCAGCCCCGTCAGTTCGGCCAGCACGGACCGCATCGCGCTCAGCGCCTCGGTCCATCGCGCCGGCGCGGCGTCGTCTGCGTCCTCGTCTTTGTCGTCGCCCTTTGCCCAGCCGATCAACCACGCGGCGGAGCGCAGGCAGCGCGCCCGCGCCGGCAGATTGCCGATCTCGCCCCACAGGTCGGCCGCGCGCCGGTACGCGGGCAGCGCCTCGGCCGTCAGCCCGGCGCTCTGCAGGGCCTGCGCCGCCGACCAGGCGAGTCGAGCGTGCGGAAGGCGATTGTGCGGGTCGTCCTGCACGAGCGCCGCCGCGGCCAGGTACTGCTCGGCGGCGCGCCGGTGCTCGCCCAATTGGGTAAGGCAGTCGGCGTACTGCTCCCGCGTCATCGCGATGCCCGCTGCGTCGTAGGGCACGTGCACGCGCGGCATCAGCTCGTCGAACAACGCGGCTGCTTCGCCATGGCGCTTCAGCCCGGCGTACGCGCGGGCCGCGATAAAGCGATTGTGCAGGCTGTCCGGCTCGCTGGTGCCCTCCCACAGCTCGCCCGCGCGCAGCGCCGCGTCCACGACCTGCAGCCGGCGCTCCGGCTGCCGCCAGAGCGCCTCGGTCACCAGCGAATAGAGCCGGGCCTGCGCGGCCCGGTCGAGCAGGTCGCCGCCGTGCGCCAACGCGTCCCGGGCGTGGCGCTCCGCCGCCGCCGCGTCGCCCTGCTGCAGGGCGAGCTGGGCGAGCAGATCGGCCGGTTCCACGGCGTCCCAGGGCTGTGCGGCCCGCAGCGCCGCGTCCCGGGACGCCTGCAGGCGGGCGGCGGCCTCGGCGCGGTCGTCGCGGCGGAAGGCGAGCTGAGCCAGCATGCGGTGATAGACGGCGGCGCGCCCCGGATCAGCGAGCTTCTCGGTGATCTCCAGCTCAGACTCGATCAGCTCGGTGGCCGGCCGCGGATCCGCCGCGTCGTCCTGCTCTTCGGCGGCGACGGTCGGGTCGGCCAGCCGGGCGAAGGCGTTGAACGCGATGAAGACCGGCAGGCTACGCGCGCTGAGGTACTGGCGCGTCGTCAGATCGCCGGCGGCGTAGGCGGCTTCCGCCTCGGCGCCGATGACCACGGCCTCCGCCTCCGCGGTCTCCCGGTCCCCGGCGAGGAAGGCGGCGAAGGCGGCGTTGGCCCGGGTTTCGCGGGCCTCCGCGGCCTCGCCCAGTTGCGCGAGGCGCTCGGCGATCGCGGCGAGCGCGCCGCGCGCGGCCGCCGGATCCCGTTCCAGCAGCGTCCGGGCACGGCTGCGCTCGACCCGGGCGGCGATCACCGGCGGCAGTTCGTGCCCGCTCGCCGCGACCCGCTCCCAGGCCTGCCGCGCGTGCGGGTGCCGCGCGTCGGACAGCCGCTCGGCTTCGGTCACCAGTTCGTCGAGGGAGGGCGCGGCCGGTCGGGGCGCCGGGTGGGGCGGTGCGGCCGATGGCGCTGCCGCCGCACGCGCCGGCAGCGTGCCTGAGGAGCCGAGCGGCAGCGAGGCCAGCACCGGCTCGGCGCTCAGCCGCTCCTTCGCGCCATCCGACACGGTCGTGCTGCCGTTGCGCGCGTCGAACCGCGCGCACAGCTCGTCGATCCGCTCCTGGAGCCGAGCCGCGGTGTCGCTCACCGTCGCCGGTCCGGGCTCGAGGTTGGTCAGCGCCAGGTCGCCGAGGCCCAGCGTGGACAGGCGGCGCAGCAGCACCTGGGCGCCGATCAGGAACTCCAGCCGCGAGGTCGCGTCCTCCGCGCCGGGGGTCAGCAGTCCCGCGTGCTCGGTGAGGATTTCCAGGCCCCGCGCCTCGTTGCCGGTCAGCGCACAGAACTCCAGGTGCATCCCGATCGTCGAACGCAGATTCGCCACGCCCCGGGCCATCCGGTACCCGCGCAGGTGATTCGCCCGCGCCTCGTCGGTCCGGCCGAGGCGCAGCAGCGGCAGCAGGCTGTAGGCGAGCACCCGGTGCGGCTCTTCCGCGCACACCAGCTGCCCGCCGAGCACCGGCTCCCAGAGCCGCAGCGCCTCCTCATCCCGGCCGTTGAACGCGTGCCACCAGCCCTGGTCCCCGGCCTCGCAGGCGTTGCAGTCCGCCATCGCGTCGCGCGGCGCGTCGAGCCAGGCCTCGAACTCGCGCTCGGCCACCGCCGCCTGCCCGGTGGCGCGGGCCAGCCGGTGCCGGCCCATGTGCACCGGGCGCGGCGAGTGGCCGGCCTGCCGGTACCGCGACTCCATCTCGGTCAGCCAGCCGGTGATCGAGGCCAGCGACACCTCCGGTACCCGCAGCATTCCGCCGGTCGCCCACTTGAAGTACCAGAACAGGCTGTGCCGGCGCCGCGCGTCGAACGCGCCAGGGTCCCGGTCCCAGAGCCGCAGCAGCCGGGCGAACGGCACCAGCAGCTTCGACTGCTCCGCGCAGTATTCGTACGCGTTGATCACGTCGAGCAGCGACTGCGCGTAGAGCGGAGCGTCGTCGGCCGCCTCGGCCGCTTCCACCAGGTACTCCGCGCGGGCCACCTTGACCGGCCCGTTCGGGTTCTGCGCGTTCTCGGCCAGCGCCGCCCAGATCTCCGCCGGGGTCATCGCGGGCATCGCGACTCAGACCTCGTCCCCGGCGCGCGCGGCCAGCGACGCCCAGGCGAGCAGGTCGCCGAAGGCCCGGTTGAGCAGCGCGGTATCGCTCGGGCGCAGCGGCCGGTGCGTCATCAGCAACGCCTGGCCGTACAGCGCCTCGACCGCCGTGTTCAGCAGCGTGCGGTCGGTTATGCCGCTCAGTCGCCGGACCACCGGACTGTGGTGATTCAGCACCAGCTGTGCGCGCGGCGCCGAGGACTTCAGGGCGCCCAGGATCTCGGCCCACAGCTCGTCCGCCGCCGCCTCGGTCTCAGCGCGGGTGCGCTCGTACCGGGCCTCGCGGTTGTCGAGGTGCAGCGCGGGGACGGACACCGGGGCGAAGGCGCGCAGCACCACGTCGCAGTCCAGCGGGTCGAGGGTGGCCCGCGCCGAGGCCAGGAAGCCGGCCAGGGCCAGCTCCTCGGCCGGGTCCACCAGGTCCAGATGCGCGGTGACCACGTCCGCGCCGAGCTCGCCGACCACCGTGCCGGGGATGACCTGCGGCAGCTGCTCGACCAGGTCCGCGTCGTAGGTGTAGCCGCCGTTGACCACCCCGATGCCCTGTGCCGCCGCGATCGGCGCGACCTGCCGGAACTCGTCCACGGTCCGGGCCAGGTGGATGCTCGGGTGGTTGCGGGCGAACTCGGTCAGCGGCACCCGGCCGTCGGTGGTCTCGAAGTCCAGGAACGGCAGCATGATGCGCAGCAGCTCCCGGTCGTGCCGCGCCATCGCCTTGACGCCCAGGGCGTGCACGCTCAGGAACGTGGCCAGCCGGGTCGGGTCCTGCGCCGCCAGATCGGTCAGCCAGTCGCGTATCCGGACGCCGAGCGCCTCGCGCACCGCCGAGAGCGTCTCGTCCTCATACAGGCCTTCGCGCGAGGCGGTAGGCCGAAGCGTGTCCGTGTCGATGATGCAGCGCACGAAGAACGCCCACTCCGGCAGCAGCCCGGTCGTCGCGTCGGAGAGCAGCATGCCCTTCAGGTGCACGCGATGCCGGCCGGCCTCCGCCGGATTGGCCGCGGACGGCAGCACGTAGGCCACCCCGCGCACGCCGGCCAGCGGCACGTTCAGCTCGATCACGTCGAGGGCGGTGAAGCCGAGGGCCCGCTCGCCGTAGTCGAACAGTGCCAGGCGGCGGGCGGCCGGCGAGACGTGGTCGCGGTCCCAGACCGGCGGGCTGTCGGTGGTGCGCACGGCGCCGTCCGGCGTCTCCACGACGACCTGGTACGGCAGCAGGGCGCCGTAGTCCCTGGCCAGCGCGGCCACCCGGTCCGGCGCGAACCAGCGCTCGGCGCCCGGACGCGGCGTCAGCTCCACGGTGGTGCCGGGCTCCGGGCGCGCCGCCGGGTCGAGCGCGCGGATCGTGTACCGGCCGTCCGAGGTGGCCAGCCACTCCACCGGCGGCGCGTCCGGGGCCGCCGCGGAGCGGGTCGTCACCCGGATGGTGTCGGCGACGGTGAAGCAGGCCAGCAGCCCGATGCCGAACTGGCCGAGGAACTCGCGCCGCGCCCCGGCCAGGTCGTCGCGCTTGGAGGAGCGGCCGATGGTGGCCAGGAAACGGTGCACGTCCGCCTCGGTCAGCCCGATCCCCGGATCCTCGATGCGCACCGAGGCGCCGTCCGCGACCAGGCGGATGCCGGTCGGCGCCGCCGGATCGGTGCCAAGCCGCGCCGTCACCGCGTCCACCGCGTTCTGCAGCAGTTCGCGCACGTAGATGCGCGGCGAGGAGTAAAGGTGGTGCGACAGCAGGTCGACCAGCCCGCGCAGGTCGACCTGGAACGCGTGCGCGTCGGCCAGGGGCGGGTCGGTCAGCGGGTTTTCCGGCATGCGGCTGATCGTAGGGGAGCCTTGTGACATGCGCGGCCTTGTTTCGAATACTACTGCCCGAACCCGTTACCGTTGGGGGATGGAGGAGATCGACCGGCAGATCGTCCGGCTGCTGCTGGCCGATGGGCGGATGAGCTACACCGACCTCGGCAAGGCCACCGGGCTGTCCACCTCGGCCGCGCACCAGCGGGTGCGCCGGCTGGAGCAGCGCGGCGTGATCAAGGGCTACCGCGCCGTGGTGGACGCCGAGGCGATCGGCCTGCCGCTGACCGCGTTCATCTCCGTCAAGCCGTTCGACCCGGCCGCGCCGGACGACGTGCCCGACCGGCTCAAGGGCCTGAGCGAGATCGAGTCCTGCCACTCGGTGGCCGGCGACGAGAACTACATCCTCAAGGTGCACGTCGCGACGCCCGGCGCGCTGGAGGGCCTGTTGGCCAGGATCCGCTCGGCCGCGAACGTCTCGACCCGCACCACGATCGTGCTGTCCACCTCGTTCGACGGCCGCCTGCCCGACCTGCCCGAGCCGCTCGGCTGAGCACGCAGCCGATCGCGGCCGATCACAAAGTCAGTACCGTTCAGCCGGGCTGCTTGTAAGGTGAGGCGGCATGAACGACTGGCGGCGGCGTACCGGACCGATCGCCGTGCTCACCGGCGCGGGCATCTCGACTGATTCCGGAATCCCGGACTTCCGCGGGCCTCAGGGCGTCTGGACGCGCAATCCGATCGCCGAGCTGAGCGCGAACTACCAGGACTATCTGATCGACCCTCGGCTGCGGGAGCGCTCCTGGCTGGCGCGGCGGGACAATCCCGCGTGGCAGGCCGAGCCCAACGCCGGGCACCGGGCGCTGGTGGATCTCGAGCGCTCGGGCAGGTCCGTTCGCATCCTGACGCAGAACATCGACCGGCTGCACCAGCGGGCCGGCTCGAGCGGGCGCCGGGTGCTCGAACTGCACGGCAACATGTTCGAGGTGGTCTGCGTCTCCTGCGCCGCCCGGGTCACGATGCGCGAGACGCTCGACCGCGTCGCCGCCGGTGAACCGGATCCGGCCTGCCTGCGCTGCGGCGGCATCCTCAAGTCCGCGACGATCATGTTCGGGCAGGCGCTCGACGAGGAAGTGATCGCCCAGGCCGCCGTGTACGCCCAGGTCTGCGAGATCTTCCTCGCAGTGGGCACCTCGCTGCGCGTGCACCCGGCCGCCGGGCTCTGCGAAGTGGCCGTCGATTCGGGCGCCGACCTGGTGATCATCAACAACGAGCCGACGCCCTACGACGACCTGGCCAGCGAGATCATCCGCGAACCGATCTCGCAGGCGCTGCCGCGCATCGTCGCAGAGCTCAGCGCTACGGCCGGACAGACGGCCTGACAGCTCGTCATGCGGTTCCGTCACCGCGGATCGGATCCATCGGATCCATCGGATCCGCGGCTACGGCAGCTCCGGCGCGAGTGCGAGCACTGACTCACGGAACGCCGTCACCGCCGGGGACGCCCAGCGATCCTCCCGCCAAACCAGGCCGAGCACGCGCGTGCCGCCGGTTCCGGCCAGCGGGACGTACCGCAGCCACGGGTCTCCGGCCTGGTCGATGCCGCCGTCGTACGTTCGCGCACGCGGCAGAACCGCCACGCCGAGTCCGACCGCGACCATCCCGCGCAGCGTCGCCACGTCGTCGCCCTCGAACGCGACCGTCGGGGCGATGCCGGCCTCGCGCCACAGTTCCTCGGTGGATTCACGTAGACCGGTGCCCGGCTTGTTGGCCACGAAGGTCTCCGCAGCCGCTTCGGCGAGGCGTACTCGTTGCCGTCGCGCGAATCGATGCTCCACCGGGACGGCCAGGTACAGCTGCTCGCGGCGCAGCGGCCGCCAGACGAGCCGCGGGCCGTCCGGGCGCGGCGAGGTGATCACCAGGTCCACCTCGCCGCGCTCGAGGGCGGCCAGATTGGTGGCCGAACCGCCCTGGATCAGGTGGAAGCGCACGCCCGGGTATTGCGCGCGAAAGGAGAGCAGCAGGCGCGGTACCAGCCACGGGCCGACCGTGTGGAGGAACGCCATCGCCACCGTGCCGGATTCGGGACTGGCCAGCTCCGCAACCGCCCGCCGCCCGGCCTCCAGTTCCCGCAGCACCCGGCGCGCGTGGGCGAGGAACGCCTCGCCGTAGCGGTTGAGCGCGAGGACGCGGCCCTTGCGGTCGAACAGCGGCGCGCCGAGCTCCTGCTCCAGCCGGGCCAGCGCTCGGGACAATCCCGGCTGCGACAAGCCGAGTTCGGCCGCCGCGCGCCCGACGTTCCCCGTCTCGCACAACACGGTGAACCAGCGCAACTCCTCGATCTGCATACCTGAATTCTTACATGCGAAAAACGCATGGAAACGGTGATCTCAGGTTATTGGACGCATCAGGCCTGCCTGAGTCACCATGGAACCGCCTCGACCGCGTCCCGCCCGGGACGCGGCGGGGACGGCCCGAAGACGCGTCGCCCGTCCACAGCACTGCCGGGGGAGGGCCGTGTCCACCTACAGCGAAACTGTTCGCGAACTTCGATCCCCGGGCCGGATCGCCCAAGCGCCGCGCTCCGCGCTGGCCCCGATACGCGGCGTCCGCCTCGCATTCGGCGTGATGCTGCCGCTCGCACTCGGCGTGTGCCTTGGCCGCTACGACTACGGCGTCTACGCGGCTCTCGGTGCCTTACCGTCTGGGTTCGCAGCGATGCTTGGCGAGGGCCGCAAGAAGCCGACCGCCGTCGCACTCGCTTCGGTTGGCATGGCATGGGGAACCTTCGTCGGCGCCCTTGACGCCAACACCCCGGCGCTGCTCGTTCTGTTCATCGCTGCCTTCGCCTACGCGGCCGGCATCGCGGGCGCGTTCAGCGACCGGGTAGCCATCGCCGCGCTCCAATGGCCGGGCGCGCTGCTCATCGCCACCTCCACGCCGGACACGCCCCGCCAAGCCGCCGCACGCGCGGGATTCGTTCTCGTCGGCGGACTCTTTCAGGCCGCACTCGTCGCGCTCGCCGTCCACGCGGAACGGACTGACATCGACGCCGCGTCAGCGCCTCTTCCCCGGCGTAGCGCCCGCGAATTCGCCGCTCACCTCGCCACCACGATCCGCGCCCACGTCGGCTTGAGCACGCACCACGGCCAGCACGCGCTGCGTCTCGCCGTCACCGCGGCCATCGCACAGAGTGCCGCGCTGCTGCTCGGCCTCGCGCACCCGTACTGGGCCGCACTGACCGCCGTGCTGGTACTCAAGACAGAGCACGTACTCACCGTGCGCCGCGCCCTCGACCGCATCGGCGGCACCGCGGTCGGCATCCTGCTCGGCCTGCCGCTCGTCGCGCTCGCCCACTTCGGTCCCGCCGCGCTGCTGATCGGCGCGGGCGTCGCGATCACGCTCGGGTACACCGTCTTCTCGGCTAACTACTTCCTCTACTCGGTGTTCCTGACCGGTTTCGTGGTCGTATTGCTCGATCTGCTCGGGTTCGGGGCGGGCCAGACGGTCGTGCCCCGGCTGCTTGCGACCCTGCTCGGCGGGACCATCGCCCTGGTCGCCTCGCACGCCCGCCCCTCCTAAGCTGAGTGCATGACGGCTGAGGGCAGGTCACCCGGCGAGGCACGATCCAAGACGACGCTGCTGCACAACGGCGCGATTTACACCCCGGCCGATCCGTTCGCCACCGCGATGGTCGTCGAGAACGGCACCGTCGCCTGGGTCGGTTCGCAAGGCGCGGCCGAGGCGCAGGCCGGCGGGGTTGACGAGTCGATCGACCTGCATGGCGCGCTCGTCACCCCGGCCTTCGTGGACGCGCACGTGCACGCCACCTCGACCGGCCTCGCGCTCACCGGCCTTGACCTATCCGGGTGTGCCTCGCGCTCCGACGCGCTGGGTCGGATCGCCGCCTTCGCGGCTTCGCTTCCGGACGACGCGGTCGTGCTCGGTACCGGTTGGGACGAGACCACCTGGGATCACGGCACGCCGGACGGCCGGAAACCACTCACCCGAGCCGAGCTGGATCGCGCGGCGGGCGGCCGCCGCACCTACCTCTCCCGGGTCGACGTGCACAGCGCAGTCGTCTCCAGCGCGCTGCTCGACGCGGCCCCGGAGGCCCGCTCAGCCACCGGATACGCCGAGGACGGCCCGCTCTCGCGCGACGCCCACCACGCGGTACGCGCCGCTGCTCTCGGCTCCATTACCGCCGCTCAGCGTGCTGACGCGCAGCTCGCCGCGCTGCGCCGCGCCGCCGAACTCGGCATCGGAGCCGTCCACGAGTGCGCCGGTCCGCAGATCTCCGGCGAGGACGACTTCACCAGCCTGCTCGCGCTGGCCGCTGATCCGAGCACTGCCAGCCCCTACGTATTCGGCTACTGGGGGGAGCTGACCGACCCGATCAAGGCCGTCGAACTCGGCGGCGTGGGCGCGGGCGGCGACCTGTTCATCGACGGCGCGATCGGCTCCCACACCGCTTGCCTGCGCGAGCCCTACGCCGACGCGAGCGAGTCGGGCCTCGGCGGCGCGACGGCGGCCGGCTACGCAGGCGCGGCATACCTGACGGCCGAACAGATCGGTGCGTTCCTCGTCTCCTGCGTCGAAGCGCAGGTGCAACCCGGCTTCCACGTCATCGGCGACTACGGGCTCGACTTGCTGGTCGCCGGGCTCGACCTCGCACATGAATTGGTGGGCGAGCGGCGACTGCGAGCCATGCGGGTGCGCGCCGAACACGCCGAGCTGATGGACAGCGAGCACATCAAGAAGTTCGCGCACCACGGCGTCGTGGTCTCGGCGCAGCCCGGATTCGACGCGGCGTGGGGCGGGACCGACGGTATGTACGTCCAGCGCCTCGGACCCGGCCGTGCGCTCGGCATGAACCCGTTCGCGGCGACGACCGCGGCAGGCGTCGTGCTGGCGTTCGGCTCCGACTCGCCGGTCATCCCGCTCGGCCCGTGGGAGGCGGTGCGCGCCGCGGTCTTCCACCGCACCGCGGCTTCGCGCATGACCGCGCGCGCCGCGTTCGCGGCGCACACCCGCGGCGGATGGCGCGCGCTGAACCCGGCCGCGGCGGGCGTGCCGCAGGACGAGACCGGCGTCCTGTCACCCGGAGCCCCGGCGACGTACGCCGTGTGGGAAGCCGGAGACCTGATCGTGCAGGCCCCCGACGAGCGGGTCGCCGCGTGGTCCACCGACGAGCGGGCCGCGGTGCCCGGTCTGCCCGATCTGACGCCCGGACTCGACCTGCCACGCTGCCTGCGCACGGCGGTGCGCGGACGTCCGATCCACGACCTGCTCGCCGCCTGAGCTCAGCGGGGGCGGTCGGTAACGACCTGATCAACCGGCGTCTCAGGCAACGGCTGTACACTTCCGCGAAGTGGACACGGTGCCGGCCTCGATAGAGAGCGTGAGCGAGGAATCGCGGACGCGAAGCCGCCGCCTGCCCGTCCCGCGACTGCGCCGCCCGCGCTGGCGCAGACCGCGATTGCGCAAACCACGACCCGGCCTGCACTGGCTGCCGCAACTGGCCGCGATCGCGCTCGGGTTCCTGCTCGTCGCCGCCTTCCCGCCGATCGGCTGGTGGTGGCTCGCGCCGATCAGCGTCGCCGGCTTCGTCCTGTGCGCGCACAACGCCGCCCGCCTGCGAGCCCGCCGCGGCCTGCGTCGGCCCGCCGTCGCCGCGGCCTGGTGCGGCCTGTGGTTCGGGCTGGCCTTCTGCTTCCTGTCCTTCAAGTGGGTCACGACCGTCGGCACCGACGCCTGGATCGTGCTGGCCATCGTGGAGGCGTTCTACTTCGTGCCGCTCGGCGCGGCCACCGCCGCGGTCGGCCGGCTGCGCGGCGCGGTGCTCTGGCAGGCGCTGCTCTGGGTGGCCGAGGAGGCGCTGCGCGACCGCTGGCCGCTGCAGGGCTTCTCCTGGGGCCGGCTCGCCTTCAGCCAGAGCCACACCGTCCTCACCCCGCTGGCCGCGCTCGGTGGCGCGCCGTTGGTCACTTTCGCCACCGCCCTGGTCGGCACCACCCTGGCTGCCGTGCTCCTGACGGCGTATCACGTCCTGCGTTCCGGCAACGAGACCTCGGCGCGTCGCGCCTGGAGCGCAGCGGCGGGCTGGCTCGCGCTCGCCGTGCTCGTCCCGCTGGCCGGCATTCTGACCCCGCTTCAGACGACTGCCGAGAAGCCCGTTCAACTCGCCGCGATCCAAGGCAACGTACCGCGCACCGGCCTCGACGCCTACGGACAGGCCTCGGCGGTGCTCGACAACCACCTGAACGTCACGGAGCAGTACGCGGCCGAGGTCGCCGCGGGCAAGCTGCCGCAGCCGGCCGCGGTGTTCTGGCCCGAGGACTCCGACGACGTCGACCCCTTCCAGGACCCGATCGCCTACGCCGCGCTCACCCAGGCCGCCCAGGCCGTCCACACCCAGGTTCTGGTCGGAACAGTGGTGCTGCTCGGCAAGGGGCAGGCGCGCAACGAAGGCATCGTCTGGGACCCGGTCACCGGCCCCGGCGCCACCTACGCCAAGCGACACCTGGTTCCGTTCGGCGAGTACATCCCGTACCGCTCGCTGCTGACGCGGTACATCTCCGAACTCGCCCGCGTCCCGCGCGACGATGTTCCCGGTAACAAGCCCGGCATCCTCACCGTCGGCGGAGTACACATCGCGGATGTCATCTGCTTCGAGGTCGCCTACGACGACACGGTGCGCTCGTCGGTCAACAGCCAGACCGGGGTGCTGGTCGTGCAGACGAACAACGCGACCTACGGCTGGAGCGGGCAGCCGGAGCAACAGCTGGCGATCACCCAGCTGCGCGCGGTCGAACACGGCCGCCCGGTGATGATCGCCGCCACCAGCGGCATCTCCGGGTACATCACCCCGGACGGCAACATCCGCCAGCAGACGAAGCAGTTCACCCCGGCGGTGGTCGCCGCCGAAGTCACCCCGCGCACCGGGCTGACCCTCGCCGACCGGGTCGGCGCCTGGCCCGAGCTCGCGATGGCCGCCGCCGCGCTCGCCGCGTGGGCGCTGGGCGTGGCCCGTGCCAAACGCGACTCAAAGCTCCGATAATCTATCCGCCTCGCGATCGCCGCCGTCTCGCGCCCCGATCCCCGCGACCGCCACCGGCAATGAAAGGCCCGCACGTGACCGCCGCCCAGACCCTTGTGATCATCCCGACGTACAACGAGTCGGAGAACCTGGAGCGGATCGTCGCGCGGCTTCACGAACACAATCCCGAGGTACACGTCCTGGTAGCCGACGACAACAGCCCCGACGGCACCGGCGAGATCGCGGACAAGCTGGCCGCCGAGGACGCGCGCGTCCAGGTGCTGCACCGCAAGGGCAAGGAAGGGCTTGGCGCGGCCTATCTGGCCGGCTTCCGCTGGGGCCTTGACGCCGGGTACCAGGTCCTGGTCGAGATGGACGCCGACGGCTCACACCGCCCCGAGGACCTGCCGAAGCTGCTCGCCGCGCTCGACGAGCAGGGCGCCGACCTCGTGCTCGGCTCGCGCTGGGTCAGCGGCGGGCGCGTGGTGAACTGGCCGAAGTCGCGCGAGGTGCTCTCCCGCGGCGGCAACCTCTACGTGCGGCTGGCCACCGGGATGAAGCTGCGCGACGCGACCGGCGGCTTCCGCGCGTTCCGCCGGGCGACCCTGGAAGGCCTCGGCCTCGACGGAGTCGAGTCGGCCGGCTACTGCTTCCAGGTGGACATGGCCCGCCGCGCGGTGCGGGCCGGATTCCGGGTGGTCGAGGTGCCGATCACCTTCGTCGAGCGCGAGTTCGGCGTCTCGAAGATGTCAGGCAACATCGTGGTCGAGGCGCTGTGGCGCGCCACCGTGTGGGGCGTCCAGGACCGCACGGCGAAGCTGACTCGCCGTGGCGCGAAGAACAACTAGCCGGTTCGTGTACCGCCGAGCGGGACAAGTGCGGCGCGCTGGACCTGCGTCGCTCCGCTCTAGCCGTGCGTTCGGCCGCCTCGGCATGCCCCCTTAACGGCACAAGCGCGCCGCCAAGGCGGCGCGCCAAACCGGTCGGACTACTTCTTGACCGGGGCCTTCTTCGCCGGGCGAGCCGCGGACTTGCCCGCGGTCTTCGTGGTCGGCGCCTTGGACGCGGGCGCGGCGCTCGCGCTCTTCTTGGTCGGCGCCACCTTCGTGGCCGCCTTGGCCGGAGCGGGCGTCGGCGGGGCGTAGCTGATCCCGCCGGTGCGCAGCACCTCAAGGCGCTCGGCCAGGACCTCCTCGAGGTCCGCCACCGTGCGCCGCTCAAGCAGCATGTCCCAGTGCGTACGGGACGGCTTGCCCTGCTTCTCCTCCGGGGCCACGCCGTCCACGCGCAGCGCCTGCGCGCCGCACACCCGGCACTCCCACGTCGCCGGGACCTCGGCCTCAAGGGCGAACGGCATTTCGAACCGGTGTCCGTTCGGGCAGCTGTATTCCACATCCTGGCGGGGCGCGAGATCTATGCCGCTGTCCGTCTCGTAGCTGGTCGCGCCGAGCCGCGTGCCCCGAAGCGCTCGCTCGCTCATCGTCCGGTCTCCTCCTGCCTGCGGCGCGCGCCGCAGCGCCTTCCGCATCGTCTCTACCGTGTATGCCCAACGTCGCGGCGCGCCGTCTTGTTCCCCCGCAGGTGCCGCAAGGCGCAGCGAACCATCGACAGCTACGCCATACCCGGACATAAGTCTTCGAATCCCGCCTGTCGAGCGGATGGCGCCCACGTCCTGGACACGCCGGGGGCGGCCGCGCCGCCCGGCGCCGGACCCGGCACGGGTCCGCGGCGCGGACACGGTAGAGCGTCTGAGTGGCAAACTGTTGGTCAAATGCGCCGGGAGACGCCGCAGGCAGCGCCGCTACAGGCGACAATGGAGGCGCTGTCAAGGAGTAGAAGGGCGAGCCGATGAGCGGCCCCGCCGTGGAGCCGCAGCGGCCTGCGGACCAGGACGCCACCCGTTACCTGTGCGCGGCGGCCCACGTCGATCCCGAGTTCGCCCGCCGCGCGGTACGCGAACTGCTGGTCGACGAGCACCGGCTCCCGGTGGCGCATCCCGAGCTCGACCTGCCCACCGTGCTGCGCCACTGCATCGCGGCGCGCGCCCGCAGGCTGTACCGGGACGCCGCGATCGTCGTCATCCTCGCGTTGGCCGCCACGGTCGCAGGATGGAGCATCGCCGCCTGGTACGTCTCCCTGGCCGGCCTATGGCTGATCCTGCGCACCACCCGGCGCCCGGAGGCGGGCCCGGTCGCCCGAAACGTCGGCCTGCTGGCCGGGCTGCTGTGGGGCTTCGGCGCCCTCGTGCTGCTCAGCCTGGCCGTCACCAGCTGGGACCCGTTCGGGCTGCGCGAGACCTGGCGCCTGGCCGTCCCCAGCGCGACCGACGCGGCCGTGCGGCTCGGAGCCCCGGCCGCGGCCGCGCTGTGCTGCTGGCTGGCCACGCTCACGGACGAGATCGCCGCCTACATCACCGTCGCCGAACGGCTGCGCCGCGACCGGTTCACGCCGAGCCGCTGGCTGTCCGCCGAGCCGGCCTGGGCCCAGCACGCCCTCGGCGTGCTCGGCGAGCGCCTGGCCGACGGCCGGCTCGAACAGCACCCGGTGACCGACCCGGCGAACCCCTTCATCGGCGCGGGACCGCAGGCGCTGCGCCGCCGCTGGCTGGTCGACCTCGGCCCGGCCGCCTCACGCTCCGGCTCCTTCGACGTGGCCGACCTGCTCGACCGGATCTCCGAGCGGCTGGCCGACGGCCTCGGGTCGCTGGACCCGGCCGACCCGTCCGAGAAGGGCGGCACGGTCCTGATCGACGACTGCGCGATCTCGACGGTCCCCGCGCTCGCCACCCGGCTCGGCGACAACGAGGTGCGGCTGCTGCCCGACGCGCCCGATCCCTCCCAGCGGGGCACCGGACCGAGGGTGTTCCGCCGCGTGCGCATCGGCGGTGACCCGGCCGGGCTGGCCGTGACCGGGTACATTAACGCCACCGCCGGTGCGGGGCTGCTGCAGGTCGAGCTCTACGGCCACGTCCTGGGACCGATCGCCCAGCGCTACCGCGTTCCGGACCGTACCGCGCCGTTCGACGCCGCCATCGCGTTCACCTGTGCGGTACGCGCCCTGCGGAAACTGCCGACCGCTGTATTCACCGCTCCGCGCGGAGTGCTGCGCACCGCGTGCGACCCAGTACGCCGTCGCCGCCACCGCTCGCTACTCGGCCGCGCCGCCGCCTCAGGCCTCACGGTGACCGCTGGCGCACGCTACGACCTGCGTGAGGCGGTGGCCGCCAAGACCGGTACCGACCGCTTCGCTGACGAGGACGCGAATCTCTACCTCGCGGTCATCGAGCGGCGGGTGCGTGAGGAACTGCGGCCGCTGCTGCCCGCCGGCCGCCCCGAGTTCTGATCGCCGGGGTCGGGCCCGGCTCCTCGCGCGCGTCTTCCGGCGCGACCGGCTTCGGCACCTCGGTCTCGTACGGGTTCGCGATCTGCGCCCACACCACCTTGCCGTTGCCGGTGGGCCGCACGCCCCAGCGCTCGGAGAGCGTCTGCACGATCATCAGCCCGCGGTGCCGCTCGTCGGTCTTGTCGGTGGGCGTGGGCCGGGCCAGCCGGCCGTCCCCGTCGGCTACCTCGAGCAGCAGCGACCCGGGCCGGCGGCGCATCCGCAGCTCCATCGGCGTGCCCGCGTGCTCGACCGCGTTGGTCACCAGCTCGCTGACGATCTGCAGGACCGAGTCGGTCAGCTCGTCAAGGCCCCAGTCCGCGGTGGTCTTCTTGGCGAAGCGGCGGGCCGCGCGCGCCGCCTCAAGCGTCGGCGAGAGCGTGATCGCGGCCTTCTGCGTCGCCGCCGGATGCGCCGCGACGAACAGCACCGCCACGTCGTCGTGCTCGGCGCCGGTCAGCATCGCCTCGGCCAGCCGCGCCGCGCCTTCCTGCACATTGACCGGGGCCTGCGGACTGCACAGCCCGCCGAGCACCGAGCGCAGCTTGCCGAGGCGGTCCTGCAACGACTGGTCCCGGCACTCGACCAACCCGTCGGTGTAAAGCAGCAGTCGCGCGTTCTCCGGCAGCGGCTTGACCGCGTCCGCGAACACCGCGCCGTCCACCCCGAGCGGCATGCCCAGGTCCGCTTCCAGCAGGTTCACCGAACCGTCCGGGCAGACCAGCGCCGGCGGCAGATGCCCGGCGTTGGCCCAGCGCACCGTGCCGTCGCAGGGGTCGTACACCGCGTAGACGCAGGTGGCGATCTGCTCGTGCGGCAGCCGGCACACCAGATTGTTGAGCTGGTCGAGCACCTGGGCCGGCGGCAGGTCCATCACCGCGTACGCCTGGATCGCCGCGCGCAGCTGGCCCATCACCGCCGCCGCGCCGATCCCGCGCCCCATGACGTCGCCGATGACCAGCGCCACCCGGTCCGCGGACAGCGGTATCACGTCGAACCAGTCGCCGCCGACGCGGGCGCCCTGCTCGCCGGGCAGGTATGCGGTGGCCACGTCCAGGTCGCCCATACGCGACGGCGCGGCCGGAAGGAGCGAGCGCTGCAATCGCATCGCCGTCGTGCGCTCGTGCCGGTAGAGCCGCGCGTTCTCCATCGCGCTGGCGGCTTGCGCCGCGATGCCTTGAGCCAGTTGCTCATCGCGCTCGGTGAAGATGCCCGCGTCCGGATGGCCGAAGTAGAACGAGCCCAGGACCTCGCCGTTGGCCGCGATCACCGGCACGGAGAGGAACGACCGGACCGGAGGGTGCCCCGCTGGCATGCCGTGGTGCGGAGGGCTCGCGCCGTAACGCGGGTCGCGCGTCACATCGGAGCATCGGACGGTCGCGCGGTTCGGCGGGTTGGTAGCGAACAACGCAGTACCCTGCGGTTGCTCGAGCCGCTCGAAGCTCTCCGGGGGCGAGCCCGCCAGCGCGTACCGCCGCCGCGGCGCGCCGTCCTCGCCGTGCGCGGTATAGAAGAACACGCCGAAACGCGCCCCGACCACGCTGGTGGCCGCCTCGATCGCGTGCTGGACCAGCTTGCCCAGGTCCAGTTGCCGGGCCAGCGACTGGCCCACCGAGTACAGCGTCTCGACGATCCGCGACTCCTGCGCCAGCCGTTCCCGCTGCTCGCGCAGCGCCGACTCGACCGAGGGGCGCGGCTGCATCGACCAGCCGGCCGAGCTGTCGGCCGAACCCGGCAGGATCGGGCTGGCGTGGTACCGCTCGTCGAGCGCTGACGCGGCCTCGGTGCGCGGCACGACCCGGCCCACCGGCGGCGCGGGATCGAACAGCGGCAGGTGGGCGAAGGGGGCCAGAGTGGCGCACAGTGCCTCGGCGACCGCGCCGAAGCGGTGCGCGGTGACCGTGTCGATCGGCACCCGCGAGAAGATCACCGCGCTGAACAGCTCGCCGTTCGGCAGGATCCCGCCGAGGCCCAGCGCTGAGGCTACGCCGTGCGCCTCGACGAGCCACTGCGCCGGCACCAGCGGGGAGCCGGCCACCTGGGAAACGAGGTGGACGGCGACCCGGGACGGTCTGGGCTCGCCGTGAAAGGTGACCTCGCCCTGCGCGAAGTCGCCGTGGGCGGCGGGGTCTCCGCGCCAGGCGTCGGCGCTCGACCGGCCGGTATGCGGCGGATGCGCGGCGCGCTGCGCGTCCGCGCCGACCAGGTGGTCCATGACGGTCAGGCCGAGCGGCACCCGGCGCACCACCTCGGTGCCGGCCAGCGGAAGCGCCTGGTGGTCGCGGGAGGCGTGCCGGTCGCACCACGTGGGACGGTCGCCGAGGGTGGCCAGCAACGCCAGGCAGCGGGTGCCCTCGCCGCTGGCCCCTGGCGCCATGCGGGCCAGCGCGTACGAGCGCAGCTGCGGGGTCAGCAGCTCGAAGCGGGTGGTCTGGAAGAGCCGCACCAGGACGATCGCGGACTCGCCCTCCGCGGAGAGGAAGGCGCCGCGCATGGCGGCCACCGCCTGCCGGGCGGCCCCTTCCATCGACGCTGCCTGATCGCCGCACCGGGCGATCGCGGCGGCCAGCGCGGCGATGCGCTCCGGGGCGAAGACGACTTCCGGAGAGTGCGCCGAGAGCGCGCCGCGGTGAACGCCTAGCCCGACTCCGCCTGCCACGGGGTCCACCTGAGCGCCTCGCCTCCGCCCGATCCGGGTACAGCCACGCGGAGAAGGTTGTTCCCGCGGCGACGACGATCCAACCGGCGCGCGCCGCGGACGCCGGTCCGCGGGCTCACGGGCTCCGGGCCGGGTCCAGCTCCGGCGCCCGCGTGGTGTTCCACATCATCATCGCCTCTTCGGCGCCCGGCGACAGGGGCTTTCGCCGGATCGTTCGGAAAGGTGAGGCGAGCGAGCGCCGGAAGATCCGGATTCGTACCGAAACGCGGCAATGCGGAGGCATGAAGAGCAGACAGGAAGAGCACGGATGAAGGGCGCGCACACGAAGGCCGCGCCGTGCATCGCCCCGACTGGGGGGCGGACGATGCACGGCGCGGCCGTCAACGAACCTCGCCGCCTGCCGGGCCGGGCCGGTGGGTGTGGCCGGCCCGCCGGAGCGGGTCATCCCGAGTGGATCAGACCTCGGAGATTATCGTGCTCAGCTTCTCGAGCTTGGTGACGACCAGCTCGTACTCCTCGTCGGTCAGCGTCTTGCGCACGTTGCGCTCCAGGCTGCGGATCCGCCGCTTGGCCGTGTCGAACGCCTCCTGGCCCATCGGGGTCACCGTGGTGGTGATGACCCGCCCGGCGCCCGGGTGCGACGTGCGCGCGATGTAGCCCTTGCGCTCGAGCGCCGCGACCAGGCCGACCATCGCCTGCGGGGTCACCTGCACGGAGCGGGCCAGGGTCGCCGACGACGCGCTCTTGAGGTGGATCAGGGCCTGCAGCACCCCGTACTGCGCCTCGGTGAGGTCGACCTCGTCGAGCACCCGGTCGATCTGCCGGCCGAGCTCCCGGTTCGCCCGCGTCAGCAGCCAGGACAGGTACCCGCTGGCCGGCCGGTAGGCCGACTCCTGCGCCCGCACCTGCTCCGCCTCCGCCACCGCCCTGGCGCGGCGCGCCGACCGGCCGCCCGAGGCCGGTAACAGGCTTGATTTCTTCGTCGCTGTACTCATTACTGACCCCTTCGCATCCTGATGCGCTACTCCAGACGGCGTTTTCGCAGGGCTTTGACGATGTATGCGACCATCGCCCCGCGCGCCCCAGCTGCTCTTTTGCCCCGTCCGTGCGGTCCGGGGGAGCGCACGGGATAGCGCCGTCGCTCACTCTCCAGGCCATGATAAACCCGAATGGAGCAGCCAGGAACCATAGTCAGAAAAAACACTGATATCAGCGAGCATGAGATCAAGGCACTGGACGAGACGGCCTGCGAGTTGTTACCCTGACGCCCCGTCAGTTCGGGTTCGGCATGCACATGCGGATGCACCTCAACCCGCGTGAATTCCCCACCGGTGGCCAACCGTCACACCAGGTTCCAGGCGGATCAGATCCGTGCCGCTGTTGAAAGCGTCCGGCGGGCACGACATCGGCTCAACAGCCACGGCAGCGCGGTGTCTTTCCCCGTCGAGCGGGTCCGCCGTGAATACCTGGATCCATTCCAAACCACGGTCCATCCACAGGGTGACGCACCCTCCGCCGGGCTCGCTGAGCCGCACCCTGCCGATGCCGTCCAATTCCCTTTGCAGGCCTCCGAAAGCGGTATCGAGCCGGCTTTGGCCGAGCTGCCGCGGAGAGCGGAAGTCGTATCCGCTGCCATCCACGTCGGCGAGGCCCACCGGGTTCATCCGCTCGTCGACCTGGACCCAGTGCTGCGCGGGCAGGTGCAGCGTCCACTGGTCGGCGGCGTCCGGCTCCGGCGCCACGCCCGGCAGCAGATAGGGATGCGCCGCATAGCCGTACGGCGCCGCGTTCTCGCCGACGTTTCGGGCCGTCACCTCGACTTCGAGCCCTGCTTCGGACACCGCGTAGGCCGCGGTCAGGTCGAGGATGTGCGGGTAACCGGGGTGCGGGTAGAGCCGGAGGCCGAGCACAACGCGCTCAGCTGAGTGCTCCTCAACCCGCCACGCCGACCACCGCACCAGCCCGTGGATCGCGTTGCCGCGGGAGGGCTCGGTCAGATCGAGCTGCCGCTCTTCCCCGTCGAAGCGGTAGTGGCCTCCGGCGACCCGGTTCGGCCAGGGCGCGAGCAATTGGCCCGCACCGCCGTGCGCCGCCTCATGCGCCGCGAAACCGTAGACCAGCGGCCTGGGTTCACCGCCGCCGAGGAATTCCAGTTCGCGAAGTCCGGCGCCGACCTCGGTGACCACGGCGCGATATCCGCCGCCGGCGATGGAGAATTGCCGCCCCGTCGGATAGGCCCCCGGCGCGCCCGAAACCGGGCCGGTCCCATTCCCCGCAATTGCATCCGCCCCGGGCGCCCCAGACGGCGTCTTCGCTGAGTCCATGAGCGAATACTCTTCCATACCGGCCGGGGACGCAGACGCGGCAGCCGGGAAAGGACGACAGCCGCCCGCGGGCCACGCCAAGGGGGGAGAAGCGTGGACGCGCGGACGGCTGTGCTCTGTGCTCGCGACCGCCGATGGACGTGTCATCTGCCGGCCGGTTCGCTTCAACGCTACGACCCGCTCATGCTGGCCGGAAGGCCGCGGCGCGGGCCTTGGCACAAGCTTTGCCCGTCTTTGGCATTAGACAGGTCTGGTCATCGGACCGCCGCGCCGCTCGCCACGTGGCCGCCATGCCCCCGCCACCTGCATCCTCGACGTGCGGCAACCCGTAGACTTCGCGCCATGACGGAGCCGACGCCGGGCGACCAGGTCTGGACCATCCCCAACGCGCTCAGCCTGCTGCGACTGCTCGGCGTGCCGCTGTTCCTCTGGCTGATCCTGCAGCCGGTCTTCCACGGGCCGCACTACGACGGCTGGGCCATCCTGCTGCTCGCGGTCAGCGGCGCCACCGACTACCTCGACGGCAAGATCGCCCGCGCGTTCGGCCAGGTCAGCCGGATCGGCCAGCTGCTCGACCCGGCGGCCGACCGGCTCTACATCCTCTCCACCCTGGCCGGTCTGGCGGCGCGTCAGATCATCCCGGTATGGCTCGCCGTCCTGCTGGTGGCCCGCGACCTGCTGATGAGCATCCCGCTCGCCGTGCTCAGGCGCCATGGCTACGGCCCGCCGCCGGTGCACTTCCTCGGCAAGGCCGCCACTTTCAACCTGCTCTACGCCTTCCCGCTGCTGCTGCTCGGCGACGGGACCGGCCTGCTGCACGACGTGGCCGGCGAGGTCGGCTGGGCCTTCGCGATCTGGGGAACCGCGCTGTACTACCTAGCCGCCGGGCTCTACGTCGTGCAGGTCCGCAGGCTGATCGCGCGCCCCGACAGCGCCGCTTGACGGTCCTCAGCCGCCCGCCATCCCGCCTCCGCGTGATCTTGGCTACATCCGTCCTCTCGCGCCGCCCGGCTGATTAAGGGAGATCGAACGGGGGAGGGAAGAGGCGACGGGGGCGACCGCGCGCCTTTGGCGCGCCTTTGATTCGGGAAAGAGGACCCAGCGGACCATGAAAGCCGTCGTAATGGCCGGGGGAGAGGGGACCCGGCTGCGACCGATGACCTCCTCGATGCCGAAGCCGCTGCTACCCGTGGTGAACCGCCCGATCATGGAGCATGTGCTGCGGCTGCTCAAACGGCACGGACTCACCGAGACCGTCGTCACCGTGCAGTTCCTCGCCTCACTGGTGCGCAACTACTTCGGTGACGGCGAAGAGCTCGGCATGAGCTTGTACTACGCGAACGAGGACACGCCCCTGGGCACCGCGGGATCGGTGAAGAACGCCGAGGCGCAGCTGGAGGGCGACAGCTTCCTGGTGATCTCCGGGGACGCGCTCACCGACATCGACCTCACCGCGCTGATCGAGTACCACCGCAAGAAGGGCGCGCTGGTGACGGTGTGCCTGACCCGCGTGCCTGACCCCCTGGAATTCGGCATCACCATCACCGCCGAGGACGGGCGGGTCGAACGGTTCCTGGAGAAGCCGACCTGGGGCCAGGTCTTCTCGGACACCGTCAATACCGGCATCTACGTGATGGAGCCCGAAGTCCTCAGCTACATCGCGCCCGGCGAGCAGGTGGACTGGTCCGGCGACGTCTTCCCGCGGCTGCTTGCCGAAGGCAAGCCGGTCTACGGATACGTCGCCGAGGGGTACTGGGAGGACGTCGGCACGCACGAGTCGTACATCAAGGCGCAGGCGGACGTGCTCACCGGGAAGGTCGAGGCCGAGATCGACGGCTTTGAGACCGCGCCCGGGGTGTGGGTGGCCGAGGGCGCCGAGATCGACCCGGCCGCGGTGCTCAAGGGCCCGTGCTACGTCGGCGACTACTCCAAGGTGGAGGCGGGAGTCGAAATCCGGGAACACACGGTCATCGGCTCCAACGTCGTGGTGAAGACCGGGGCGTTCCTGCACCGGGCCGTCATCCACGGCAACGTCTACGTGGGACCGCAGGCCAACCTGCGCGGCTGCGTCGTCGGCAAGAACACCGACGTGATGCGCGCGGCCCGGATCGAGGACGGCGTCGTCGTGGGCGACGAGTGCCTGATCGAAGAGGAGTCGATCCTCGCCGCCGGCGTGCGCATCTACCCGTTCAAGACGGTCGAGGCCGGCGCGGTGGTCAACACCGACGTCATCTGGGAGCAGCGCAGCCAGCGCTCGCTGTTCGGGCCGCGCGGGGTGAGCGGCGTGGTCAACGTCGAGATCACTCCGGAACTCGCGGTCCGGCTGGCCAGCGCCTACGCGACCACGCTGAAGAAAGGTGCGACGGTTACCGCGGCGCGTGATGGCTCGCGTGCCGCGCGTGCGCTTAAGCGTGCAGTCATCGCGGCGCTTACATCGAGCGCGCTCAACGTGCGTGACCTTGAGTGCGTGCCGATGCCCGTGGCGCGACTTCAGACCGCGCGCGGCACGGTCGGCGGCGTCGCGATCCGTACGACGCCCGGAGTGCCGGATTCGGTCGAGATCCAGTTCCTCGACTCCACCGGAGCGGATCTCTCGCCGGCCGCGCAACGCAAACTCGACCGGGTTTACTCGCGCGCCGAGTTCCGCCGGGCGTTCCCCGGCGAGATCGGCGATTTGGCCACGCCTTCCCGGATCTTTGAAAGTTACGTGCAGGAGTTGCTCAGCCGGGTCGACGTGTCGGGTGTCGCGGAGTCCGGGATGAAGATCGTCGTGGACTCCGGCGGCGGTTCTGCGGGACTCGTGCTGCCGGCGCTGCTCGGCCGGATCGGCGTCGACGCGTTCACTGTCAACCTCGGCATGGACGAGGCGCATCCGACCGAGTCGCCCGCCGAGCAGGCCGCGGCGCTGCGCCGGCTCGGCGAGTTGGTCTCCTCTTCCCGCGCCTCGGTGGGCGTCCGGTTCGACCCGGTCGGCGAACGCATCTGGCTCGTGGACGAGACCGGTGCGCGTATCGACGACGAGCGGGCGCTACTGGTCCTTATGGACTTGGTGGCGGCCGAGCGGGTCTCGGGCACCATCGCGCTGCCCGTGACGACGACGCGTGTTGCTGAACGGGTCACCGGCTTCCACAAGGTCGGCATCGAGTGGGTCTCTACCGCACCCGATGAATTGACCCGTGTCGCCGCGCAGAAGGGCGTGATCTTCGGCGGCGACGGACGCGGTGGCTTCGTCATCCCGGAATTCCACGCCTCGCTCGACGGCATCGCGGCATTCACGCGGCTGCTCGGCCTGCTCGCGCGCACGCACCTGACGCTGTCGCAGGCAGACGCACGAATCCCGCGTGCGTACGTGCGGAGGATGGACGTACCGACACCGTGGGCCGCCAAGGGGATGGTGATGCGTACCGTCGTCGAGGCCGCGCAGGACCGGATTCTCGACACGACCGACGGCGTACGCATCGTCGAAGCCGACGGCCGCTGGACGCTCGTCCTCCCCGACCCCGCAGAGGCCGTCACGCACCTTTGGGCGGAAGGACCCGACCCCGAATCGGCCGACGAACTACTCGGCCTGTGGGCGGCTGTCGTGGAACAGGCAGGTGCGTAACGGACGCCTAAGACGGGACGCATAAGACATATGTCGGGCCGACCGGCCACAGGCACTGTGGCTGTGTGGTCGGTCGGCCTGGCCACCGTGTATGGTCGCGACACCAGCTACCTGACAGTACAAACCACGGACGCGCGGCAAGGGGGCGCTCCGGCGAGATCCGCCGGGCACCGGTCCGCGGCCCCGAACCAGCAACGGAGCAGCGCAGTGGCCACGGCCGACATCCCCGAGGACCTGAAGTACACCGCCGAACACGAATGGGTGCGGGCGGACTCCGGCACGGTGCTGCGGGTCGGCATCACCGACTTCGCGCAGGACGCGCTCGGCGACATCGTGTTCGTCACCCTGCCCCAGTCCGGGGCCGAGATCCAGGCCGGCGAGCCCTGCGGCGAACTGGAGTCCACCAAGTCGGTCAGCGACATCTACGCGCCGGTCAGCGGCACCGTCACCGCCGTCAACGGCGCCCTCGACGCCAACCCGGAGCTGGTGAACTCGGACCCTTACGGCGAGGGCTGGATGTTCGAGGTCGAGGTGTCCGGGCCCGAGGCGCTGGACGGGCTGCTCGACGCCGCCGGTTACCGCGCCGTCGCCGAGAAGTAGCCGACGGATCGCGAGAAAGGGCGGCGGGAGGGTTCAGTGGCGCTGTTCGGTCGGTTCGGCCGCGGCCGGGGCGGCAACCCGGCCCCCGCGGCGCCCGGCGGGTCGGTTGACCCGGAGCCGGACGGACGCCTAGGTTTCGATGCGTCGCCGCCTCCCGCTCCCGGCGGCGCCCCCAGCCAGTCACGAGCTGCCGCGCCGGAGCCGCGGCGGGAGGTCGGATCGATGCCGTTGTGCGCCCGCTGCGGGCACGCCAACTCGGAAGGCAGCCGTTTCTGCTCCAACTGCGGCAACCCGCTGGTGCCCGGGGCGGTGCCGGTGGACCCTGCCTCCGGCGAGCGGCCCGCGGAGGTGACCTCGACCCTCGCCCTCGGCGCGGTCAACCTCACCGACACCGGGGAGCCCGCCGCCGGGGAGCTGGCCGACCCACAGGCCGGTGTCACCGAGAGCCTGTCGGCGGGCACCGCACTGCTGGTGGTGCAGCGCGGGCCGAACGCGGGCAGCCGCTTCCTCCTGGACACCGAGGTCACCTCGGCCGGGCGCGCCCCCGACAGCGACATCTTCCTCGACGACGTGACGGTCTCCCGCCGACACGCGGAGTTCACCCGCGCCGCGCAGGGCTACCTGGTGCGCGATGTCGGCTCGCTCAACGGCACGTACGTGAACCGGGAGCGCATCGAGGAAGTCCTCCTCGCGGACGGCGACGAGGTCCAGATCGGCAAGTACCGGCTGGTATTCCTCACCGGAGGTCGTTAGTGCCTCGGCATCGGCCGGAAAGGCGCTACGCAAAGCGGTAAAGCGGCGGCGCGTGGCGTGGACGCGCGCCCGCGGCACCCGGCAAGCTGGGACGGCCGGGCCGGATCCGGTTCGACGGCGGTCGTCCGTTCCTGTCGGTGGCCCCCGACATACTGGATCCGGAAGCGGTGAGGGCACCGAGCACCATCTGGCACCACGAGGACCGGGAGACACCATGGCGGGCACGCGAGGGTCGACGAACGGTAGTGGGGCCGGCACGCGCACGGCGCGCGGTGCGGCCGAGGGCCGGGCGGGCAGCGGGGCGCGGGCGCACACCGCGGCCTCGTCGTCCTTTGGCCGCGTGAGCCGCCGCACCCTGACCATCGGCGAGGCGGCGGCCGCGCTGTCCGCCGACTTCCCCGGCGTCACGGCGGCGGCGCTGCGCCGGATCGAGGCGGCCGGGCAGTTCATCCCGGCGCGCAGCTCCTCGGGGTACCGCCGCTACTCCGAGGCCGATCTCGACCTCATCAGGATCGTGCTGTCGAACCAGCCTGCCGCTGCGGCGCCGGATCCGGCCGACGCCGAGCATCCGGCCCCGGGAGCAGCGGGCGCCGATTGGGCAGGCAGCCCCGATCCTGCCGACCTTTCGGGAGCCGAGCATCCGCTGACCCATCCGGCGGCCGGGCAATCCGCGGCCGAGGACGAGTTCGCAGCGGTCGGCGCGGCGCGAGACCTGGCCGCCGCAGCCGCACGCCACACGGGCCGCGGCATGGCGCGTACCGGCCGCTCCGCATCCTCGCGGGTCCCGGCGGCGCGCTCGGCCGCGGTGGACGACATGCAGGGCGTTGCGACCCGGCGTCAAGCCGGCAGGATCCCCGCGGACGCGCTCTTCGACGTCCCGGCGGCCAGCGGTGGGAAGCAGGTCGCCGGTGTGCCGCAGCAGGGGCTGGCGGGTCTCGAGCACCAGTCGCAGTGTGCTGACCTAATCGGCACGGCGGCAACGGTGCCTGGTGCCGTGTCCGCGTCCGCCGGCATCGAGTCCGCCAAAGCCCCCGCAACGAGCGCCCCGTCTCTGACCACGCAGACCCCGAACGGCCAGGCCGCCAACAGCACGATCGCCAACGGCTCAGCCGTGCATGGCTCGGCCGCCAACGGTTCAGCCCCCAATGGCGCGGCCGCCAACACCACGATCGCGAACGGCTCCGCCACCAGCGCCACGGCGACATCCACAATCGCGTCCCGTCGCGCCGAGCGCCGCTGGCCCGACCCGGAATTCTTCGCGCCCGACCTCGGCGAGGTGGCCCTGGACCGGGACCAGTTGGCAGCCGCGGCGCGCACGGACCGGGCCTGGGTGGACGGGCTGGTGGAGTACGGCCTGCTGTCGGGGAACCGGTCGGCCGGCGGCGCGGACCTGCTGGTCGCCCGCGCGGCCGCGGAACTGGCCCAGTTCGGCATGGAGCCGCGGCACCTGCGCGTGGTAGCGGCCTCGGCCGCCCGCGTCGCGGAACTCATCACCTCGGCGACCTCGCCCGGCCCCAACCGTGACGCGGCCCGGCGGGAACGCACCCTGCTCGCCGGTCCTGGCCGCAGCGCCGAGGCTGCGGCAGCCGCAGTCCGGCTCCACGCCGCGCTCGTCCGCGCCGCCCTCCTGCGCGGCTGACGCCTGACCCGCACCGCTGACGCTGACCCGAAGCGCCGAAATCGCGGCGGCCTACCGGCGTTTGCACCTTCGCCTCGACGCTGTCCTTCTCCCGCGCTGTGCTCCTGCGGTAGTGGCTGACCCGCAGCGCTGGTACTTGCCGCCCGGGCCGGCCCCCGGCCAGGCGGCGGACAGCGGTCATTCTCGGACCGCAGCACCGTCTCCGGAGCGCGTCCGGGCGGCCCGGATTCCCTAGCCTCCTCGACTGGTCTTCCCGCTTTCCTCCCGCTCTCCTTCCTGCTCCGCGACGCGCCTGGGACCTGGTTTCGGGGTGTTTCGGCCGCCAGGCCTTGGAATCAACCGGCTGGAGCGGTTGTGCGCCCCGGCGCGCGCTAGGGTGTCTATCGTGAACGAACTCGACGTTGTCGGCGTTCGCGTCGAACTGCCGTCCAATCTGCCGATCGTGCTGCTCCGGGAGAGCTCGGGGGAGCGGTTCCTGCCGATCTGGATCGGTCAGGGCGAGGCGAGCGCGATCGCGGCCGCGCTTGAGGGGGCCGCGCCGCCCCGGCCGCTGACCCATGACCTGTTCCGCGACACCCTCAAAGCGCTCGGACGGCGTTTCACCGCGCTGCGGATCACCTCGCTGCGCGGCGGCACCTTCTTCGCCGAGATGGTCTTCGACGGCGGGGTCACCGTCTCGGCCCGGCCCTCCGACGGCATCGCGATGGCGCTGCGCTGCGGGGCGAAGATCTTCGCCGCCGAGGAGGTGCTCGCCGAGGCCGGCATCCTGCTGCCGGACGACCAGGAGGACGAGGTGGAGCGGTTCCGGGAGTTCCTGGACCAGATCTCGCCAGAGGATTTCGAGGCCTGATCCATCCGGCGCGATCCCGGTCGCCCGGCGTGGCGAACGCGGTGGTCGTTGACGCGGGGAGGGGCTACTGCGTACGGTCGGCAGAGCCTGCCACGAAGCGTCGACAGCGTCGCGGGAGCTGCGATGGGATGGCAGGACGGCCGTCCCGGCGGGCCGGGTCACCGGTTCGGAGGGTTTGCCAGACCGGCTCCCCACGGGAAGAACACAGTGGGAAGGCCACTGACGGGGCGGGTTTCCGGCCGAGGGCGTGAAAGCGCTGCGGCGGCCGGTGGTGTGGGTTGAGCGGTGCGCGGTATACGACAGACGGCGGACGAGAACGGCAGACGGCACCTAGCGGTAAGCAGTCAGCGGTAAGTACGACGTGCGGAACGGAGGTCGGCGTTGAGCGCGGTTGCCACCGGTGCGCGGGGCGCTGCCCCGGATCCGTTCGACACGTACGGATACCGGGGTACGGTCGCGTGTGCTGCGGCGGGGATCACCTACCGTCAGCTCGACTACTGGGCCCGGACCGACCTGGTGCGCCCTTCGCTGACCCCGGTGCCGGGCTCAGGCGCCGGCCGGTTGTACAACTTCCGCGACATCGTCATTCTCAAGATCGTCAAGAGACTACTGGACACCGGAGTCTCGCTGCACAACATCCGTGCGGCCGTCGCGCACGTCCACGCGCGCAGCAGCTCGGAACTCGCCGGCATCACCCTGATGAGCGACGGCGCGACCGTGTACGAGTGCACCTCCGCCGAGGAGGTCGTGGAGCTGGTGCACGCAGGCCAGGGCGTGTTCGGCATCTCCGTCGGCGCCGTGTGGCGTGAAGTCGAGGCGGTGCTCACGCAGCTGCCCGGCGAACCGGTGGACGGCGCGGCCGCCGAACCGCCCGCTGCGCTGCTGAGCCACGGAGTCGTGGACGAGCTGGCACTGCGCCGCCGGTCCCGCGCCGTGTGAGTCGCAACCGCTAAGGCAGCGGCCACAGTCCCTTCCAGCAGGTGACCTTCCGGGTCGATGCTGGGCGGCGGGGCGGAGGCGGAAGCGGTGACGCAGATTCCTGATGACGGCGGCAATGGTGGCAACGGCGGCGTTGACGGCGTTGACAGTGTTGAGGCCGCTGACGGTGAACTGACGGCCGGGGGCGAGGCGGAGCGGTCACAGGACGCGGAGCTAGATGCTGGGGCGGAGCGAGGGCCGAGGGAGCGGGCGGGCGTCGACGAGCAGCAGGCGGGTGCTGGGGCGGAGCGAGGGCCGGGGGAGCGGGCGGGCGCCGAGGGTGACCAGACGGGCGCTGGAGCGGAGCGGTTGCCCGAGGAGCGGGCAGGCGTCGGAAGTGAGCAGGCACCTTCGCGCGCGGCGGGTCGGCGCCGACGGCTGCGACGGGCCTACCAGCTGATCTGCGTCGCCACCGTGCTGTTCTTCCTACCGGTGTCCTTCGTACGGCTCAGCGGGGACCAGTACGTCCGCTCCGTATCCACGGTTCCGGCCGAGCCGGTCGGCATCGTGTTCGGCGCGGCAGTCTCCGGCGACACCCCGAGCCCCTACCTCGCCTCACGGCTCGACGTCTCCCTCGCGCTGTGGCGGGCGCACAAGATCAAAGTGTTCCTCGTCTCCGGCGACAACTCGGCGCCCACCTACAACGAGCCCAAGGCCATGCGCGACTACCTCGAGGCGCGCGGCGTGCCGAGCCGGCTGATCGTGCTCGACTACGCCGGATTCGACAGCTGGGAGACCTGCGACCGGGCCAAGCGGGTCTTCGGCGTCACCCGCGCCATCGTCGTCAGCCAGTCCTTCCACGTGCCGCGCGCGGTGTACCTGTGCCGCGCGGCCGGGATCGAGGCCTACGGGGTCGGCGACGGCACCGCCGGCTGGCGGCTCGGCCACGACGAATACCTCAACGACGAGGCGCGCGAGATCCTGGCCGGGGCGAGCGCGATGTACCAGGGCGTCTTCACGCCGAACCCGACCTTCCTCGGCCCGCACGACAGCGGGGTCGCGGACGCGCTGCGGACGGCGGGCGGCTAAATCAGCGGGCCGGGGATCGGTAAAGGATGACCAAGGGCTTGGCGCAGCGTCGCTAAAGCGCGGAGGCGCGATACAGGAGCGCACCCCCGGGGCATTGCAGAACCCGGATCTCCTCGATTTGGAACCCGGCCGTGGCCATGCACTCAACGATCGTCGCGGGGGAGTACCACCACGCGGTGACGGAAAGCGTCGACCCGTCGCGCAAGCGGTAGTGCTCGACGTACGGGGCGCCGTCTGACAGGTTCCAGGCAGCTGGGTCGTTCGCGCCTGGGCTCACGACCAGTGTCGCGGCGAGCGCTTCGCGGGTGTCCCGCTCGACCACGACCAGCGGCGCTCCGCGGCGCAGCACCCTGCGAGCCTCGGTCAGCAACCCGACGATCAGACAGGGGTGCGCCAGATGGAGCAACAGCCGGTGGGCGACGGCCGCGGTGCATTGCGCCCGGCGCAGCGGGATTCGGCCGCGCGTGTCGGGCATCGTGCGTACGACCCAGGCGTCGCGGAAGCGTTGCGCGCCGATCCGGTGCATTGTCGGGGAGACATCGAACGCGTAAACCCGCAGCCAATGACGGTCCGCCAGGTACTGCGCCAGGCCGCCGAGACCGCAGCCGAGGTCCAGCACCGTGCCGTCCGGCCTACCGGAGACGCGCTTGGGTTGCGGCGGGCGTACCGCGTCGGCGAGGACCGGCCAGAGCACCTCGCGTTCCGTCTCGTCGTCGCGTTCCGCGTACGCCGCCGCGACTCGCGGATCGGTCCAACGCGTCGCGGGCCTTCCGTCCGGGCCGAGCGGCGGGCGGTCGCGCGGCAGACGAGACGGGAACACCCGTTCCGGCAACGGCGCGCGCATGGTATTGATCATCAGGTCGCCATCGACGACAGGCGCTGTATCGAGCACAGTGAACGAGAGGTTGGCAGACGAGACGCGGTCGGCGCGACACTGCGCCGGACGTGTCGGGCGGCTGTCACCCGAACGAGGCTAGGCCGTATCCTTCGATTCCGGCCCGCTCACACAGACACGGACGACGGCGCCGTGACGGACTAGAGAGGCGTGGCGTGTTCTACGTGGTGTTGAAGGCGCTGACGACCCGCTTGACGCTGCTGATCTGGCGGCCGAAGATCGAGGGCCGGGAGAACATCCCCAGCCACGGGCCGGTGATCCTCGCCTCCAACCACCTCTCCTTCGTCGACTCCCTCCTGATCCCCATGATCACCCCGCGGCGCGTCGCCTTCATCGCGAAGGCGGAGTACTTCGAGACCAAGGGCATCAAGGGCGCCATGATGAAGGCCTTCTTCACCGCCATCGGCGCCATCCCGGTGCGGCGCGGAGACCATCGCGCCGCTAAAGACTCGCTAGACCAGTCCTTGGCCGTCATCAACAGCGGCGGCGCCTTCGTGATCTACCCCGAGGGCACCCGCTCGCTCGACGGCCGGCTCTACCGGGCCAAGGTCGGCGTCGGCTGGCTGGCGCTCAAGTCCGGTGCGCCGATCGTGCCGCTCGCGGTCCAGGGCACCCGCGAGGTGCTGCCGGTCGGCGCGAAGATCCCGAAGATCGTCCCGGTCACCGTGCGCTTCGGCGAGCCGATCGACGCGACGAAGCTGGACTTCCCCGGCGAGCCGGTGGCGGAGAACTCACGGGCCCGGCGGGTGGTGGCCGACGCGGTCATCGAGCAGATCCAGAAGCTCTCCGGCCAGGAGTACGCGGGCGTGTACAACGAGCGCCCCGCCGAGCTCTGATCTCGCCCGCTTCGATCTCGACCTGCGCGCCATGACGGCGCGTCAGCTCCAGCCCGTGCCGGGATCGGGCGGCCGGTGTACGGCAGTCGCCAGCGCGTCCGCCACGCGATCGGACTGGCTCGGATCGAGTACCGCGCTCGTGACGCGTAGGCCCGGTGCGGTTCGGATTCGGAACCACGCACCAGGAGCCGCAGCGAATCCCGCCGCCAGCAAAGCGCTCAGAGCGGCACTCTCGTCTGGAACCGGCACCCACACGTTCAGCCCGCTACTTCCGTGTGCCTGAACGCCCCGCTGCTTTAACGCATCGATCAGTGCGGTACGGCGCTCCGCGTACCGCTCCCCGGCGCTGCTCACCAGCTTCTGCGTCGTGTGATCGGCAAGGGCGTCAGCCCACGTCGTCTGGATGATGCGGCTCACGTGCCGTGCGGTATGACGCAGCCGGCCGGCCACCAGGTCGTGAGTAATCGCGTCCGCGGACAACAGCGCGATACGCAGATCCGGACCGTAAGCCTTCGATGCGCTGCGCAAATAGGCCCAATACCGCGTCGCCTCGGCCAGCGTGTGCGGCGGACCCGAAGTCACGTCCGCGCCGTGATCGTCGTCAATCGTCAGGACATCGGGATAGTCCCGCAGTACCGCGCGCAGTTGCCTGCCACGCTGCTCGGTGATCGCGGCGCCGTACGGGTTCTGCGCGCGGGTGGTCACAATGAACGCCTTCGCGCCCGCCGCCAGCGCCTTGGCCAGTTCTTCCGGATCGGGGCCGGCGTCGTCGACCGCGACCGGCAGGGGCGTGAGCCGGTCCGCGGCCAGCAGGTCGAGTAGATGCGACCAGCCCGGGTCCTCGACCGCCACCGTGTCGCCGGGCCGAAGATGCGCGGTCAGCAGCCGGTCGATGCCGTCGAGCGAGCCGAAAGTACAGGCCAGGTGCTCGGAGTCGATGCCGTCGCGGGAAAGGATGCGCTCGGCGTGACGGCGCAGCGCGGGATCGAGCACCGGTTCGCCGTAAAGGTGCGGCCGTGTCACCGGTCGAGGGTTCAGGTGCGGTAACAGCGTCGGGTCCGGGTTGCCCGTCGACAGGTCCACCGTCCCCAGCGGCAGCGCGAGCGCGCGGCTGGCCGGACTGGTCGCCGGGCGTTCACGCACCAGCGTGCCGTTGCGGCCGCGGGTCTCGACCGTGCCGCGGTCACGCAGCAGCCGGTAGGCGCTCGCGGCGGTGTTCGCGTTCACGCCGAGCTGCGCGGCCAGCTCGCGAACCGGGGGGAGCGCGGCGCCGGGCGTCAACCGGCCGTGCGTGATCGCCGCCTCGATGCTCGCGGCGATATCGCTTGCGCGGGCCCCGGTCACCTCATAGTCTGCGACCCAGGAGCTTTGTTCCAACACAAAATGTATTATGTATTAGAACAATAGAAGGGGCAAGCGGTGGCGGCGACAGACAGCGGATACACCCAGGACGAGTACATACAGACCGAGCGCAGTACTCCGACTCGCTACGCGTCGCGAGTCAGCTACGACCGCGCCGCAGTCCACGCGGTGATCGACGAAGCGCTGGTCTGCCACGTCGGCTTCATTCGCGACGGCGCCCCGGTCGTGCTGCCGACCGTACACGCGCGCAACGGCGACACGCTGTACATCCACGGCTCCTCCGGAGGGCGTTTCTCCCTGCTCGACGGCGAACCGGTCGGCGTGACCATCACGCTGATCGACGGCCTCGTATTCGCGCGTTCCTGGCTGCACCACTCGGCCCCGTACCGCTCGGTGGTCATCCACGGCACCGCCCGAGTCGTGCGGTCCGAGGAAGAGAAGCTCAGCGCCATGGCCGCGCTGATCGACCACGTCGCCGAGGGCCGGTCGAAGGACACCCGCCCCGCGACCCGCAAGGAGCTCGCCAAGACCGCCATCGTGGCGATCGAGCTCGCCGAGGTCTCGCTCAAGGCGCGCGGCTCCCATATCGGCGAGGAGCCCGAGGACGTCGGCCTGCCGTACTGGGCCGGGCACATCCCGCTCAGGCTCACCGCCGGCGCGCCGGTCCCGGACGAGAACCTCGCGCAGGGCGTACGGATACCGGATTATCTGGTCGGCTACTCGCGCGGGGGAATTCAGGCCTGACTCGGCGCGGCGCGGGAATCGGCGCGGCGCGGATCCGGTTGACTTCGGTTGCCGTCGCGGTCGGCCCCCGGCAAGGGAGCTGACGGGCAGTCGGCGCACTCAGCGGAGAGGGGAGACGCCGTGGGCGACGAGGTTGACCGGATCGCGCGGGCGCGTGAGTTCGTGGCCGCTAATCCGCGCGGCGTGCTGACGACGTACCGCCGCGACGGACAGGCGCAGATGTCGCCGGTAACGCCGGGCGTCGACGCCCAAGGCCGGATCATCGTGAGCGTCACCGAGGACCGTGCCAAGACGAAGAACGCCCGCCGCGACCCGCGCGTCGCGCTGTGCGTGTTCAGCGAAGGCTTCTACGGACCGTGGGTCCAGGTCGAGGGGCAGGCCGAGTTCGCGGACGGCCCGGACCGCATCGAGGCGCTGGTCGACTACTACCGCACGGTCAGCGGCGAGCACCCCGACTGGGGCGAGTACCGCGCCGCGATGGTGCGTGACCGGCGCGTCCTGTTGCGGTTCGACATCCTCAGGGCCTCGGGACCGGCTGTCGGCTAGCCGCCGCCTGCTTCGCGACCGATCCGTGCCGTGTCGAGGCCGGGGGCCGAGGCCCCGTGGAACGGGCTCCCGAAGACTGGGCGATCGCGGACCGGGCCAGATCCTGCTCGATGAGGCCCGCGGTGGCCAGCAGTTGCGGCACGATCCGGTCGACCAGCTCGTCGGTCCCGGTCCGCGACACGTTCGTCGCCACGTTTATCGCGGCCACCACCCGACCGGACTGGTCCCGGATCGGCGCGGCCACCGAGCGCAGCCCCTCCTCGAGCTCCTGGTCCGCCATCGCCCAACCGCGCTCCCGCACCGCCGCCAGCTCGGCGCGCAGCGACTCGGGATCGGCGAGCGTGTGCTCGGTCAGCGCGCGCAGGCTGGCCGACGCCAGATAGCCGTCAAGCCACTCGGCAGAGTGCCACGCCAGCAGCACCCGTCCCATCGAGGTCGCATACGCGGGGAAGCGGGTCCCCACGCTGATCGAGACCGTCATGATCCGCTTGGTGGGCACCCGTGCGACGTAGACCACCTCGTCGCCGTCGAGCACGGAGACCGAGCTGGACTCGTGCACCCGCTCCACCAGCTGCTCCAGGTGCGGCAGCGCGATCTCCGGCAGGCTCAGGCTGGAGAGGTAGGCGTAGCCGAGCTCTAGGATCTTCGGCCGCAGCGCGAACAGCCGGCCGTCGGTGCGCACATAGCCGAGTTCCACCAAAGTCAGCAGGAAGCGACGGGCGGCCGCCCGGGTCAGTCCGGTCGCCCTGGCCACCTCCGAGAGCGTCAGCTCCGGATGCTCGGCGTCGAAGGCCCGGATCACCGCGAGCCCGCGGTCCAGCGACTGCACGAACGCGCCCGCGCCGTCCCGGCCCGGCTGGGGCGCGGCTTCCGGCGTCGGTTCCGACATGCGCTCCCTCCTGCCGTGAACGACTCAGTTGATCCGCACGCACGTTATGGCGGCTCCTATTGGCCGGTCAACGGCTCGCGCCCACGCGCGCGGCAGGCTCTGATCGGGCCATCTAGTTGAACCGTTGACGAGTCAGGCGTGCGGGCCTATGTTCGCAGCCAGCACGAACGTTCGCCCTGCGCACCCGTCACCGGAATATCGCCCGTCCCACCCGGCCTTACCGGCCGCGCCGTCAGCAGGAGACTCGCCGTGGCAGACCAAGCATTCCTCGACCCGTCGGCCTGGACCGGCCAGGTGTTCCTCGGCGGCTGGAGCGAGGCCGCCGGCGGGGACGCCGCGGTCGTCGAACCGGCGACCGGCGCGCAGCTGGCCCGGATCGGCTCGGCCGCGGCCGCCGACGTCGCCCGCGCGAGCGCGCTCGCCGCCGCCGCGCAGCCGGCCTGGGCCGCCGCCCCGTACCACGAGCGCGCCGCCGTATTGCGCCGCGCCGCCGCGCTGCTCGATGAGCATCGAGCGGAGGTCGAGCAGTGGCTCGTGCGCGAGGGCGGCAAGGTGCCCGGCGCCGCCGCCTTCGAGATCGGCCTCGTGCTCGGCGAACTGCACGAAGCCGCCGCGCTGCCCTCCCGCCCCTACGGCGAGCTGATCCCCAGCGGCGAACCGCGCCTCAGCTTCTCCCGCCGCGTGCCGGTCGGCGTGGTCGGCGTGATCGCCCCGTTCAACTTCCCGCTGATCCTGGCCAGCCGCTCGGTCGCCCCGGCCCTGGCGCTCGGCAACGCGGTGATCCTCAAGCCGGACCCGCGCACCGCCGTGTGCGGCGGCGTCGTGCTGGCCCGCCTCTTCGAGGAGGCCGGACTGCCTGAAGGAGTTCTGCACGTGCTGCCCGGCGGGGTCGAGGCCGGCGAGGCACTGGTCACCGACCCGAACGTGCGCGTCATCTCGTTCACCGGATCGACCGCGGCCGGGCGCCGCGTCGGAGTCCTCGCGGCCGAGCACTTCAAGCGCGCACACCTGGAGCTCGGCGGAAACAGCGCCCTGATCGTGCTCGACGACGCCGACCTCGACCGCGCGGTGTCCGCCGGGGCCTGGGGCTCGTTCCTGCACCAGGGCCAGATCTGCATGACCACCGGACGCCACCTCGTGCACGAGGCCGTCTACGACGACTACGTGGCCGCGCTCGCCGAGAAGGCGAACCACCTGCCGGTCGGCGACCCGGCGAGCGGGACCGTCGCGCTCGGCCCGCTGATCGACGCCCGGCAGCGCGACAAGGTGCACGGCCTGGTCACCGCGAGCGTCGAGGCCGGCGCGCGGCTGGCGGCCGGCGGCACCTACGAAGACCTCTTCTACCGCCCGACGGTGCTGGCCGAGGTCACGCCCGACGCCCCGGCGTACGCCCAGGAGGTGTTCGGCCCGGTCGCGCCGGTCACCCGGTTCTCCACGCTCGACCAGGCCGCCAAGCTCGCCGCCGACACCGAATACGGGCTCTCCCTCGGCATCCTGACCCGCGACGTGATGCGCGGCCTCGAACTGGCCGACCGGATCCCGACCGGCCTGGTGCACATCAACGACCAGACCGTCAACGACGAGGCGACCGTGCCCTTCGGCGGGCTGGCCGCGTCAGGCACCGGTGCCCGCTTCGGCGGCGCGGCGGCCAACGTCGAGGCCTTCACCGAGACACGCTGGGTCACCGTCCGGGCGGAGATTGCTCCGTACCCGTTCTAAGCGCATCCGCTCGAGCTGGATCCGTCCTGGCGTGCGCGGTCAGCCGAGGCGCTCGAGCACGGCCGCGGCGAGCGCGTCAGGAGCCTGATCCGGAATCCAATGGCTGATTCCGTCCAGCTCGACGAAGCGGTACGGACCGGTCACCTGCCCGGCGCAGAGCTCCGCGGCGGCGCGCCCGATCGCGATGTCGCCGGAGGACCAGACGTAGGTCGTGGGGACGCTGACCGGTGGCAGCGCGGCCGACACCTCGGCCCGCATCGCGCGGTACCAGTTCAGCGCCGCCGTGAGCGTCGCCGGGTCGCTCAAAGCTCTGACATGCGGCTCGGCGGCGGACTGCGGAAGCGGCTCGAACACCGCGCGCAGCCGCGCCGCGTCATCCTCGAGCAGCACGTCCTCCGCCTTGCCCGGCTGGCGGAACAACTGGATGTACGCGGAACGCTCGCGTTGCCCGCTGCTCTCGTCCGCAAGCGCGGCCCCCATCGCCCGCGGGTGCGGTACCGAAACCGCGGTCAGCGTACGAACACGCTCGGGCCGTGTCGCGGCGAGCGCCCAGCCGACCACCGCGCCCCAGTCGTGACCGACGACGTCAGCCTGTTCGATCCCGTAGGCGTCCAGGATCCGCGCCGCGTCCCCGGCCAGCTCATCGATCGAATACGCCTCGACCTCGACCGGACGCGCACCGGGGGAGTAGCCGCGCTGATCGGGCGCGAGCAACCGCAGGCCGTGCGGTACGAGGCGCTGCGCGAGAGCGTCGTAGCAGCGGTGCGTTTGCGGGAAACCGTGCAGCAGAAGCACTGCGCGACCGCCGGCGTCACCCTGCTCGGCCACATTGAAGGTCAGACCGTTGCCAGTCTCTACCCGCCGCGTGCTCCAGCCTGCCTGCTCCGCCATGCGCGCTCGTCCGCTCCGTGTGTGCCGGTCTCTGAATGCCGTCCGTCGATCACGGACAGCGTACGACCTGCCCGGCATAGGAGAGGTTGCCGCCGAATCCGAACAGCAGCACCGGGCCGCCGGACGGGATCTCGCCGCGCTCGACGAGCTTGGCCAGGGCGAGCGGGATGCTGGCCGCCGAGGTGTTGCCGGACTCGACGACGTCCTTCGCCACCACCGCGTTGACCGCGCCGAGCTTGACCGCCAGCGGCTCGATGATCCGCAGGTTCGCCTGGTGGAAGACCACCGCGGCCAGGTCCGCCGGCGTCAGGCCGCTGCGTTCGCAGGCCCGCCGCGCGATCTCAGGCAGCTGAGTCGTGGCCCAGCGGTACACGCTCTGGCCGTCCTGCGCGAACCGCGCCCCGCCGGCCCGCCGCGGCGCGCCGTCCTCGTCCCGCTCCACCTCGATCCGAACGGCGCTGGCCATCTGCGGCACCGAACCCCAGGTCACCGGGCCGATCTCAGCCTGCTCGCTCGCGCTGACGACCGCGGCCCCGGCTCCGTCGCCGACCAGCACGCAGGTGCTGCGGTCGGTCCAGTCGGTGAAGTCGCTCAGCTTCTCCACCCCGATCACCAGGGCGTTCGTCGCGCTCTGGGCGCGGATCGCGTGGTCGGCGAGCGCGAGCGCGTGGGTGAAGCCGGCGCAGGCCACGTTCACGTCGAGCAGCGCCGGGCTGCCCAGGCCGAGCCGGGCCGCCACGCGCGCCGACATGGTCGGGGACCGGTCCAGGGCGGTACAGGTGGCGACGATCACCAGGTCGATCTGCGCGGCGGTCAGCCCGCTGGAGGCCAGCGCCTTCTCGGCGGCCGCGGTCGCCATCTCGTCCACGGTCTCATCCGGGCCCGCGATGCGCCGGGTCACGATGCCGACGCGGCTGCGGATCCAGTCGTCGCTGGTCTCGACCAGCTCTTCGAGGTCCGCGTTGGTGAGCACCCGGGAGGGCTGGTAGTGGCCGAGCGAGACGATTCGGGTACCGGAGGACACGCTGGCTCCTTCAGGGGACGAAGGCCACGGCGCCGGCGCCGGCTGCGCGCGACGCCGGCGCCGGCGCCGCCCGTGGCGTGACCGGTCCGATTCTTCCGTGCGGCCGGACGCCGCACAGGTGTGATGTGTGCCAAGTCCGGGGCCGGATTGTTGGCCGCTTCGGCCAACGGCCGCGGCCGGCGTCGTGGGCGTTATCGCAGGTCACTGAGGTGCGCTGGCCGGGATCTCGCAGAATCCTCAGAAAGATCGGTCGCAGAGTTCGAAGCTGATCGCTCCGGGCTCTGGAATCTGCACGGGTTAAGCGGATAGTCTCCACGGCGATGCGTTCCGTGATGACGGTGAGCCGTCGTCCGATGTTGGAGGCTCTGATCATGCGCCCGGCACACCGCCGACGCCGTGTAAGGCGGCGCGCCGACGGCATGGCGGCGCCGTGACCGGACATCCGCATGGTCAGGAGAGCAGAGCCGGCGGCACCGGCCGGCTCGCCGACGACTTCTTCCTCATGGCGCATGAGGAGTCGACCGGCAAGCCGCGCCTCGCGGAGCGGATCGCCGGCCTCGGCCTGGCCGGGGCGCTGCTCGGCGAGCTGGCTCTGGCCGAATGCATCGAGCTGCGCGACGGGACCGTCGCGGTGCTCGATTCGAGTCCGCGCGAGGACGCGCTGTCCGGGCGCGTCCTGGAATTCCTCAAGCAGGAACAGCATCCGACGCGCACCTGGCTGGCCTTCTTCGGCCAGAGCGCGCACGACGAGGTGGGCCGGCGCCTGGTCGGCGACGGCCTGCTCGTGCGCGAGGCGCGCAAGCGGCCATGGCAGGGCGGCCGCTGGCTGCCCACCTCCGTGGACGTCGCCGTGCGCCCGACCGCGCTGCTGTGCACGCAGCTGATCCGCGGCCAGGACCTCGACCCGCAGGACCTCGTGCTCATCGGCCTGCTGCGGGCCACCGGGCTCGACCAGCCGGTGCTGTGGGAGGTCAGGCAGAGCCGCCCGGCCGCGCTGCGGCGGGCCGGGGAGCTGCTCGGCTCGCTGCGCGCCTCGCTCGTCGAACTGATCACCCAGACCGAGGCGGCGGTCGGCAGCGCCATCGCCGCCCACCGCCTCTGACTGCGAGGAACTACCCACCACCATCCGATAACGGCACCGGCCGGCTCCATCCGCCCGGTCCGCCCGCCATCAAGGCTCTATCCGTCCCCGATAGGAGCACCCACCATGGCAAGAAGCACACTCGCGCAGCCGGGGAGCGTCTCCGCGGCGCTCGCCCGCGACCGGCTCGGCGTCCCGTCAGTGGTCTACTTCGTGCTCGCCGGAGTGGCCCCGCTGACCGTGACCGCGGGCGTCGTCACCACGGCCTACGCGGCCACCGGCCTGACCAGCGTCCCCGCCGCCTTCATCGTGGTGGCCGTCGTGCTGAGCCTCTTCAGCGTCGGCTACGTGGCGATGTCCAGGCACATCAGCAACGCAGGGGCCTTCTACGCCTTCATCACCCGCGGGCTCGGCCGCGAGGCGGGCGTCGCCGCGGCGCTGATCGCGCTGCTGGCCTACAACCTGCTGCAGATCGGCCTGTACGGCATGCTCGGCCCGACCGTCGAGGCCTACGTGCAGCAGAAGACCGGCACCGACGTCAAGTGGTGGATCTGGGCGCTGATCGCCTGGGTCCTGGTCACCGCGCTCGGCCTGATCCGGGTGGACCTGAGCGGCCGCGTGCTCGGCGCTCTGCTCACCCTCGAGGTGCTGGTCATCGTCGCGCTCACCATCGACGGCGGCCTGCACCCGGCCGGCGGGAAGGTCACCTTCAGCACGCTCAACCCCGGCGACCTGACCAAGGGCGGGATCGGCGCGGCGCTCGCGATCGCAGTACTCGGATACGTCGGTTTCGAGCAGTCCCCGGTCTACGCCGAGGAGGCCCGTGACTCCCGGCGCACCATCCCGGCCGCGACCTACTTCGCCCTGGCGGTCATCGGCGTCGTGTACGCCGCCGCCTCCTGGGTGATGTCCATCCACTACGGCGTCGGCAACGTCGCCAAGACCGCGGCCGGCGAAGGGCCCGGCATGCTGTTCGCGATGGGCTCGGACTTCCTGAACAACGCCGGCCAGGTCCTCTTCATGACCTCCCTGTTCGCCGCCGCCCTCGCCTTCCACAACGCCTGCTGGCGCTACGCCTTCTCGCTCGGCCGCGAGCAGGTGCTGCCCGGCTCCTTCGGCCGCACCGGCCTCAACGGCGTGCCGCGCACCGCCTCCGCGGTACAGAGCGCGATCGGCCTCGCGGCGATCCTCGCCTTCGCGGCCGGCGGCTGGAATCCGCAGACCGACCTGTTCTTCTGGGGCGGGACGACCGGCGGGTTCGGCATCCTGATCCTGCTCGCGCTCACCTCGATCGCCGTGGTCAGGTACTTCGCGGCGCATCCGGGCGAGGAGAACCTGTGGCGGCGGGTGATCGCGCCGGGCATATCAGTGCTCGTGCTGCTGGTCATGGTTTATCTGTGCGCGAACAACTACTCGCTCCTGCTCGGGTACACCTCGCCCTCGACGCCCGGCAAGGTGCTGCCCTCGCTGTTCGCGGTCGCGGGCGTCATCGGCGTGTGCTGGGCCCTTTACCTGCGCTCCAGCAGGCCCGAGGTATACGAGGTGATCGGCCTCGGACCGGACGCGGCCACGGCGCACAGCCTCACCGCGGACGCCAAGGCGTCGGCCGCGTCGCTGGCAGGGGAGGGCGCATGAGCCCCGAACTGTGCGCGGTCGACGTCATCGAGGCGGAACCGGACGACGCCGCGGAACTCAGTGACCTGATCGCCATAGCGTTCCACGACCTGCCGGCCTCGGTCTGGCTGGTGCCCGACGCGGCGGCGCGCGAGGAGCTGTTCCCGGACTACTTCCGCCTCTACGTGGATCAGGCGCTGGCGACCGGGACGGTGTACACGACTCCTGATCGGACCGCGGCGGCGTTGTGGATCCCGTATCGGGAGGGCGGCCAAGACGGCGAGGACGGTCACGCCGACGACGCCGAGTACAGCGCGCGCCTGGCCGAGCTGACGGGCACCCGTGTGGACCGCTTCCGGGCCTTCGACGCACAGCTGGAGCGACACCACCCGAGCGGCGAAAACCACGACCACCTGGCGATCCTCGCGGTCCACCCCAAGCTTCAAGGCCGCGGGATCGGCTCCGCGCTGCTCGAAGCGCATCATCGGGTGCTGGCCGGGACCGAGGAGCCGGTGGCGGCGTATCTGGAGGCCGCGAGCATCGACAGCCGCCGGCTGTATGCCCGGCACGGTTATCGGGACCTGCCGAAGCCGATTCCGTTCCCTGACGGGGTTCCGGCGACCACGATGATGTACCCGATGTGGCGCCCGCCGAGCAACGTCATGTGACTGAGGCGCCTTGCGCAGAGCTCTGAGGTTAGAAGAGCTCGAGTCTGACAAGGCACTGAATTCCATCGGCCGGTGGCGGGCACGCGCCCGCCACCGGCGCGCGAGAGCGCTAAGACATGGATTCGGTTCGCTGCGCGCGGCTGATCCACGCGTCGATCTCGGCCCAGTTGTCGTGCAGCCAGCGCAGCCGCGCGTCCTCCTGCACCGGGACCCGCTCGGTGGGGATCGTCCACCAGGTCACCTCGACCGGGTGCGTCAGCGGCAGGCCGCGCCACACCTGGCCCACCGACTGCATATGGTCCAGGCCGGTGTGCGCGACGAAGACCAGGTCGGCGTGCGGGGCGGCGTCGACCGCGGCGAACACGCCGGCCGGTTGCGGGGGCAGCAGGTTGCGCAGATGGTGGGCGCGGGCGCTGGCGCGGGTCAGACCCCTGCGACGCAGGCTGGCGATCGCGCGCAGCCGCCGGCGCGGCGTGAAGTTGCCGCCCTCCGGGAAGACCAGCAGCGCATCGGCCGCGCCCATCGTGCCGCTGATGCGCCCGATCTGCTCCGTGGCCCGCTCGCTGCCGCTCGTCCCGGGACTGACGAAGCAGTGCGGCAGCCGCCCGAGGATCACGTCGATGAGCGGATCGAAGGACAGCGCCTCCTTCAGCACGATACGAGGCCTGCGATGCGCGAGCGTGAGCAGCGCGTGCACGAGCAGGAAGGAATCGCCGGGACCGGCGTGCCGGCTGAGCACGATGAGCGGACGCCCCGGCGTCGGCGGCAGGCTCGGCGGCGCGCAGCTGTGCGGCGTGACCGTCGCCGGTGCGCTGATCTGTACGTTGAATAGCTTGCTGCCGACCAGGTACAGCCGCCGCAGCAGCGCGGCCAACAACGCGTAGTGCGCCTCCTGCATGCGGGGCGTGGCGAGCCGGCGGCCGAAACCGGCGCGCAGCCACAGCCAGGCGGCGTAGCCCAGCCCGGCGAGTTCCGCGGTCAGATAGCAGAGTGCGAACACCGCGATGCGCACCGCTCGTGCGCGCCCGCCCGGCCGCAGCGAGATCAGCCCGCAGATCAGCGCGACGACCGGTGTCAGCACCGCGAAGAGCGTCCACAAGAGCGCCGCCGCCGCGATGGTGAGCGGCCGCCGCAGCGCGGCGTGCTTCAGCAGCAGAGCCCTCATGTGCGCGTCCTATTGCGCCGGGAGCGCTCGAGATACGCGGCCGACGCCGTATACGCGCGCCGGATGCGGTCTCGGGTGTCGTCAAAGGAGCGGTAGCGCACATACTGCGACCAGCTGGTGGTCCGGTCGGCGTCCGCGCCGGTCGGCAGCAGGTGCACGGTGATGCCGTGCGGCAGGTCGGCCATGTCGCGGGCGAACCGGTGCCTCCGGGCGATCTCGAAGGCCACGGCTGCCACCTCCCAGGCCCGGCGCGGCGGCCGCAGCGGCTGTTCGAGCCGCCCGACGTGCAGCACGTATATCGTCCGCGCGCCCAGCGCGACCGCCCGGCCGACCGGAACGCTGTTGACGAGGCCGCCGTCCAGATAGTGCTCGCCGCCGATGGCCACCGGCGGCAGCAGCCCGGGGACCGCGCAGGAGGCGAGCACCGCGTCGGCGATCGGCCCCTCGGCGAACCAGTGCTCGGCCGCCCGCTCGATCGAGGCGGCCACGCACTGGAACGGGACCGCCAGCTCCTCGATCCGGGAGACCGGCAGGTCCGATTCGAGCATCTGGCGCAGCACCGAGTTGGAGTACATGTGCGTACGCGTGCGCGCCGCCGTGCCGAGCCTGGTGAACAGGTTCGCCTCGAAGATCCCGCCGCTGCTCAGGCCGCTCCACAGCTCGGCGAGGCGGGCCACCGCCTGCTCGGTCGGATCGGCCGCGAGCACCGAGCCGTTGATCGCGCCGACCGAGGTGCCCAGCACCAGGTCCGGCTTGATCCCCGCCTCCAGCAGGGCGCGCAGCATGCCGACCTCGTATGCGCCGAGGTGCCCGCCGCCGCCCAGGACGAACGCGGTGTCGTAGGCCGGCATCGTGTTTGACCGGGTGGGCGCTGACATGCCTGGAGTATGCCCCGATCGATCACAGGCACGCGCGAAGTCCCGGCGCGCGTCGCTGAACTGCGGTAACGCGCCGGGATTTCGGCGTTCGGGAGGTCAGTGCCCCAGCTCGGGCCGGGTCACCCGTGCCAGAGCGCGATGTTCTTGAAGTGGGTCTCGGACTTGCTGCCGCTCAGGTTGTACACGCCGTTCTTGAAGTAGAACGCCGTTCCGGCGGGCTTGGTGTAGTGGGTGCTGAGGGCGAGGCTTCCGTTGACCCAGATCTGCACCAGGTGGTTGCTCGGGTTGTACGCCGCGGCCAGGTGGAACCACTTGCCGACCATGTTCGTGGCCAGCAGCGTGTTGACGCTGTTGTACAGGTTGCCGTTCTTGGTCTGGATGTAGATCGCCTCGCCCGGGCCGTTGACGTGGACCTGCATGATGCAGGTGCCGGTGGTGCCCGGGTCGATCAGGACGTCGGCCTCCCACAGGTGCTCGCCGCTGGTCCAGTTCGTGGCCCAGCGCATCTCGGTGCGCGCCCCGGTGGTGGTGCCCGGGCTGTATCCCTTGTCGCCCTTGAGGATCCAGAGGTTGTACTCGCCGCCGGTCACCGAGAACCGCGCCGACTCCGGCAGGTTGTACGGGTGCTGCACCTTGTAGCTGTCGGTGTAGCGGGTCAGCCCGGAGGTCGGGTCGGCGGCGGGGGAGGCGGCGTGCGTCACGGGCGGGCTGGCCTGTGCGCTCGTCGCGATGGCGATCGCGGTCACTGCCGCGGCGACGGCGGCGCCCGCGCCTAGCAGAATGCGTTTCAAGGTTCTTTCTTCCTTCCGTCCCCCTTGTGGTGGATGGGCGAACCGGTCACTTGCCCAGCGGGATGACTCGGAACAGCAGCGAGGCGTGTGGGGCGAGGGTCGCGGTGTAGCCGCCGCGGATGAGACCGAGGTTCTTGTGCTGCCACAGGTCGCGCACGAGGGCGTACCCGGCGCCGCCAAGGTCGCTCCAGTTCGCGGTGACCGGGGCCGCGGTGTCGCCGAGGTTGAACAGGGCGACGGTGTAGCTGTGGTCCGGGTTGGCCGCGATCCACACCTGCTGCGGGGTCGCCTGCGAGACCGGGTGCGCCGGGTGCCCGGCCTGGTCCACCGCGATGACTTCGGGGTTGGTGATCAGCGCGAGGTCGGCGGGGTCCAGCTTGCTCAGGTCGGTGCCCAGCAGCAGCGGCGCGGACTCTACGGACCAGAGGGTGACCATGGACTGGCGCTCGTCGGGCGTGAGCCCGTCCGCCGCGCCGTTGCCCACCTCGACCGAGTCCAGGTCGTTCCAGTGCCCGGGCCCGGCGAAGGGGATCCACTGCGGGACATCGGTGAAGCGGCGGGCCACGCGCACGGACCAGTTGGTCAGGCCCGGGCAGTGCGAGTAGCACTCGACGTCGCCCTCGATGCGCCAGCCGTTGCTGTACTGCGCCCACGTCGCGGCGTTGGCGAAGCTGAGCGAGTTGGACAGCTCCAGGTGGATCGGGCGCCCGGTGCGGGCGAGCGCGGCGTGCCAGTGCTCGACGTCGGCCCGGTTGTCCGCGGCCACCCGGCCGCCGCCGGGCCCGACGAAGTCCATCTTGATGTAGTCCACGCCCCAGGAGGCCAGCAGGTCGGCCTGGGACTGCACGTAGGCGGCGGCGCCGGGCTTGGCGTAGTCGATGGCGGCCGAGCCGTC
>Ga0070739_10000704_pt1 | contig 59126 bp, 47 predicted proteins | sample Coa_R1_7_FD_66445 | JGI IMG/M metagenome (GOLD analysis project Ga0070739, IMG submission 66445) | Surface soil microbial communities from Centralia Pennsylvania, which are recovering from an underground coalmine fire - Coalmine... | ecosystem: Environmental > Terrestrial > Soil > Unclassified ...
CTTTCCGCAGGCAGAGCAGGCCGCCAAGGAAGTGTTGTCGCTGCCCATCCATCCCGAGCTAACGAGCGGGCAGGTGGAGTATGTGGCCGAGCAGATACACCGCTTCTTTGAGCAGGCAGGTTAAGGCCGGGAGTTGAAAACCCCGGTCCTAGCTGGGCATTGAAAACCCCCGTCTAGAGGGCGGCTGCGCCGCCGACCGTCCTTCGGACGGAAACTCCTGCGGGACAGGAGCGTCCGCCAGGACGCTTGGCCGTAGGCCCTAGAGCCGGGTACTTTCAGTGCCCGGCAAGGGGATGCACCGATCTTGAATTGGCGTATCTATGAGACCGCTTTAAGAATGAGGGCAGTATGAAACAGGCTTTAGTGACAGGTGGGGCCGGGTTTATCGGCTCCCATCTGGTGCGCGAACTGATGGCGCAAGGCGTGGCCGTGCGCGTGCTGGATAATCTCTCCTCCGGGAATATAGCCAATCTGGAGGGGATGGGCAAGAAGATCGAGTTTCAGCAAGGGGACATTCGGAACGCAGTGGCCTGCCGCAATGCCTGCCGGGATGTAGATACAGTGTTTCATCTGGCGGCGCTCGTCTCTGTGCCGCAGTCGGTGGCCGACCCGGTGCAGGCGGACGCCATCAACATCGGCGGGACGCTCAATCTGCTGCTAGCCGCGCGGGATAGGGGAGTAAAGCGCCTGGTCTTCTCCTCGTCCTCGGCGGTCTATGGCAACACGGCGACGATCCCGACGCCGGAGAGCGTTCTGCCGGCCCCCGTATCTCCCTACGGCACCCAGAAGCTTACGGGAGAGCACTATTGCCGGAACTTCGCACAGCTTTACGGCCTGGAGACGGTCTGCCTGCGCTACTTCAACGTCTACGGCCCGCGCCAGAATCCCAACTCGGAGTACGCGGCGGTCATTCCCAAGTTTCTGACGCGCTTGCTGGCCGGGCAGCCGCCAACCGTCTTTGGGGATGGCGAGCAGACGCGCGATTTCTGCTTTGTTGGCGACGTGGTGGCGGCCAATCTGTTGGCGGCGCGGACGCCCAGCTCGGAGGCCATCGGCGGAGTCTTCAATGTCGCCAGCGGGCAGCGCGTCTCGCTGAACATGCTTCTGGAGCAGATGCAGGAGGTTACGGGCGCCCCCGTTTCCGCCTGCTATGAGGCGCCTCGCCCCGGCGATATCCTGCATTCCGGGGCGGACATCGGGCGCGCGCAAGCCGTCCTGGGCTTTGCGCCGCAGATCACGCTGGCAGACGGATTGGTCCGGACGGCGGCGCACTACCGGGAATGAGGGCTTGTCACAGGGGCGTGAGGAGATGAACCGCAGGCAACCGCGCATCGCCGTTATCGGATGCGGCGTCATTGTGGAGACGGCGCATCTGCCCGCGCTGACGCAACTGGGCATGACGCCGGCGCTGCTGGTGGATACCAACCTGGCGCGGGCGCGGCAACTGGCGGAACCGTATCACGTCCCGCAGATCGCCGCCGACTGGCGCTCCCATCGGGGCCGTTTCGACGCCGCTATCGTCGCCACGCCGCCCGCTCTCCATGCGAGCGTCTGTGCCGAATTACTGGCGCAGGGCGTACACGTGCTGGTCGAAAAGCCGATGGCGACTTCCTCTGCGGCCTGCCGGAGTATGCTGGCCGCAGCGGAGCAGGACGGAGCGACGCTGGCCGTCGGCCTGATGCGCCGCTTCCTACACGTAAATCGCTGGGCCAAATCCGTCCTGGAGGCGGGCCTGCTGGGCGAAATTTGCGCGTTTGACGTGCGCGAAGGGACCGTGTTTCACTGGCCGGCGGCTTCTGCCGCCTTCTTCGACCGCAAGCGGGCCGGCGGCGGCGTGCTGATGGATATCGGCGTCCACACGCTCGACATCCTGCTCTGGCTGCTGGGGGAGGTCACCTGCGTGGAGTACCGGGACGATAGTTACGGCGGCGTTGAGGCCGACTGCCTGCTGCGCCTGAAGCTGACTTGCGGCGCGCAGGGGGTCGTGGAGCTGAGCCGGACGCGCGACCTGCGCAACACGCTGATACTGGAGGGCACGCGCGGGCGGCTGGAGATCCATCTGCATACCAATACGGTACTCGCCGCGCCGGACCACGTTCGGAAGCATCGGTGGGGCAAGCGGGCGGTCGATCGGCTGCCGCCGCAGCGGTTCGAGCAGCTTTTTGTGGCGGAACTGGCCGATTGGCTCCAGGCCCTCCAGACCGGCAGGGCGCCTGAAGTAACCGGGAGGGAAGGGATGCGCCCGGTAGAGCTCATCGAGCGGTGCTACGCGGCGCGGCGGGAACTCGAACTGCCCTGGATGCGGTTTGCGCGGCAAGCCGATCCTGTCCGAAGTGCGGAGGCGCGGGGATGTTGACCGGCAGAAAGGCGCTCGTGACCGGTGCGACCGGCTTTATCGGCGGGCGGCTGGCGGAGCGGCTGGCGCTATGCGAAGGGGCAAACGTGACCGCGCTGGTGCGGGACTTTTCGCGCGCGCCGCGCCTGGCCCGACTGCCGATTGAGATGCTGGCGGGGCAGGTTGCCGACCCAGAGGCGCTGGATCAGGCGGTGCGCGGCTGCGATGTCGTGTTCCACTGCGCCCACGACTGGCACTGCACGGAGACCAACCTGGCCGGCGCGCGGCATCTGGCCGAGACGTGCCTGCGCCATGCGGTGAGGCGGCTGGTCTATGTTAGCTCAATGGCGGTCTATGAGCCGCTGCCCGACGGCGACGTGGATGAGACGAGCGCCGCCGAGCCGTGCGGCTGGACCTACCAGGATAACAAGCTTGCCGTAGAGCACCTCTTTCTGCGCTGCCGGCAGGAGCGGGGGCTGCCCGTTGTCATCGTGCAGCCGACGCTGGTCTACGGGCCGTACTCCTTTCCGTTTACTCTCTTCCGGGTCGGGCAGCTGCGCAGCGGGCGCGTTGTGCTGCCCGACGACGGCGGCGGGCTATGCAACCTGGTCTATATTGACGATGTCGTGGAGGCCCTGCTGCTGGCGGCGGAGCGCGAGGAAGCGGTCGGCGAGCGCTTTCTGATCTCCGGGGCCGCGCCGGTGACGTGGCGGGAGTTCTACGCCGCTTACGAGCGGATGCTCCATATCGAGGGGGTCGTCCTCATGCCCTCCGCAGAGATCGAGCGGCTTCAGCAGGCGGCCAACGCTCCCAGCGTGGAGATGCTGCGGCATGACCCGCGGCGCCTGCTCCAGTGGGGGCCGATCCGGCCTGCCTATAAACTGCTGCGTCGGGCGCTGGGCGAGGCGCTGATTGCCAGGGTCAAGCAGTCCGTGCCCATGCCGCTGCACCTGCCGGACGCGCAGGCGCTGGCGCTCTATAAGGCGCGTGCGAGGGTGCGTATTGATAAGGCGCGTCGCCTGCTGGGCTATCATCCGGCCTTCGATTTTGAGACGGGAATGGCGCTGACGGCGGAATATGTCGCCTGGGCGAACCTGTGAGGGGAAGCGCCGACCATGCCTACGGTCAGCATCATCACGCCCTGCTATAACAGCGCACGGTTTGTCGCACGGACCATCGCCAGCGTGCGCGCGCAGACCTTTGCCGATTGGGAGCATATCGTCGTGGACGATGGCAGCGCGGATGAGTCGGCGGCAGAGGTGGAGGCCCTGCTGGCGGAGGAGCCGCGCCTGCGCCTGATTCGCCAGCCCAACGGCGGGGTCTGCCGGGCGCGCAACCGGGGCTATCAGGCCAGTTCCCCGGACAGCGCCTATCTGTTGTTCCTGGACGCCGACGACTGCCTGGAGCCGCGTATGCTGGAGGTTATGGTCGGCATACTGGAGGCGCATCCCGAAGTCGGCTTCGTCCACTGCGGGCACCGCTTTATAGACGCCGATGATAACCTACTACCCCTTGCGGATAGCGCCGTCGGATTCAGGCCGCGCTACGCGCCCGGTAAGCTTGGCGTGCGGGCGCTGCCGCCGGATTGGGCCGAGACGCCCTTTGTTTCTATCTTCGCGCTAGCCGGGATCGTGCCCTCGCTGGTGGTCATGCGGCGCTCGGTCTACGCGCAGACCCCGGGCTGGGACGAGACGTTCGGACAGCACTACGAGGATACCGACCTGTTCCTGCACCTGGCGCTGCGCGCCCGCGTCCGCTACGTGCCGGAACCGCTGGTGCGGCACCGGAGACACGCGGGACAGTCCACAGCCGACACCGGCAAGTTTGCCCGGCAGGAACAGAAGCTCTACGCGAAGTGGCGGCGTATGGAGGGCCTGACAGCGCCGCAGCGGGCCGTTGTGGAAGCGGCCTGGCGGTTTTACGAAGGCCGATTGACCCCTTACATCGGCTTGCGGGCCGGGAACCGGCACCTGCGCCGGGGTGAGGCCGGCTGTGCGGCCCGGTTTTACCTGGGCGCGCTGCGGCGCTACGCCGCATCCTTTGTGCCCGGCTTTCCCTTGCCGGGCCGATCATCGGAACGCTCGCCATAAGGAGAGAGGTCACCGGGAAGCAGCGTCTAGGGCGGGCGCGCAGGGCAGGGAGGAAGCCAATGTCTCTGAGTGATGTGGCTGTGTCGGTGCGGGGGCTCTCCAAAGCCTATACGCTCACGGCCAACAGCCAGCGACCCACCACTCTGGGCGAAGCCATCATGCAGCGGCTGAGAAATCCTTTTGCGCGTGGGCCGAGGGAGACCTTCTGGGCCATCCGGGACCTCTCCTTCGACATCCGCCGGGGCGAGGCCGTGGGAATCATCGGGCGCAACGGCGCGGGCAAGAGCACGCTCTTGAAGCTCTTAAGCCGCATCACCGAGCCGACCGCCGGCGAGATACGCCTGTATGGGCGCATCGGCAGCCTGCTGGAAGTAGGCACGGGATTCCACCCGGAACTGACCGGGCGGGAGAACATCTACCTCAACGGAGCTATCCTGGGTATGCGGCGCGAGGAGATTGCCCGCCAGTTCGATGCCATCGTGGATTTTGCCGGAGTGGAGACATTTCTGGAGACGCCGGTAAAGCGCTACAGCAGCGGAATGTATGTCCGTCTGGCCTTTGCGGTAGCGGCGCACCTAAACCCCGAAATCCTGGTGGTGGATGAGGTGTTGGCCGTTGGGGATGCCGAATTCCAGAAGAAGTGCCTGGGCAAGATGCAGGAGGTGGCGGGCAGCGGCCGGACCGTCTTGTTCGTCAGCCATAACATGGCGGTGGTGCAGCAGCTTTGCCAGCGCGGGATCTGTTTGCAGCGGGGTGCCGTCTGCGTGGACGGCACGGCGGCGGAGGCGGTGGGGGCCTATCTGCACTCCCTGGAACTGGCGGCGCTAACCAACCTGACGGAGCGCACCGACCGGCGAGGCCGGGGGCAGGTGCGGCTGTGCGGCGTGGAGGTCATGCCGGGCGAAGAGGCTCCCTCCGCTGCGCTGATTAGCGGCGGCCCAGCACGCTTTGTCTTCCATTTTAACCAGGTGCTGCCGGGAATGACCTGCACCTTTACGCTCTACGATCATCACGGCCAGCCGCTGATGGATTTCGACAGCAAGGTTCTGTGTCCGGAAGACAGATATGACTCGACTCTGGGAGCGACCTTCCTCTGTGACATTCCGGAGTTGCTGCTGCTGCCGGGCCGCTACCGAGTGAACGTTGCGGTGGAGGTCGCCTCTGAGCTCCAGGATCATGTGGAAGGCGCCCTGACGTTCGATGTGGAGCAGGGGCCGGTGCGCGGGCGGGCCGTGCGGCCCAACTCGGGCTGGGGGAGCGTCTGCCTGCCGCATCGCTGGACTCTGGCTGTGGCGAGGAAATGAGGCCGTGCGTATCCTGATCGATGTAAGCTCGGAGATCCTCTACAACGTGGGCGACATCGCCATGATCCACGTCGCCCTGGCGCGGCTGGGCGCGCTGTGGCCGGAGGCGCGGCTGGAACTTATCCTGAGCCGGCCCGACCGATTGCCGCGCTTCTTTCCGCAGGCGCGGGGCCTGTCGGATCAGGGGCATCTGGCGTTCTTCCATGAGGGCTGCCTGTTCGGGCGCTTCTGGCGGCTGGCTCCCGGAATAGAGGATCGGCTGCGCACGCGATATCTGCGGCAGGTCGCGCCGCTGATCCTGGTCCGCAAGCGGCGGCATGGCGTGGATACCGAGAGCATTCGCGCTTATATTGAGGCCGTCTGTGCTGCCGACCTGGTGATCCTGGGGGGCGGCGCCTGGATCACCGACGTGTTTGAGTATGGGGCGCGATTTGCCCTGGATACGCTGCATATCGCCCAGGCGCAGGGCAAGCCGACCGCCTTAATCGAGCAGGGCATGGAGCCGATCCAGAGCCCGAAGCTGCGGGCGTGTCTGGGCGCTCTGCTACCCCGAGCAAACCTGATCGCGCTGCGGGAGAGGCGGGCCGGGCTGCCGCTGCTGCGCTCGCTGGGCGTGCCGGAGGATCGGATCGCCGTCACGGGCGACGATGCTATCGAGCTGGCCCATGCGATGCGCCCTCCCTGTTTGGGAGACGGCATCGGCATCAACCTGCGGGTCGCCTCCTATGCGGGCGTGGAGGAAGCCCTGGCGGAGGCCGTGCGGCCCGTTCTGCAGGCGGCGGCTCGTCGGTTCGACGCGCCCCTGCTTCCGGCGCCGATAGAGACTTCCGAACAGACTTCGGATGCCGGGGCCATCCGACGCCTGCTGGCCGGCTGGGACGATGCCTCCGACGGCGGCGCGGCGCTCCAGACCCCGCAGGCGGTGATCGCACAGATCGGACGCTGTCGGATCGTGGTCACGGGCAGCTACCACGCGGCGGTGTTCGCGCTGGCGCAGGGCATTCCGGCGGTGACGCTGGCCCGTTCCGCCCACTACCGGCATAAGTTCCTGGGGCTGGCGGATATGTTTGGCATTGGCTGTGCGGTTGTCTCTCTGGAGGACGCGCGCCTGCCCACAACGCTGTCGCGCGCCATAGAGGAAGCCTGGTGTACGGCGGAGGCCGTGCGCCCGCGCCTGCTGGCGGCGGCAGAGCGGCAGATCGAGGCCGGGCAGGCGGCTTATCAGCGCTTCAAGCAGTGGGTTCCGTAACCCATCCTTGAGCGACAGGGTTCAGCCTGCCGGGTAAGTAATCGGCAATAGTGTGGTACGGAGGACTTCTGTATGGTTGCCCGGACGTTAAAGCTCTGGATCAAGCGCACGGTCCCGCCCGGCCTATGGGAGCGTATGCGGGCCTGGCACTACCGGCCCCATCCCAAAGTGATCCGCTGGGGACGGATGCGCCGCCTGACCCCGGTAGCGCGGGACTGGCATGAGCGGGGCAATCCGGTAGACCGCTACTATATCGAGGCGTTCCTGGACAAGTACCGCGCCGACATTCGCGGCGTTGTCATGGAGGTGGCCGACTCCCGCTATACGCGCATGTTCGGCGGCGATCAGGTCACACGGTCCGAGGTACTGCATGTGGTCGCGGGCAACCCGGACGCCACCTTTGTGGGCAACCTGGAGACGGGCGTGGGCGTGCCGCAGAACGCCTTCGATTGCATGATCGTGACGCAGGTGTTGCTGTGCATCTACGACGTGCGGGAGGCGATCGCCAATGCCTATTGCGCCCTCAAGCCCGGCGGCGTCCTGCTCTGCACCGTGCCCGGAATCTGCCGGATCTGCCGCCCGGATATTGACCTGTGGGGCGATTACTGGCGCTTTACCACCCGCTCGGCGCAGCGGCTGTTCGAGGAGGTCTTCGGTAAAGAGAACGTTACCGTCGAGTGCTATGGCAACGTGCTGACGGCGATGGGCTTCTTCCACAACCTGGGCGCGGACGAGTTTAGGAAGGAGGAACTGAACTATCACGACCCCGACTACCAGATTCTCATCTCCGTCCGCGCGGTAAAGCCGAGGTGATCCGGTGAGAGTGCGCGGTCTGGGACGGGTGCGCCGCAGCGCCTTGTGGCTGCGTAACCGGCTGGCGCCGGGGACGCTGATCCTGCGCTACCATCGCGTCACCGACCTGCCCTGCGACCCTTACGAGCAGGCGGTCACGCCGTCCCATTTTGCCGAGCACCTGGAGGTTTTGCGGAAGGAGTGCTGCCCGCTTCCGCTCCAGGATCTGCTTCAAGCTGTGCAGCAGGGGAGGGTGCCGCGCCGGGCCGTGGCCGTCACGCTCGACGACGGCTATGCGGATAATCTGCACAACGCGAAGCCGCTACTGGAGCGCTACGCCATCCCCGCGACGGTGTTCGTGGCGACCGGCAACCTGGGCACGCGGCGTGAGTTCTGGTGGGACGAGCTGGAGCGGCTCCTGCTCCATCCCGGTTCCCTGCCGCCGACGCTCTGTTTGAAGGCGCGCGGGCGCCGCTATCAGTGGGACTTAGGCGCCAGCGCCGACTTCGGTGCGGAGGACTGGCACGGCTATCGTCGCTGGCGGATGTTTGCGACAGAGGAGACGCCCGGCCCACGTCCGCGGCTTATGCGGGATCTGCACGCGCTGCTGCGCGCCCTGCCGGACGCGGCGCAGCAGGAGATTTTACAGCAAGTGCGCGATTGGGCGGGCGTGGATGCGACGGGCCGCGAAACCCACCGTGCGCTGACGCCTGCGGAGTTAATCCGGCTGGCCGATGGGGGCCTGGTGGAGATCGGCGGGCATACGGTGACGCATCCGGCGCTGCCGGCGCTGCTGGCGCAGGCGCAGCGGGACGAGATACAGCAAGGCAAGGCCCGCCTCGAAGAGATTTTGGGCTGTCCGGTCGTCAGCTTCGCCTATCCACAGGGGGATTACGGGCCGGAAACCATCGCCGCCGTGCGGGAGGCCGGATTTCGCTGCGCCTGCACCACCTGCGCGGAGGCCGTGCGTCGACCCTGCGACCCATACCTGCTGCCGCGCGTCTGGCCCCGCGACTGGGACGGGGACACGTTTGCCAGACACATTCGCAATTGGTTTCATCAGTGAAGGCTCTCCATAGGTAAACCAGGGAGATTACAGGGATTAGCACCCATGCGGCATAGAAGCACGAATGCGCTTCCAGAGGAAGACCTTGAGCCAGCTAGCCAGTGATAGAGATAACGGCCCCGTGGTCAGTGTCGTCATCCCGTGCTACAACCAGGCACGCTACCTTGACCAGGCGATTGACAGCCTGCTAGCGCAGACCTATCGGCACGTCGAGATCATCGTCGTAGACGACGGCTCGCCGGACAATACGCACGAGGTTGCGGCGCGCTATGGGGATCGGGTGCGCTACGTTCGCAAGGAGAACTTCGGCCTGCCGGCGGCGGTCAATACGGGTATCCTGCACGCGACCGGCGAGTTCCTGATCTACCTGGACGCGGACGACTACCTCTGGCCGGACATGATCGCGCGGCTGGTGAACGCCGCGCAGGAGCATCCTGGCGCGGCGGTCTATCATGGCGACTGCCAGTATGTGGACTCCAACCGCAACGAGATGAGCTGGCGGCGCACGCGGTCTCTGCCGGACGATGCCTTTCACCATCTCTTGAAGGGCAACTATTTCGCCTGCCACTGCCTGATCTTCCGCCGCTCCATCCTGGCGAACGCGGGCCTCTTCGACCCGACGCTGCGCTCGAACGAGGACTGGGACCTGTGGATACGGATCGCCCTGGCGGGCGGTAAGTTCGTCTCCGTACCAGGGGCGGTGGGGTGCTATCGGCAGTATCCAGGCTCTATGTCTAAAAACTACGAGCGCATGTGGCTGACGGGGCTGGACGTGCTGCGCAAGAACCAGCGGCTCCACGGCAACTGTCCGCTCTGCCGGGAGGCGGCAGCGCAGGGCCGGCGAACGCTGCGCGAGGGACAGTTTGGCAACCTCTGGTACGATATGCGCGCGTGTCAGACCGCGCGGGATCGGTGGGCGTTCCTGGGGCGAGCGCTGCGCCTGATTCGGCGCGACCCGGCGCTGCTGCGCCTCTTTCTCCGCGAGCCTGTCCTGCGCCTGCGCGTCCGCTACGGCAAACGGGTGAAGCGCCTTCTGCGCCGGATACCGGCGGCGCGATAGTCGGGCACGGAACGTGCCCGCAGATTGAAGGACATGCGTATTCTCATCGTCGCGCAAAACTACTATCCCTTCGTGGGCGGCGTGGAGACGCACGCGCGGCAGGTGGCGCGGGAGCTAAGCAAGGCGCATCAGGTCCACATCGCCGCCGTGAACTTCGCGCCGTGCCGCCTTCCCAAGCGGCTGGCCATGCTGCACACGAGCCTGCTTGCCCCGGCCTACCAAAGCTATCAGGACGGTGATGTGCCGGTTCATGCGCTGACGCCGAGCCTACTCGATAGGCTGCGGATGCTGCCGATTTCTGCGCGGGCGATCCCGCGCCTCCAGCGGCTCGCTTATCACGAACTGAACCGCTTCGGTTATCGGTGGTACCGGCCCGTGTTTCAGCCGCGCCTGGAGCGGCTGATGCAGGGCGTGGATGTAGCCCACTCGCTGGCGGGCGATTACCTGGGCTGGACGGCGCAGGCGGCGGCGCAGGCGCGCGGAATCCCGTTCGTCTGCACGCCGTTTGTCCATCCGCATCAGTGGGGCGACGGCCCGGAGGACGTGGAGTACTATCAGCGCGCGCAGGCGGTCATCGCCCTGGTGGAGACGGATAAGCGATATCTGTGCTCGCTTGGCGTTCCGGCAGAGAAGATCCAGGTTATCGGCGTCTCCCCGGAACTGCCGCCATCCTGCGATCCCGAAGGCTTCCGGCGGCGTCACGGCCTGGAAGGCAAGCCGCTCGTGCTCTACGTCGGGCGCATGATGGCGCAGAAAGGGGCCAGGGCGGTGCTGGCTGCCGCGCCTTTGGTCTGGCATCAGATGCCGGAGGCCCACTTTGTCTTCATCGGTCCGGCGGAGCGCGGGACGGAGAGCTGGTTTGCCGACGCCGACCCGCGCGTGCTCAGTCTGGGGAGGGTGAGCCTCCAGGAGAAAGCCGATGCGCTGGCCGCCTGCGACGTCTTCTGTATGCCCTCGCTCAGCGAGATTCTGCCGACGGTCTATCTGGAAGCCTGGAGCCTGGGCAAGCCGGTGGTCGGCGGGCGGGCGGAGGGGTTGCCGGAACTGGTGGAGGGAAACGGCGCGGGCCTGGCGGTCGGCCAGCAGCCGGAAGAGATCGCGGCGGCGCTGTTGCGCCTGTTGCGTGACTCCGAATTGCGCCGGTGCCTGGGAGAGCGCGGAAAAGCCCTCGTGGCACGCAGCTACTCGGTTCCGGCAGTGACCGGCGCGCTGCTCGCCCTCTATCGGCGCCTCTGTCGGGAGGTTGGCAGCACAGGAGCAGAAAACGAACATGCACTCTCACTTTGAACAGGCGCCGACGCTGGTCACGGGAGGCGGCGGCTTCATCGGCTCCCACCTGGCAGAACGGCTGGTGGCGCTCGGGGCGCGCGTGACCGTCCTGGACAATCTACAGGCCGGCAATTGGCACAATCTATGCAAAGTACGGGAATGGGTGCGTACGGTCGAGGCCGACGTGCGCGATGCGGCGGCGGTGGCGAAAGTCATCGAGCAGACGCGCCCGCGCTTCGTCTTCCACCTGGCGGCCAACGCCTCCGTGCCCGGCTCGGTCGAAAGTCCAGCCTACGACTTCGAGTCCAACTGCGCCGGCACCTTCCATATCCTTAACGCGCTGCGCCTGGCAGGCGGCTGTGAGAAGGTCATCCTGGCCTCCTCCGGCGCGGTCTATGGCGAGCCGGGCGGGTTTCCGATCCGGGAGGACGATCCGCTGCGCCCCATCTCGCCCTACGGCGCGAGCAAGCTGAGTGCCGAGGTGCAGGCGCGGATGTTCCACGCTGTCTACGGCGTACCGGTCGTCATCGCGCGCCTCTTCAATACCTACGGCCCGCGCATGGCCCGCTTTGTCGTGCTGGACTTCCTGCGCAAGCTGCGCAGCGACCCAACGCGCCTGGAAGTGCTGGGCACCGGCAAGCAGGTGCGTGATTTTACCTACGTTTCTGACACGGTGGAGGGTCTGCTCGTCCTGGCGGCGCATGGAGAGGATGGACAAGCCTATAACCTCTCCTCCGGCGCCAACTGCTCGGTGACCGAACTGGCGCACAGCCTGATCGCCGCGCTTGGCCTGACCGGTAAAACTGAGATCGCCTATACCGGCAAGAGTTGGGTAGGGGATGCGCAGCGCTGGGAGGTTTCCATCGAGAAGATACGCGCGCTAGGGTATCGCCCCTGCGTTCCTTTGTGCGAGGGGCTGGCGCGCACGATCGACTGGTTTGCCGGCAGTAATCAGGGCACAAAGCCCTCTGCCCGGCCCTAAAGGATCGGGCTGCGGACGGCAAGCCCCGTAAACGGGGCTCTCCCTTCTTGTAGCCCTAGAAGGAGACTGACCCGCCTCTGGTAGCCCGCTTGAGCGGGCTTGCCGTCCACAGCCCATCCCTTGAGGGGTGGGCTGCCGCCGCAGGGCGACTTTGTGCCATGGTTGCTGCGGCTTCAGCCGCCCGCAAGAAGACTTCTATCAAGCAAGATGGCGAACGGTGTACTGTGGAGAAACGTGGAAGCCCGATGAGCCAGCTCGAACTCAAACCCAATCTCCTTCCTGTGCCTGAAACCGCGCGCTTCACCCTGCGCGGCCATCTTCAGATCGCCCGCATTGACCACTGGTGCAAGAACGTCTTTGTCTTTCCGGGCATCGTGGCGGCGATAGGCATCAATCGCGGCGGCGTGCCGCCGGGCCTGCTGCTGCGCAGCGGACTCGGCCTGGCCTCCATCTGCCTGATCGCCTCCAGCAACTACGTCCTCAACGAGGTACTGGACGCCCCCTACGACCGAATGCACCCGCTGAAATGGGCGCGTCCGGTGCCTTCCGGTCAGGTCAGCCTACCCGTCGCCTATGGGCAGTGGATTGCGCTGATGCTCATCGGGGTCGCTCTGGGCCTGTGCATCTCGCCCTTCTTTATGGGAACGGCGCTGGCGCTCTGGATCATGGGCTGCATTTATAACATCCCGCCCGTCCGCAGCAAAGACCTGCCTTATGTGGATGTCCTGTCGGAGGCCGTCAACAATCCTCTGCGCCTGCTGGCCGGCTGGCTGCTGGTGGGAACGCGATCCATCGCGCCTGCCTCCTTGCTGCTGAGCTACTGGATGATCGGCTGTTACTTCATGGCGATGAAACGCTATGCCGAATACCGGAGCCTGGGCGACGCCGGGCGGGCCGCCTCCTATCGCAAATCGTTCGCCACGTACACGGAGGAGCGCCTGCTGGTCTCCATCATGTTCTACGGCTCGTCGGCCATGCTCTTTCTAGGCGCGTTCATCATGCGCTATCGGATGGAACTGATCCTGGCGTTCCCGCTGGTCGCTCTGGTAATGGCGATCTATCTCTCGCTGGCGTTTAAGCCCAACAGCCCGGTCGAGAACCCGGAAAAACTCTACCGGGAACCGAGGCTGATGGCGGCGCTGGCGCTCTGTACATTGGTCATCGGTGTGCTGCTGCTGGTAGACCTGCCGGCGCTGCACACGATTGTCAGTCCCACCGCCCCGACGATAGCGGCCCACGCTGGGCGGTAAGCGTAGTCACTTCCTTGCCTATCGGTACGCCGAGACCCAGCGGCGCTGTAGGATGGATAGGGGTCAGGAGATGCGTATCGAAAAGCCCACACGATTTCTGTGGTGGGGGACATGCCTGCTTGCCCTCGGTGCGCTCGGCATGAGCCTGTTCGCCACCGGGCGTGGAGCGACGTTAAGCACAAGCTCGTGTAACTACCTGTCTCTGGCGCGCAATCTTGCCCAGGGACAGGGCTATGTCACGTCCATCACGGACCTGCGCACGGAGGCTGATACGGCGGCGACCGGAATGTGGCCGCCCGCCTTTCCAGCCTTCATTGCCGGCCTGCATAAGCTGGGTTTGCCTTTGGAAGATGCCGCGCGGCTAGCTGTGGCCCTCAGCTTCGGGCTGCTGGTGCTGATGGTCTGCCTTACCGCGCACCTCGCCGCCCGCCAGAGAGACGGGCTGAATGCCGGCCAGTGTGCCCTGTTAGCCCTTGCCGCCGGTATCATTTGCATCGTCTGGACACCGCTGGCGAAGTGGTCGGCCTATATTGAGGCGGAGATGCTGTATACGTTCCTGACCCTGCTCTGCCTCTATGCCTGCTTGAGAATCGAGGCGGATCGCCGTGGGCGCACCGGCATCTGGCTGGCCGTGGCTTCCCTCAGCTGCGCGCTGGCCCTGCTGACGCGCTACCAGGGCGTCGCCGTCCTGATCGTCTTTGTCGGCTGGCTCGTTCTGCGCGGCTTGCGGCCTGGCCTGCTGCGCGCCCGGCCAGCCGGATCGGCGCTGCTTGGGGCCATTGCACCGTTCGCGCTCTGGATTGTGCGTAACAAGCTGGTAACCGGCGACCTGACGGGGCATACCCGGCATCTCAAGCTGCGAGGGCCAGGAGTCAATGCCGCGGATACGCTGCGCTCCCTGTGGGTGGACATCGCGCCCATTCCCCATCTGGGCATGGGGCTGGGCCGCTATATGCCGACCTCGCGCTGGCTCCTGTGTACGCTCTTGCTGGCAGCAGGCGGGCTTCTGGCGGCGCTGATGGCACGCCGTCATCGTGTCTGCCGGAAGGAGGCTGTCCCGCAGGCCGCCCCGTCGCCGAATGCGCATGAGCGACCGGCTATTATCGGCGCTGCGGCGGGCGTTCCCGCTCTGGCGCTGCTGCTGGCCTATGCGGGGGTGCATCTGGTCGTGCTTAACGCCTTCGGATGCTGGAAGCCGTTGGACCCGATCAACACCCGGTACATCGCTCCTTGCTACCCCGGCCTGATCGTGGCCACGGTCATCGCTATCGGGAGCCTGTTCCTACAGCAATGGAACGCCAGGCCGCTCCTATGTCGCGCGCTGGCTGGCTTCTGTCTTTTCTGGCTCCTTTCGGCGGCGACCCAGGTTGCGCCCTGGATAGCGATCACCCGGCATCAGGCGGAGGCGCTGCGCCGGCTGCCGAGCGTTCGGCAGTTGCAGGCATCTGCCGCCGCGCGCTTTGTCTCGAACGATCCATACTGGACGTGGTACGTCACGCGCAGGCCCTGCAAGCTGGCTCCCGACCCGGACGATCCCCGGCTGGCCAGCACGCAGCGCTGGCTGAAGCCGGGCACATGCCTGGTCATCTATACGGCTTCCCCTCAGTTCTGGGAGCCTGCGATCAACACGGACGAGTCCCAGTTTCGCAAGGCCGGCGTTCTCGATCACCTGCGGCAGCTGGCAGCGACCGGTGAATACGAGCTATGGCAGCAAGAGTCGCCCAGAATGGCCCGACGTCCGGCAAAACCAGGGCTTCTGCGATAGAAAGTGGCTCTCATCCCCGGCCCCTCTCCCTGCTAGGGAGAAGGGAGACAAGAAGCCAACTCTGTCTCTCCCCTCTCCCGCAGCGCCGGGAGAGGGGATGGGGGTGAGGGCGATAACCGAATGGCGCAGACGGATACGGCCGCAAATCAGACGACGATGAGGAGTGTTTCGTGGTAACGCAAAGCCGATACGCCCTGGAATCCCAACAGCGCCGCGAGACGGTCGCCGTGGTGATCCCCACCTTCAACGTGGAGGCCATCATCGAACGATGCCTAGACAACGTCGCCTGGGCCGACGAGATCGTCATCGTGGATATGTTCAGCACGGATAGCACGGTGGAGGTCTGCCGACGCTATCCCAACGTGCGTGTCTTTCAGCGCAAGGACTATATCTTCGCCAACGTCAATTTCGGCATGGAGCAGGCGCGGGCGGACTGGGTCATCCGGCTCGACAGCGACGAGGTCTTAAATCCTGAACTTCAGCGGAGCATACAGCGCGCATTGGAGAATCCCGATCCAGACGTTTCCGGCTACTATTTTCCCTCCATCCAGCACATGTTCGGCCTGCCGATGCGCTATGGAGTGGGACTGCGCGAATTATGCCTGCGCCCCTGCATGTTCCGCAAGGGCACGGCCCGCTATGCCTGCCAGGCCGAGCATGAAGAGATCACCTGGACCGGCACGCTCAAGGTGCTCGACGGCTACTATGAGCATTTCACCAACCACACCGCCGCCGAGTTTATCCGCAAGGTCAACTACTATACGGACCGGGACGTGGAGCGGGCAGACCCGGCGACCCTCAAGCCTCCACGACCCTGGTACCTCTGGTACCGGGCCATCCGTATGTTCATCCTCTACTACGTCCAGTGGAAGGGCTATAAGGACGGCTACCTCGGCTTCTTCAGCTCGCTCTTTCGGGGGCCGGTCACCATGTTCATCGAGGAGGCCAAACGCTGGGAAGCCTGGCGCAAATACCAGGAGCAGCAAAACCAACGGTAAGGAGCCAACCTGTTCAGACCTGCCCAAAGATAAGCTGTACCTGTGCTATGACCTGAGCGCAGCAAAACCAACGGTAAGGGGCCAGCCTGTTCAGGCGATCAGGAGGCTGTGCCGTTGTCCGTTTTGGAAATAAGAGCCTATTCCCTCAGGCGCTTTGCCGAGATGGGGATACCTTCCTATGGGATTAGGTTCTACGCACAATCATCGGTAAGGAGCGGACCTGTTGAAACAAATCAGAGCTTTAGTTACCGGAGCGGCGGGCTTTATTGGCTCGCATGTCGCGGAACGCTGTCTGGGGCTGGGGATGGCAGTCGTGGGCGCGGACGACCTGTCGGGCGGCTTTCGGGAAAACGTGCCGACCGGATGCTGCTTCGTCCAGGGCGATCTGCGCGACCCGGCATTTGTCGCCTCGCTCTGGGAGCACGGCCCCTACGACTACGTCTATCACCTGGGGGCCTACGCCGCCGAGGGCCTCTCCCATTTCATTCGCCGCTACAACTACCAGACCAATCTGATCGCCTCCATGAACCTGATCAACGAGGCCGTCCGGCATGAGGTGAAGTGCTTCGTCTTTACCTCCTCCATCGCCGTCTACGGCAAGAACCAGGTGCCCATGACCGAAGATCTCACGCCCCGGCCCGAAGACCCTTACGGCATCTCCAAGTACGCGGTGGAGCTGGATTTGCAAGCCGCGCACGAGATGTTCGGCCTCAACTACATCATCTTCCGACCGCACAACGTCTATGGCGAGCGGCAGAATATCGCGGACAAATACCGCAACGTGATCGGCATCTTCATGAACCAGCTTCTGCAAGGCCAGCCGATGACCATCTTCGGCGACGGCTTGCAAACCCGCGCCTTCTCCCATGTGGACGACGTGGCGCCGTTGATCGCTCGCAGCCCGCTCGTGCCGGCGGCCAGGAACGCGGTCTTCAACGTCGGGGCCGACACGCCCTATACCGTCCTGGAACTGGCCGCCGAAGTGGCGCGCGCCCTGGATAAGCCCCTGCGCATCCGGCACCTGGACGCCCGCAGCGAAGTGGTGCACGCCTTTTCCGATCACGCCAGGGTGCGCCAGGTCTTCAACCCGCCGCCGCCTATTGACCTGCGAGCCGGCCTCTGCCGCATGGCGGAGTGGGTCTTAACGCGCGGGCCAGCGCGGCCGGTTCGCTTCGACAATATCGAGATAGCCCGCAATCTGCCCCCGATCTGGCAAGGAGGATAGGCTCCATGGAAGCCCGGCGACCGGATGTAACGGTCTCTATCGTCAACACCAACAACTGTGCGCTGCTGGAGAAGTGTCTGGAGTCGCTGTTTGAACAGACGAGCCCGGCGCTCTCGATGGAGGTCTACCTGGTGGATAACGTCTCCACAGACGGCAGCCGCGAGATGGTGCGCGCCCGATTCCCTGCCGTTCGTCTGATCGGCAACGAGCGGCGTGAGGGGTTTGGAGCCAATCACAACAAAGTGCTGCGCGTGGGGCGGGGGCGTTACTTCCTGGTGCTCAACGAGGACACGGTCATTCTGGACCGGGCCATCGAAAAGCTGGTTGCCTTTGCAGATAGGCATCCGGAGGCAGGCATCGTCGGCCCGAAGACCTTCAATCCCGACGGCACCCTCCAGGATACCTGCGTCCGCTTTCCGACCCTGCTGCGCCAACTCCGGCATATCCTGTTCCAGCGCTACGCGGATTATTGCGTGCTCTCCTATCCGCCCGCCATCCACGATACAGCGGCGGACGTGGAATGGCTGCGCGGCTCCTGCCTGCTGGTGCGGCGGGAGGCGCTGGAGCAGGTGGGCCTGCTGGACGAGCGGTTCTTCATCTTCTACGAGGAGGTGGACTGGTGTTACCGGATGCGGCAGGCCGGCTGGCGTAACCTGCTGTGCCCGGAGGCCCATATTATTCATATCGGCAAGCAGACGGTACAGCGCGGCGGAACCGGCGGCATTGCTATGGCCGCTCAGATGACCCTGAGCGAGTACCTCTATTTCGACAAACACTACCCACGCGTGGCAGGCCCGGCCTGGCGGCTCCTGATGCTGCTCTATCTGCCCCTGCGCCTGCTCAAAACCTATCTGCCACTGGCGCGGCGTACGCCGGAGGAGCAGCGCTGGCAGCGGCGCGTCCTCCGGCACCTGTTCTGGCTGACCACGCGCCCGCCGCGCCAGCTAATAGAGATCGGCAAAGCGCCCGGCGGTGTCCTCCGGGTGTAGTGGGCCGCAAGACACATTTTTTATTGCAAATAGGCAGCCTGTAAGGTATACTGTCTCTATCAACTGCCCGTGCGGTAACTGCCCGGCATCGGCCTTTTCCGCAATTCGTTGCAGAAACGCGGTTCTTTGTTCGCATGGAGCCAGGGCCTTTGCCGGCAGAGGCACGATCTCTTGCTACTGCCAGTCAGGAAGATACTCGTTCCCAATGGTGTTGATGCCTCTCGTGGAGCGCATCGCTTTTGAGAGAGGGCACACGGTTGCGGGAACACCAATGAGCCGCAGGGCTTCCCCTTTCCGCCGAGCGCATCGCTTTTGAGAGAGGGCACACGGTTGCGGGTGTCTACCGTCGGGAAGCTGGCAGGCACAAATTGGATGCACTCCGAAACAACCGATAGGAGGTATGGTCGGGAATAGGAGTCGCGCCTCTTCTTGAAGTACAGCAAAAGCGGTGGGTCGGCAATCGCGTCCCTCTACCGTTTAAGCTGAGCCAGGCCCGTTACTCTCGTTGTTGCCGCACCTGCCTTGCAGCGCAGGCGCGGTCTGGAACAGTTAGGTAAATCTATCTGCGACCCGAGTGTACGTCAAGGAGAAGCCTATGTCCCGCAGTCATTACAAGGTCGCTCGTGGAATCCCATTCCTGTGGTTTCTACTCGTATCTTCGCTGGCGTGGGCCCCACCCAGGATCCTGCCAGTGCCTATTGGCCCGCCGCCGGTGAAACTGCCACCCGTGCGGCTGCCTCTGGAGGTACTGGGTGCGGCAGGCACCACCTATGACGCAACCGTCTATTATCATCCCGGTACGGCGGTGCGGCAGATCACCGGCCTGTGGATGCAGGTGCATGGCCTGAGCTACCCCAACAAGGCCAGCATCCAGATTAACAACGGGCCCTGGATCAATCTCAACAACTCCACCGTTCGAATCACCGAGCCGGAAAAGAGCTATGGCGGCATCGGCGGCGCCTATGCCACCATCCGACTGACCCTGCCGCTGGCTCCCGGGGCCATCGTGGATGGCCGCAACATCCTTCGCTTCCGTTTCAACGGCACGGATGGCCTCTCCATGGGCTACCGCGTGCTTGCCTTCAACTTCCTTAACCAATTCGGCCAGAAGATGCTGCCGGCCAGCACCTTCATTCAGGACGATCCCAATACCTGGCAGCCGCCCTATCGTAATCCTGACCTGATCGCCCAGGGGCGCAATCTCTGGACTACTGCCACGTTGATCGAGTCGCCGCTGTCCCCGAACAAGCACATCCAGGCGAAGTGCGCCGATTGTCATGCCCGCGATGGCCGCGACCTTAAGTACTTCAACTACTCCAACAAAGCCATCATCGAGCGCTCTGTCTTCCACGGCCTGACCAAGCAGCAGGGCCTCTTGATAGCCAGCTACGTCCGCTCTCTGCCCACGCCACATCCCGGACGCCCCTGGAACCCGCCCTACCAGCCCGGACCCGGGTTGGATTCCAGGCCGGCCTCAGAGTGGGCGGCGGGAGCCGGGCTGGACTGGGTCTTAGACAAAGATAGCGACATGCTGGCCTACCTGTTCCCCCATGGCATCAGCAAGAGCGCGGTGGCTACGACGAAGACGCTCAACGTGCGGGAACTGCCGATAGCCTTGCAGTTGCTGGACTGGAACCGCTGGCTGCCCCGTATTCATCCCAAGGATGCCTGGGGAAGTGAGTTTGTCAATTCGAACCTGCTCACGATGTACGATGGCTCGGGAGGGGGAAGCGCCAAATGGAATCTGCGCGCCAATCTCTCTGATCCGAATCGCGGGGACTACATTAGCTCCGGCCTGAAGGATGATCTGGATAGCTGGGATGTCGAGCGCCGCCAGTTTATCGCCACCAAGAACAACATCGATCCCTCGGCCTGGACGCCGGAATGGGCCGAAAAGATCTACTCCACCGGGCTGTGGCAGATGGTCAAGGAATGGGAACTGCTACAGGAGTTCGCGCTGGAGGATTACGGCCAGGATATCTTCGGTCCAACCGGCGAGACGCGCACCTGGCCCAACGGAATCCCCTTTGTCATTTCGCCCTTCATGATGGGCATCCGTGTGGAGAGCGGCGCCGGCCCCTTGAGCCTGTTTACGCTCACCAGCGATTACCTTTCCAACGCCTGGTATCAGATACAGGCCATCGTCAATAGCGGCAATCGCCAGCCCGCTGCTAGCTATCCGGTAGACTGGGGATACCTGTATTCGTTCGTGATGAACCTCAATCAATCGAGTACGGCGCCGGGCGCGCTGCGTCTGACGAGCCTGATGGTCAAGGCCATGCAGAACGCCGACAACGGCATCGGCCCGGATGACTATCTCAATGGCTGGAACTTCAAGGATGCCGCCGATATCAGCAAGCTGACGCTGGGAGGCCGGTGGGCCGGCCTGTGGCAGGGCATAGATACCAAGACGCAGAGGGCGATTGTCACGGCGGTCGTGCAGACGTGGTTTGATAAGGCGCGACAGTACACGCCGGCCCAGTACTATGCCAGCGAGATAGTAGACCCCAATGAGCTGCCAGGCAACAATCCGGAGGGCGGCCCCTGGATAGATCGGATGTGGTATATGATCCCGAACATGCGCGCCCTCGGTGTGGACGGCACTCTGCTCAACAGCATCTGCGATTGGGCGCAGACCATCTGGCCCCACGCTAACTGGGCCTCGCTAAAACAATAACTCCCCTCTCCCGGCGCTGCGGGAGGAGGAAGAATATCTCACCCCCAGCCGTGAAGCGGCAGGGTTTAGCCTGCCGGACGGGGGGTTAGGTCAAGCCGCTTCAACCTTCCGCCTTCAGCATGGGGAACTCGGTCACGCGCAGGTTGGTGCAGCCATAGGGGATCAGCGTCACCGGCTCCGGCGGCGCCTCGGGAGTGAGGAGACTCTGCGGCGGCGGTGCGGCGGCGTTATGTGCTAGGTTCCATGCCGCAATGCGCCGGCCCTGACCCAGCAATCGCACCGGGGCCTGGTCCGGCGAGTACGGGCAATCGCCCACGCCGCCGGATTGAACTACAAAGGAGTCCTCGGGCCGCGCAGGGTCTATTTGCAGGGCATAGTTCCAGGCGCTCGTCGGGTAGACCTCCCAATCGGCGTGCGGCGCCTCGCCCCGCACCTGCCGCCACTCCTCGCCGATCTGGAGCGCGTAGACGAGCGGCCCACGCTCCACGGAGACGGCGTTGTTGTAGCGGGTCTGCAATCGGATGGGCATGGGCAGGGTAAGGCGGACGACCGCGCCCGAGCGCCATGCCCGCCGGATTTCATAGAAGGCGCCAACCTCAACCGTCTGCGCCGCCTCCTCACCGACCTGCACCTGCGCGCCTTCCGCCCAGCCGGGAATGCGCAGCCGCAGCCCAAACCATGTTCCTTCCTGCCCCGGAGAGACCGCGATCTCGACCATCTCCTCGAAGGGATAGTTCGTGCGTACCTCCAGGCGGACGGGCTGCCCCGCGACGGCGACCTCCACGCGGCAGGGCGCATAGGCCAGCGCCGTGAGCGCATCGTCAGGTCCCTGCATCCAGAGGTGTGCGGCAAACTTGGGCCAGCCCTGGTGCATGTTGGCGGTGCAGCAACCGAAGTTGGGCTCCAGACCATAGATGTTGGCGTCGGGGCCGTTGTTGGTATAGAGGCGGTCCTCGGCGATCTTGCAGATCACCTGATTGGCCTGCTGCACATACTGGTGCGCCCACATATCGGGTTTGAACGTGGCTGGGAGCGCGTTATAGGCGATCCGCTCCAGGCGGTCGGCGAAGGCGGCATCCCCAAAAGCGGCCAGCAGGTGCTCCAGGGAGTACAGGTACTCGACCACGGCGCACAGCTCGGTGCCCTGCGAGGGATTTTTCCCGGCCAGGCTTTCATCCCCGGTAAAGAGGCCCGTCGCCTGCCCATGGTAGCGATCCAGCACGGCTATGTTGTGGTGGGCGTTCTGGCGCTCCTCGGCGGCGCCATTCAGGCGGAAGCGCACCGCCGGCTCCTTCAGGGCCATCGCGTGGTTGACGACGTGATTCTCCTGGAGCCATTGCGGCTGCTTCTGCCGGTAGCGGAAATCGGCGAAGTGGGCCTGCCAGGAATAGCCCTGCGCCTGGACCTTGTGCGCCAGGTCGAGCAGCCACGCCTCGCCGGTGCGCTCTGCGAGCCAGTAGATGCTGACGACCAGGTCGGGCCAGCGCATCTTAGCCCAGCTCTCAAGCGGCTGTGTGTCCAGCAGGGCATCTATTCGGCGCAGGGCGCGCTGCATGGCCGGAAGGACGCGCGCATCGCCGGTCGCCTCCTGCCACTGCGCCAGCGCCTTGAAGAGGATAAACTGCGGCCAGGGATCGCGCCGCGTTTCGCCCGACCCAGCGTGCTGGTTCTCGATGGGGCCGAGCCAGCCGTCCGGGTGCTGATGATCCAGGATATAATCCACCCAGCGTTGGACTTTGGCCTTGAGCGCCGGATCGTCGAGCAAAAAGGCCAGCGGGACGCAGCCATCCAGCCAGTAGGGACCGCGCTCCCAGCCTTCCGCATCGCCGCCGATCCACCGGCTCCGGGCGATGTCCGGCCAGAACTCGTCCAGGTGGCCGCTCAGGCCCTCCGCCTGGATACGCAGTTGTCGTTGCAGCCATCCCGTCGGGCGAATACTGCCCAAAGGCAGCGGCTCCAGCGCCCTGGCCGCCAGCCCCAGCGTTTTGAGACTCATGGTAACCTCTCCTTTTTCACCTAACCCCCCGGCTCCCTTCCCTAATTCGCCGCTAACGCGGCAGGGAAGGGGGGGACCCGACTTCTTCCCCTCTCCGCAGTGTGAGAGAAGGGTTCAGAAGTCCGTCGGGACTCAGGCCGCAGAGGCCACCGGCAGCCGTGCCGCCTCCATCGCGTACCAGTCCATCTGCTCGATCTCCTCCTCCGACGGGAGGCAGCGCACGACGAATTGCGGGGCATTTTGCCAATCCCGCCCGCTCTCCTTTTCCAGCCGCTGCATGGTCTGCACGTCCTGCCCGTCCCAGAGGATCTGCCCATCGAAGAGGGCCAGATACCGGTCTCGATAGCGGCCCGCCAGGGCGTCCTGCTGATCCCGGTAGCGGGCGACGCAGTCCGCGCCCCGGCGAATCTGCGCATCCCGGTTCGTATCGCCGCCATAGCGATGGACCTGGAAGGGCTGGCAGACCTCCTCCGGCGCCGGGCCGATCACCTCGATCTCGTCGGCGCGGTTCGGCCCCAGGCCCGCCTTCGCCGCCAGTTGGATGGCGTTACGACGATAGAAGAAGGGATGATCGGGATAGTCGCCGCACGGGTCAAAGCCCATGATGCGCGCGCCCACGCTGTCGGTGGCGACGATATTGGCGCCAGCCAGGATGACGCCAGGACGCATCGGCGTGCCGCGCCACTCGCTGTTGTTGGCCGCCACGATGCCATCCACTACGTTTAGGCACGGGCGCGTCCACGCCGCCAGGTCTACCAGCACGCGCGGCAGGCGAATCAGGCGATCATGAAGGTACGAGCGCGGCGACCCATAGACGGCGGGAGGTATCCAGCCGAACAGGTTCTTGATACAGAGCGTACAGCCCATGCTGGTATGCGCCTTCATCTTGGCCAGGGAGACGAAGGCATCAGCCTCGGCCAGCTCGCACGGAAGCATATACTGCCGAAACATCGCGCCGGGATGCGTCATCGGCACCGGGACCAGTTCGCTGACGTTGAAATCCACCAGCCGGACATTCGGGTACTTCGCCAGCCGCTCCGGATAGCCCAGATCGGCGTAAAGCGCCTCGGCGCTGCCGTCGGTGGGCGCGTCGCCGACAAGGATCTCGGCGTCGGTGACCGCGCGGAGGGCGCGAATAGCTCCCTCCACCACCGCCGGCTCCGTCAACTCCGTCTGCTTGCCGTCGGTCAATCGAATGCGTCGGATGCCCGCGTTGATCTTGACGGCGATCCTGCGCGCGCTGCGCAGGTCTCGCCCAAAATCTCCCAATTGGGATATCGCCTGTTCCGTGCGCCCCACCACCTCTGCGTCTTCGACGGTCGGCGCGCAGGTCACCAGACTGACCCGCTCTCGTGATTGCATTTTTGCGTTTGCCTTCCTGTGAGGATATTTGTTAGAACTGTTATGCTTGCCGGCTTTTCGCCATGAAAGGGCCAGCTTCCTCCTGGAGCCGGCCCGAGCTTCCCGGATACGACGAGCGCGCGCCGGGGGCGGTTCCCGCACGCTTCCGATTGCAGCCAAGACGGAGGCGATTTCGGCCCTGCCCGGCAGGACTGCGCTGCGTCCCGGGCGAATGCCATAATGTCAGAATAGGAAACCCTGCGGTGGAGATACCCGTCTCCGCAGGGGTAAAATAGCGCATAGAAATTATATCCCATACCCAGGAGCAACAAGATGAACACCGAGACGACAGAGCGCCCGCGCATCGGCGTTATCGAATTGCCGGAGACGGCGGAGCCGCCAACGGATGCCTACGTAGATCATACGCCCGACGACACGGGCAATGACTTTGGCCGCTGTCCCGTCTGCAACAAGCCCCTACGCCCGCATGACCCCAACACGGGTGAGCCGCGCACCCCGCCGGTAGGCAAGGGGTTTGCCAGCCGGGCCAAATGCACCGGCTGCGGCACGATCCTCTACTATAAGGGCGGCAAGGAGTGGGGTATCCTGCTGGAGAGCGACCTCACCGACGAAGACCGCGCGCTGGACAAGCTCCGCTGGTGAAACGCCACGCGCCCGGAAGAGGAGGAACCGATGACACTATCGCCTGGTGCGACGCCCTCGACCGGAGGGCCAGGGCCGACACGCTTTCTGGTGTTCTCCGCCTCCCTGCGGACCGGGTCTTTCAATACCCGGCTGGCGCAGCTGGCCGCCCGCGTGATTGAGTAGCACGGCGGAATCGTAGATAGGGCGGCGATGGAAGACTTCGATTGCCCTTCCTTCGATCAGGATGTTGAGGACGCCGAGGGTTTGCCCCCCGGTGCGGCAGAGTTACGCCGCCGCCTCGAAGCCAATGATGCGTTCGTGATTGCCTCCCCGGAGTATAACGCCTCGATGCCCGGAGTTCTGAAGAACACCATTGATTGGGTTTCCCGTTACCGACCGCAGCCGTTCAACGAACGGCACGCCCTGCTGATGTCCGCCTCGCCCTCGATGGCCGGCGGCAACCGGGGACTCTGGGCGCTGCGCATCCCGCTGGAGCACCTGGGAGCGCGCGTTTTTCCGGATATGTTCTCGCTTGCCACGGCGCACCAGGCGTTTAGCGCCGAGGGCGAAATCACCAATTCGACGCTGCGGGAGCGGTTTGAGGCCAACGTGGTCTCGTTCATGAATCTGGTCGAGGCTGCCAAACACTACCCTTGCATCAAGAAGGCCTGGGTGGAGTTCCTGGGCGAACGGCCGGACCCGGCAACGGAGCGGGTCGAGTAGCCGCTTTTATTGCGTATGTGCAGCGCCGATCTCCTTCCTACTCGGCGCGGAAAGCGGCACACGGGCCGCAGCCTGGGAACCCCCCACATTCTCAAAAGCGCTGGTGACGGGCTTGCCGTCCCAATCGGCGGGGATGGGCACGTCCAGCAGCCACAGCGCCGTCGCCGCCGTGTCGTAGGTGGTCACGGGCACGGCGATGGCATAATCGTGCCGGACGCCCGCGCCCCAGACGATCCAGGGGATGGTCATGTCCTCCGGGCTCAGGCTGCCATGCGTCTTTTCGTGGCCGCCATGATCGGCGCTCAAAATAATCACGCTGCTGTCGGCGATACCGGCCTTATCTATCGCGCGCTTGATCTCGGTCAGCGCCGCGTCCTCCTCCGCGAAGGCCTGCTTCTGCTCCGGCGACCCCCAGCCATACTGATGCCCAGCGCCGTCCGAGTCGGCAAAATGGATAAAGCAGAGGTTGGGCTTTTGAACCTCGATATAGCGCGCCGCCAGCGCGGCCACGATGCGCGCGTTGTAGGCGGGCATGGCGAAGGCGTCTAAGGTGCCTGGAATAAACAGATGGGCGAACTTCTCTTTGCCGACGAACATGGCCGTGCGCAGCCCCTTCTGCTTGGCCAGCTGAAAGATAGTGGGCACCTTGATCACGCCGCGCTCCGGCTCCCAATCGTTCCAGAGCACTTTGTGCTTGGTCGGGCCGACGCCGGTGAGCATAGAGATGTGCGAGGGAAGGGTGATGCTGGGAAAGATGGTTTGAGCGCTCCAGGTGCCCGCTCCCTGCTTGCGCAGGGCAAAGAGGGTAGGCATTCGGCTCTGCTGCATGACCGCCGGCTTGCCGCCATCAAAGCTGACGATGAAGACGTGCTGGGCGCGCGGCGCCGCCCGGGCCAGGGCGCACCAGATCAGCAGCAGCCAGACCGCCAGGCACCGATAAATGGGACTTCGCATGAAGGACTCCTTGTGGGTAAAAGTGAAAGAGGCTCCGAAAAACGGGCATGTGGTTAGGGTATTTGGCTTCAAGGCTCCCAGACTCCTGCCTGAGAAGGTGATACAAGCGATACGGTATCTTCGGGTCGCCCACCCGTAAACGAGTGGGCTGTGTCGCAAGGCGGAGGGCTGTGGCAAGGCGGAGGCAAGGGCCGTAACCTTGCCGACCCTGGCAGTGGCGCGAACCATGGCAGCGCCGACCCTTGCCGTCCATTGCAGGCCCGACCCTTGCCGTCACCCCATCGTCGCCACTATACCAATCCGTCGTGGTGGAGCTTGCCGTCCATTGCAGGCCCGACCCTTGCCGTCAACGGGCCGTAGGCCCCACATCGGCAGGGTTTAGCCTGCCGGCAAAGCCAGACGTTACCGATTTAGGTTGTCAAAGGTCATCAGGGGGCTTGCCGTCCGCAGCCCGCTCCTTTAGAGCCGGGCGCAGCCAGATTCCGTATTCCTGCCTGAGAAGGCGATAGAAGCGGCGGCAGCAAGATCCATCGCCATGCCGACGATTTGGTAATCAAATTAATCCTCGCACGTATTAGGTAGCGACGTAACGAGGGTCACAAGCGGAGAAGCCTATGTTGCCTGCCTCACACACCACCCAACATGCCGTCGTCAAAACAATGGGAGATCAAGGGGGCTCCCCGCAGGCGGAGGCGCAGGCGCTCCTGTATCAGAAGATATTTGCCCATGCCGGCGACGCCATTGCCATCATCGACCCGCAGGGCTATTATGTGGAGCAGAACGAAGCCCATTACCGGCTCATCGGCTATTCGGATGAGGAGCTGCAGGGCAAGACCCCGGCGTTGCATCTCGGCGAGGAGGTCTTCGCGGAGGTCGCCGAGGCGCTGGCGTCGCATGGGCGTTACCAGGGAGAGGTGATCTCGCGAACCAAGAGCGGCGTGCTGCTCGACATTGACCTCTCTGCCTTCGCCGTCACCGATGAAGCGGGCGTGCCGCTCTATTACGTGGGCATCAAGCGCGATATTACCGAGCGCAAGCGCGCCAAAGAACAGATCGAGCGCCGCATCGAACAGCTTCAGTGCATTTACCAGCTCAACGACGCCGTCACCCGCGCCGATGCGGTGGAAACCATCTATGACGAGGCGCTGGGCGGTCTGCTGCGCGCCCTCAAGGCCGACCGCGCCGCCGTGCTGCTTATTGACCCCGATGGCGTGATGCGTTTTAAAGCCTGGCGCGGCATATCCGAGGCCTACCGTTGCGCCGTGGAGGGCCACTCCCCGTGGCCGCCCGATACCCGAGATCCCCAGCCGGTGTTCATCGCCGATATAGAAGCGGAACCCTCCCTCAGCGCCTTCCAGTCCGTGTTTCAGCAGGAGGGCATCGGCGCCCTGGGCTTTATTCCCTTGCTCTACCAGGGACGGCTGATGGGCAAGTTCATGCTCTACTACAATACGCCCCATCGCTTCACGGCGGAGGAGGCCCAGCTGGCCCAGACCATAACCAGTCACGTCGCCTTTGCCATCGGGCGCAAGGCCGCAGAAGCGCATATTCGGGAGCTCTATGAACGTCTTCGCCATGCCATGACCGAGACGCACCATCGCGTCAAAAATAACCTCCAGATCATCGCCGCGATGGTGGACATGCGCCTGATGGAGCGGGCAGAATACATTCCGGCGGAGGAATTCCAGCGGTTAGGCTCGTATGTACGTACGCTGGCCGCCGTCCACGACCTGCTGACTCAGAAGGCCAAAGAGGACGGACAGGCTCAGTCTCTCTCGGCCCGGGAGGTGCTGGAGAAACTGCTGGCCTTGATGCAGCAGACGGCCGGCGAGCGCCGCATCACCTACCAACTGGAGGACGCGCGCCTCTCGGCGCGGCAGGCTACCTCGCTGGCCCTGATCGCCAATGAGCTGATCAGCAACGCGCTCAAGTATAGCGCCGGCAAGATACAGATGGCGTTTCTGTGGCGTGAAGACGAGGCGCGGCTGGAAGTTTACGATGAGGGAAGCGGATTTCCCGAAGACTTCGATCCGGCGCGCGATGCCCACACCGGGCTGGAGCTCGTCGAGCGGTTGAGCCGGTGGGATCTGGGCGGACAGGTGCGTTTTGCCAATCGTCCGGAGGGCGGCGCGTGGGTGCAGGTGACGGTGCCTCTGGCCGCCTGAGAGAAACCGGTATATGAGGAGATAATATGCTATTCCGTTGGTCCTGGATCGTTCCCCTGGGCTGTATGTTACTGGGATTATTCGGTGGAGGAGGCGCCTTGATGCCAGAATCGAACGTATCGCAGGGACATGGGACGCAGTGGGTGTACGTCGGCACCTACACCGGCGGGAAAAGCAAAGGGATTTATCTATTTCACCTGGACATGGCTTCCGGCAAGCTGACGGCGGTTGGCCTGGCTGCCGAGACGACCAATCCCTCTTTTCTCGCCATCCATCCGGGACGCCGGTTCCTGTATGCGGTCAACGAAATAGAGAACTTTGACGGTAAGAAGAGCGGGGCGGTCAGCGCGTTCGCCATAGACCCGGAAACAGGTCACCTGACGCTGCTCAACCGGCAGCCGTCGGGCGGGGCGGGGCCTTGCCACCTGGTGGTGGATAAGCAGGGTAAGAACGTTCTGGTCGCCAACTACGGCAGCGGCAGCGTGGCCGTGCTGCCCATCCAGGCCGATGGGCGGCTTGGCCCGCCGACCTCCACCATACAGCACAGCGGTTCGAGCGTCAACCCGCAGCGGCAGGAGGGGCCGCACGCCCACTCTATCAACCTGGACGCCGCCAACCGGCACGCCCTTGCCGCCGACCTTGGGCTAGATAAGGTGTTTATCTACCGCTTTGATGCCGACCGGGGAACGCTCTCCCCCAACGACCCGCCCTTCGCAGCGGTCGCCCCAGGAGCGGGCCCGCGCCACTTCGCCTTCCATCCGAACGGGCGCACGGCTTACGTCATCAACGAAATGGGCATGACGGTGACCGTCTTCAGCTACGATGCTGGCACGGGCGCGCTCAAGACGCTGCAAACCATCTCTACCCTGCCGGAGGGAGCCCATGGGGAGAACTACTCGACTGCCGAGGTGCAGGTCTCTCCGAACGGAAAGTTTCTCTACGGTTCCAATCGCGGCCACGACAGCATCGCCATCTTCCAGATTGACCCCCATACCGGCCTGCTCACCTACGTGGGAAACGAGCCGACGCAGGGGAAGACGCCTCGCAACTTCGGCATCGATCCCACGGGAACCTACCTGCTGGCTGCCAACCAGGACTCCAACACAATCGTCGTCTTCCGCATAGACCCGCAGACCGGGCGCTTAACGCCCACCGGGAATACGGCGGAGGTTCCGATGCCCGTCTGCGTGAAGATGATGCCGGCGGCGCGTTAGCCAGACCCCACCCTCTTTCGCGGTAGGCTGAACCCTGCCGCTCGGGGGCGCAAGGCGCCCGTCGCCCACCTGCGTGGGCGAGACTCTCTGCCTGCGATAGAACGCATTCTGCCTGCGCAGGCAGGCAGCGGGCCGTAGGCCCCACAGCGGCAGGGTTTAGCCTGCCGCTATAGGCGGTTAGGTTAAGAATAGGAGGCTTGTTTAAGATGAGTGAGACGCATCTGGGCAGCACGACCCTGGCGCAGGTGGCTATTGTCGTGCATGACATCGAAGAGGCCGCGAAACGCTACGCGGATATCTTCGGCCTGCCGGTTCCCAAGATTATCGTGACGCAGCCAGGGCAGGAAGTGCATCAGACGTACAGGGGACAGCCGTCCAACGCCCAGGCCAAGCTGGCTTTCTTCCCTATGGGATCGGTGCAATTGGAGCTGATCGAGCCGATGGGAGGGCCGAGTACCTGGCAGGAGGCGCTGGACACGCAGGGCGAAAGCGTCCACCATATCGCGTTCTGGGTGGAGGGGATGCAGCGCAGCGTGGATTTCCTGAAGTCCAAGGGAATCCCAATGGTGCAGCGCGGCGACATGGGCGAAGGGCAGTACGCCTACTTTGACGCCAAGCCGCAGCTCGGCGTCGTGCTAGAGTTGCTGGAAAAGAAGCGCGAGGAGCGTGCTACGTCCTGAAGCGTGCCGTTCGCCACAAAACGCATCGAGGGCAATCATGGCCGAGCAAATCATCAGGCTGGGCATCGTCGGGGCGTGCGGGCGCGGGGCCAGTTTCAAGGCGGCGTGCGACGCCCTCCCCAACGTTCAGGTTCAAGCGGTCTGCGACATAAACGCAGAGGGCCTGCCGGCGGCAGCAGAACGCCTGGGGGCCAGGGAGCAGTATACCGACTACGAGGCGATGCTGGAGCGGGCCGATATAGACGCCGTCATCCTCGGAACGCCGATGCCCCTGCATGTGCCCCAGGCGATTGCGGCTCTGAAGCGGGATAAACACGTGCTCAGCGAGGTGCCGGCGGGCGTCTCCGTGGAGGAGTGCCGGGAACTGGTGCTGGCGGCGCGCGATAGCCAGGGCATCTACATGATGGCCGAGAACTATACCTACATTCGGCAGAACGTCCTGGTGCGCGAATTGGCGCGGCGTGGGCTGTTCGGCACGCCCTACTATGCGGAGGGAGAATATATTCACGAGCTCAAGGCGCTCAACGAGATCACCCGCTGGCGGCGCAAGTGGCAGACCGGCATCAACGGCAACACCTACCCAACGCACAGCCTCGGCCCCATCCTGCAGTGGATGCCCGGCGACCGCGTGGTCTCGGTCTGCTGCGCGGGCAGCGGGCACCACTACCGTGACCCGGGCGGCGACCTGTATGAGAACGAGGATTCGACCATCACACTCTGCAAAATGAAGTCCGGTGGGCTGGTCAAGCTCCGCCTGGATATGCTCTCCGATCGCCCGCACGCCATGACCAACTACCAGCTTCAGGGCACCGACGGCGCCTACGAGTCCGCGCGGGCTCACGGCGAGATAGATCGCATCTGGCTGCGCTCCCATTGCAAGGACCAGAACACCTGGATACCGCTCCGGCAACTGGAAGCAGAGTTTCTGCCGGAGATGTGGAGGCAGGCCAGCGAGGCCGCGCAGAGGGCCGGGCACGGCGGCGGCGATTACTTTGAAATTGTGGACTTTGTGGATGCCATCCAGGGAGTGCGTCCGCCCGCGATTGACATTCACGCCGCCATGGACATGACGCTGCCGGGGCTGATCAGCCAGCAATCCATCGCGCAAGGCAGCCGGTGGCTGGATGTGCCGGATTCCCGCGACTGGCAGGGCGAGCGCGCCTGATCCGCGTCCGGCCTGCCAGATTGAGATGCGGCCTCTCGCGGGAACGCGCGCTAAGAGCGTCTCACATAACATTTCTCCCTCTGCCTTGCAGGGAGAGGGCCGGGGTGAGGGGAGAGCCTCACAGCCAGGGTTTGTTCGGGACTCTAAGTTTGTCCTTCCCCACTTACAATCCGCTGCGAAAGGGATGAGAACCCCCAGATGGAAGATAAGCGCCAACGCCTTTATGGCCTCCTGGGCGACCTGCCGCCGCGCGACCGCCCGGTGCGCGCGGAAGTGATCGCGGAGGAGCGCCACGACGCCTACACCCTGGAAATCCTCCTGCTCGACCTCAACGGCATCGAGCCGGTTCCCGCCTATTTTACCTGCCCGCATAACGCCGGCTTTCCCGCACCGGCGGTGCTCTACAACCACGCGCACGGCGGAGACTACGTCCTGGGCAAGGACGAGTTTATTCACGGGAGGGCGGCCCTGTTGTCCCCGCCCTACGCGGAGGCGCTGGCGCGGCGAGGCATCTGCGGGCTGTGCATTGACGCCTGGAACTTCGGCGAGCGGCGCGGGCGCACCGAGTCCGAGCTGTTCAAGGAACTGCTCTGGCGCGGGCAGGTGCTCTGGGGCCTAATGGTCTACGATACGCTCAAGGCTACGGACTATCTGCTCTCTCGCCCAGAGGTAGACGCCCGGCGCATCGGCAGCATGGGACTTTCGATGGGCAGCACGATGGCCTGGTGGCACGCCGCCCTGGACGAGCGCGTGCAGGTCTGCGTGGATATCTGCTGCCTGACCGATTTCCAGGCCCTCATCGAAACCCGCAACCTGGATGGGCACGGCCTGTACTACTACGTGCCCTCGTTATTGAAGCACTTCAGCACGGCGGACATAAACGCGCTCATCTGTCCGCGCCCGCACCTGAGCCTGGCCGGCAACTGGGATAAGCTGACGCCGCCTGCCGGGCTGGATCGGATTGACGCCGCGCTCAAAGAGGTCTACGCCGCCGCCGGAGCGCCGGATCGCTGGGAGTTGGTCCGCTATAACATCGGCCACTTCGAGACGCACGATATGCGCGCCCGCATCCTGCGCTTCCTGGATCGCTTCCTGCTCACCCTCTGACGCTCGCCACCTAACCCCCCGGCCCCCTTCCCTGTGTGGGAAGGGGGTGACCCGGCTTGGAATGGGCTGGGGGTGAGGGCTAAGCGCCGAGGCGCACCGTGGCAAAGCTGTAGGCTTTGATGGGAACGCGCAGCGTGTTGTTTCCCCAGGTGGCGCTGCCGTCTGCCGGGCGCTCCAGCAGGTCCAGGCGCGTTGCCTTCGTCAGCCCGTTGGCGAGGGCGGGCGCTAACTCCACGACCGCCTCCGTATCCTGGCCGTTTAGCTCGACCAGCCGCAAAACCAGCCCATTGCCGTCTTCGGCCTGCTTGAGCGCCGTCAGCACCACATTGGGCGTCTGGACATGCGCGAAGCTATCGCGGGCCGGCGCGCTGCCCGACTGGATATTGGCCGGGATGAGAAGCAGGGGATGGTTCCAGGCCGCGCCGAGCCGCGTCAGGCTGGCCGGATCGGCGGGCGCATCGTGCAGGTAGAGCGAATAGCGCACCGTAGATTGGGCGACTTCGGGCGCATGGTCGGGGTCGAAGGAGGATCGCACGATCCGCAGGCGCAGCGCATTGCCGCAGATTGAGTGGCCGTATTTGCTATCCTGAACCAGCGTCACGCCCGCATAGGCGGCAGCGCCCGCTTCCGTCCGGGCTGTGCCCGCCACATGCGCGTAGCGCAGCGCCGGAACCTCCTCGCCATTAAAGAGGCGGCGCTCGACGCTGCCGAAAGGGATCTCGTAGCGGCTGGTAAGCTCGGCAAGCGCCAGCGGAAAGCGGATCACCAGGCCGGGAATTCCCCGCTCCGAATCACCGATCTCCCGCCAGTCTATCTCGGCGGTGAAGTCCAGGCGCGGCTCCAGCGCGTGGATCATCAGCGAGAGGCGCACCGTGCTCTGCGTCCCCGGAACCTCTAGGTTGCTCACCACGCGATAGCCCATCACGCCGCCCCCGCCCGGCACGTTCGTTCCCTGGTTGCGCGCCGCACCGACGACATGGAAGCCGGAGGAGCGCAGGAGCAGCGGCTGGTCTATCTCCCCGCCCAGCGCCCAGGCGGTCATGCCGCGCGGGCGCTCAACCACATACTGCCACGCCCCTAGCGGCCCGTTGCCGTCTACCAGGCACGCGCCCGTCCGCTTATCAATCAGCTCCAGCAGGCCGGAGCGGTAGCGATCCAGGCGGAAGCGCAAGGCAGGCGTCTCGAACCACTCATTGGGCGCAACTTCCACGGTAGCGGCGGGAGGCTGGGCCTCCCCCTCGCAGAGCAGGTAGGTGCGGTAGCCGAGCGCGGGAACATCCTGGGCGTCGAAGGCGACCGTTAGCTTCTCATGGCCCCAATCGTTGCCGCGCCCCAGGAAGAGGGTCGGATGCGCCGCGCCGTTCTCGTCGCGGGCCACAATGCGCCCCGGATCGAAGTCCGTATCGTAGAGAGCGACCGTCACGCGCTCGGAGCGGGGCCAGGCGCACGGATTGTAGACGACGAACGGCAGGAAGCGCCGCCCGCCCCCGCTGGCCTGCGAGTAGCCGGTCTGCCCCGCGCCGATGCCTGCGCCCGCCACGAACGGCGTATTGGCGGCGCCCTGAGCGGCCAGGTCGCGCTCCGCACGGCCCTCCGGCGTCTCCGGCAGCAGCGAACGGGTATCAATGCGCGCCGCCAGCGCCTGCCCCGCCGTTCGCTTGATGGAGCCGGTGATGGCGCCGACCTCCTGGAAGAGCGCCTGGGCGTGTTCGCGCGTCTCGCGCACGCCGGAGCCAGGCAGAATATCGTGGAACTGGTTGAAGAGGACGTTGATCCAGGCGTCCCGCAGAGGCTCCTTCGGATAGGGCTGTCCGGCCAGCCGGGCCGTGAGGGCCGCCAGCGTCTCCGCCTCCTCCAGATAGTTTTCGCCGAGCCGATTGCCGCGCTTGATGGCGCTCTGCGAGGTATAACAGCCGGTGAACTCGAAGTTCAACTCGTGGGCTAGGACGGGCAGAGAGGCGTCCCGCGCCGCAAGCTCCCGCTCGACGGCCTGGAAGTAGCGGGTCGCCGTGCTGAAGACGATCTGGGGATAGATGGGCCACTCGCGCAGCGCGAGGTAGTAATCTATCTCCGTGCGCGTGGGGCCGCCGCCGTGGTTGCCGAGGCCGTAGACGTTGAGCCAATCGTGCAGGCCGGTCTCGCGCACGAAGTCGACCAGCGGCAGGGCGATGTTGTCGCCGATATTGACATAGCTGTTGTACCAGGTGCTTTCACGGTTGACCAGCACGCGCGAGCCGTCCGGGGCCTGCCAGTAGAACAGGCGCGGGCGCTCCTCGCCAATGCGCGCGTGCTCGAAACCCCCGCCCGTCCGGCAGCTATAGTAGTACTTGACCGCCGCCTGCGCCAGAAACGCGGGAATGGTGGCGGCATGGCCGAAGGTATCGGGCTCCCAATCTATCGGCGTCTCTTCGGGGGCCAGGCCGAACTTTTGTTGGAAGTAGTCGCGCGTGTAGAGCAGGTGACGGCAGATGGACTCGCCGGAGGCCAGATTTTTGTCGCCCTCAACCCAGTGGACGGCGGTGATCTCCCAGCGTCCCTCCTTGACCCGCCGCTGGATCTGCTCAAACATCGCCGGATAATATTTCTCCACCAGGGCATAGACGGACGCCTGGCTCTGGGAATAGGTCAGCTCCGGGTACTGCTCCATCAGGCTCAAGACCGAGGCAAAGGTATCGTGGGTGGTGGCGACGGTCTCCGGCCAGCTCCACATCCAGTTCATGTCAATGTGGCCGTGCCCGACGCAGTGGATGCGGTACTGCCTGGCTACCTTGCCGATGGCCTCCATCTCGGCTTCGGCGGCGCGCACGGTCGCGATCAGCCTTTCCAGGCCGCCCGCCGGGTCGAAGTTCTCTAGCAGGGCCTCCGCCCGGCCTATTTTCGCTTCCCAGCCGGCGGTCTCCGTCTTGGGTAGGGCCGCTGCAAAAGCGCGCGCAAACTGGAGCTGCAATTCGGCCCGGCGCAGCCAGCGCGCCGTCTCCTCGCCGGGTTGGTCGCGCAGGGCGCGCAAAATTCGCGTCGTGGTTGTTGATGCCAATGTTCGGTATCCTTCACAAATAAGATGATTGACGAGGAATGGTTCGGCGTGCTAGCGCCCCGCTCCTGCCTGGGAATGGCAGCAAGGAAGCTCTTCCGTTTTCAGGGTGCGCCGTTGAGGAAAACGGGCAGGCGACGGGCGCCCCAGTGCCCCGGCTTGCCCGCAAAGACGCCAGAGCAGGCGGCGCCACAGTGGCGGCAATGGCCATCGTCGGTCAGGTTCCAGGACGTCAGGTGATACCAGTCGCGCCCGATAAGGCGCAGCCCGCAGGCATGGCAGTAGGTGCTGCCGCCCTCTTCATCATGGACGTTGCCGGTATAGGCATAGCGGATGCCGTTCTTCCTGGCGATCTGCCGCGCCCTGGTTAGGGTGGAAGCGGGCGTAGGGGGCTTGTCCAGCATCTTCCAGTCCGGGTGAAAAGCCGTGAAGTGGATCGGTACGTCTGGCCCCAGATTTTCCACTACCCACTGCGTCATCTCCTCCAGTTCCCGATCCGAATCGTTTTCGCCAGGGATGAGCAGCGTGGTGATCTCCAGCCAGACATCGGTATGATGCTTCAGGTATACAAGCGTATCCAAAACCGGCTGTAGATGGCCGCCGCAGATCTGATGGTAGAACCGCTCCGTAAAGCCCTTGAGGTCCACGTTCGCCGCGTCCATATGCCGGTAGAACTCCTCACGCGGCTCCTCACAGATATAGCCCGCCGTCACCGCCACCGACCGAACGCCCAGCGCGTGGGACGCCTGCGCCACATCTACCGCATACTCCAGAAAGATAACCGGGTCGTTGTAGGTGAAGGCCACGCTGCGGCAGCCGAGACGGCGCGCGGCCTGGGCGATGCCTTCCGGGGAGGCGGCGTCCGCCAGGGTATCCATCTCGCGGGACTTGCTGATGTCCCAGTTCTGGCAGAACTTGCAGGCCAGGTTGCACCCCGCCGTGCCAAAGGAGAGCACCGAGGAGCCGGGCAGGAAGTGGTTGAGCGGCTTCTTCTCGATGGGGTCCACGCAGAAGCCGCTGGAACGGCCATAGGTGGTCAGGACGATCTGATGGTCCTGCCGGGCGCGCACAAAGCAGAGGCCGCGCTGGCCCTCGTGGAGGCGGCAGGCGCGCGGGCAGACATCGCACTGAATGCGCCCATCCTCCAGCGCGTGCCAGTACTTGGTCGGCACAATCGTGCCGGGTTGCTGTGTCCTCATAGGATAAATACCTTGCTTTCCCTGTGAACGGAATTCCCTTTATTATACGTAAGGAGAGCGGCGCGCCGCTGCCGATGAACGCGGTGCCGATGGAGTTGTTCGTGGCGGCCATACAGCAGGGTTAGGGAGAGGAGGACTGCGGAGCGGTGGTCAAGGTGCTGGAACGGCGGGCTGGGCAGCCGCTGGTTTCTGAGCGAACGTGAAGAGACGATTGCCCGGCAGCAGGGACTCGCCGCCAAACTGGCGCAGCAGCTCCTTGTAGGCTTCGGCGACGGGGTGAGGGCGTCGCTGAAGGTTATACAGCCCCACGGAATTGATGACGCCGCGATCCAGCGCCAGGCCGCTGTCCCAATCTACCTGATCGAGGAGCGAGTACCAGGTAAAGCCCAGCACCGGCACGCCCTGTTGCCGCAGGTTGCGCACATTGAAAAACTCCTTCCAGAGCCAGCGCGGCGCGTCTACGTCGCTGCGGATGTTGTTGGTCTCGGTGTGCATTACCGGGCGGCGATACCGGTCAAAATACTGTTGGGTGATAACCGACCAGCCAAACACCTCTCCGGCAGGCAATATCTGCCCATCTGGCATAACTATCTGTTCATTGCGCTCGTAAAAGTCGTTGCCCAGGATCATGCGGTCCGCGAGGCCGTGGCTCATAAACCAATCATACTCGGCGCGCGTCATGCCGTTGTCGAGCAGATAGAAGCCCATCTGCGCGTCGGGATGGTGCGACGTGAGCAGGTCAAACGAGAGGAAGCGCCGCTGGTTCTCCCAGTTCGTTTTCTGGATCATGGCCGGTTCGCCGCTGCCCAGGTGGAAGTATTCGGCGCTCTCGCTCTGGATAAATACCGCATCCGGGCGGGAATGCAATATGCTTACCATCGCCAGCAGGTTAGCGCGGCAGAGATGCTTAAGGGCGGTCACGAAGGCGCGGTCGTCGCCCCGTTTGCGCTCGTTCCAGAGTCCGGCCAGCGTGGAGAGCTTGGCGCAGACATAGATCTCGTTGACCGGCGTGTAAAACTGCACCCAGGGGAAGCGCGCCGCGAAGGCGCCCGCATAGCGGCTAAATTGTTCCGGCCAATCCGGGTTTTGGAAGTCGCCGATCCAGTCGGGCACGCCGAAGTGACACAGATCCACGATCGGAACGATGCCAAGCCGCTGCATTTCGGCGAAAACCTGGTCCGTGAACTCCCAATCGTAGCGGTCGGGGGCGAGCGAGATACGGTAATAGGGCGGACCGTAGCGCAGGTAACGCAGCCCCATCTCCCGTACCAGGGCCAGATCCTCCTGCCAGTGGCGGTAATGAAAGGTCTTCTCCAACTCATCTACCCGGACGCGGCGATCCTTGGGGCCGGCGATGGTGGGATAACTGCACTCGATCCCCGTGGCAAAGAGAAAGCCTCCGGTCGAAGATTCCGTTTGGGCAGGCGGGGAGGCGATGGCCTCAGGAGAGGGGGAAGCGCTCCTTCCCGTTTTCGTCCTTCTGCCTTGATCTTTCATCCTTTCCCCTATGCGCCCTTCCGATCTAAGCGCTCAAACGTCTCTGCCAGAGCGATCCCATAGACCACATGGCCGGCAACCAGCATCGCGGTGCGCAGGGGCGGTTCCTCCCAGGGGCGGCGCATCAGTTTCATGGCCGGCACAAGCCAGCCTGGCCCTATCCACCACACGCCCAGGCCGTACAACGCGCCGAAAAGGAGGGGCGGACGGCGGTAACTTGCCTGGAGGAGACCGTAGAGCATGCCCCACCAGGAGCCATAGGCGATATGGACGCCAAGCCCCGCAGGGCCAGCATAGGGAGTGATGTCTTGATCAAAGATACCGGCGGCGAACTTAAAGGCAAATTGAGCGGCCAGGCCCTCCGGACCAGGGGCCAGGGGCTGCGCAAGCGCTTTCGCCGGGGTAATGCCAGGCGGATTTTCTGCCGTCTTGCGCGCATCCTCTTGCTGGAGCGAGAGGGAAGGCATCACTGCTTGGGATGGTTCCTGCCCTGCGCGCGCTGGCTCTGAATGCGACGCCTCTTCAGGCGGCAGAGGCTTGCCGCCGGGCTTGCTGTTCTGGGGCTGATTACTCATAGCTGGTAATATACGGGCGAGTACCGAGAGCAAGGCGGTGGCGGCCAGTCCGGCAGCCATCCCGCGAGCGGCAGCCTGGATGGGAGTGGCGCGATAGGATGTCCCTAGTTTCCGCATGGCTATTTTCCTTGCTGATCCGGCGTCGGCTCCTGCCGTGCCAATTCCAGCATCCGCTTGGCCGCCGGCGGCAGGCCCTTGGGCAGCGGGGGACGGCCCGAATGATCCGCTTCAATGAGAAAAGCGAGCTGTTGCAGGCTCGCCGGAGCCAGCCGCTCCGCCAGCTTCTCCACGGCCCGCACCCCGGTATCGGGCCTGCCAAAGTTGCGGTAGGCCATGTGGTGTTCCACCAGGGGCACCACCTGCGCGATAATCTCCTGCGGGATGCCCAGGCGCTTCAGGAACCGCGTCGCCAGAGGCCCGCCCTCTTTATCGTGTCCGTAGGAGGTCCAGCGCATCCGCCCGCGCTTCTCGCGCCGCTTGGTTGTGGTGGCTTTGCCGAAATCGTGGGTCAAGGCAGCGAACGTATTGACCGCACGCACCTCGCCCTCCAGACCCTCCCGGTCGGCAATATCTGCCGCGGCGTTGAGCACGTGGCGCGTGTGTACGTGGACAGGGCCTTCGGGATGCCACTCTTTATCTTGTGGCACATCTACGATGGCGGCAATCTCCGGGTAGCGCTGGATCTGGCCTGTCTCTATCAGATAGGGAATCAGTTCACCGGGAGAGCGGCTCTCTGTCGCCCACCGCATCCACTCTGCCTGCGTCGGCGCTTGCGGGAGGTCGTCCTGACGCGCCGGACGCTCCCGGCTGCGCCCTCCCGGAGCCTGTTCTTGCGGTTCTGATGCCTCGGCGAATGCGCGTTGTTCTCTTACCATAACCGATCCCTCATTGCGAGGCTCCCTTTTGCTGAGAATGAATGCGCCAGGTCGGTAGATGTTCCCGCGACATCGCAGCGAATCTCCTTCGGTACTGCCTGGCTTTGCCGGCAGGCTAAACCCTGCCGCTGTGGGGCCTGCGGCCCGCTGCCCACCTACGTGGGCAGAAAAGAGGCAACGTGCGTGGCCCTGAGCCTTCAGGAGCAGCCTGCTTGCCCACCTACGTGGGCAGAGGTCATGCTGACTGCCAGGGTCGGGCCTGCAATAATTCGGCCCTCCGCCTTGCGACACCTACGCGGGCAAGGACCGAAAGTTCCGAGGGGCATTCCCTTTGCGATGTTGCAGGCCGCATCGTTTACCGCGTCAAGAGCAGAGCCTGTTGAGATACCACTGCACGAACGTCTCCGGGCCGCTTTCGATGGGCGCGTAGGGGCCGGGGCGGTAGCGGCTAGAGTTGACGCCCGCCTGGTTGTTCTCGCAGAGCGTCCAATCCTGTTCCCCGGTTCTCTTCCAGAAGGCGATCACGCGATCTACGTCATAATCCACCCCCTCTACGGCATCCCCGCGCACCAGCCAGGTTGCTTCTACCTCGCACAGAGTCGGCGAGAGGGGCGTGCGGCGCATACTGCACGCATAGTCTCCGCTCGCCTCAAACCAGAAGTTGGGGAACATGACGATGGCCAGGATCCCGGCATCCGGCTCCGGCAATCGCCCCAGCACCGGCGCGACAGGCTGACCGTCCAGGCTCTCGCTGACAAATCCCGGCCGCAGGGGATAGCGCGAGCAGTGAAAGCCGTTCTCCGGGCTAAAGGGGATGTCTAATGTGGACAGGCCCAACTGCCGCCAGTGCTCACGGCGCTCCCTGCTGACGGAGGCGATCTGTTCCGGCGACTCGTTAAAGCCGAGCACGGCGTGGCAATACTCTGGGTGGCCTACCGGGCAGTGATAACACTCTCGGAAGTTCTCCTCCATGATCTTCCAGTTGGCGCGCACCAGGTAGCGTTGCGTGTGGCAGATTTTGGCGTGCTCCAATTCATAGGGTGCCAGATGGCCGCGAATGGCCGCCTCTATCGCATCAAAATTGTCGGCGTTCTCCCCCAGATGGATAAAGATCAGTCCCTCGACCACCCGAACGTGCGCCCGGTGCAGGCCAAACGCAGACTTATCCAGGTCGTCGGGCATCATCTTGGCGGAGGCCAGCGCGCCGTTCTTCTCGTAGACCCACTGGTGATAGGGGCAGACGAGCTTCCTGGCATGGCCGGACGGTTCCAGGCAGATCAGCGATCCCCGGTGGCGGCAGGTGTTAAAGAGGGCGTGTATCTGCCCGTCGTCGTCGCGGATGAGGATCAGCGAATCGTTGGCAAGAGCATGGGTAAAGTAATCGCCGGGATTGGGAATCCGGTTGGCGTGGCCCGCAAAGAGCCAGCAGCGGCGGAAGACGCGCTCTAGGTCGAGTGCGAAGATGTCCGGGGCGGTATAGAACGGCTGCTCCAGCGACCAACCGGGCCGGCGATTGACAATCAGGCGGCGAATCCGGTCGTCAACGGAACGGAGAGTCTGTGCGCTCATGGGCATGCTCCTTATGGCCGCGATTTCGACAAGGATAAATTAGCGCCCGAAGAGAACATTCCTGCTGACTGCCACACTTTTTACGGGAGACACGATTTAGCCATCACAAAGGAGGCGTAGCATGGAACCGATCAGGATCACCCTTATCGGCGCGGGCAGCCGCTCGTTTGGGCCGGGCACCGTGCGCGATATTGTTTTGAGCGATACTCTGGCGGAGCGTCCCCTCCAGCTCCGCCTGATGGATATCGTCGCGGAAAACCTGGTAGACATCCGCCGTTACGCCGAGTTCCTGGCCGCAAAGCGGGAGCGCAACATCCAGGTCAGCGCGACGACCAACCTGGAGAAGGCTCTGGAGGGCACGGACTTCGTCGTCACCGCCATCGAGGTCAAGCGCGACCTCTACTGGGCGCAGGACTTCCATATTCCGCGCAAGTATGGCTTCCGGCAGATTTACGGGGAGAATGGCGGGCCGGGCTCGCTCTTTCATGGGCTGCGCACTATGGCGCCGATGGTCCAGATCGCCCGCGCGATGGAGCGCATCTGCCCCGACGCCTATCTGCTCAACTATACCAACCCGCTGCATAAGGTCTGCGAGTCGGTGACGCGGCTGACCAGAGTGAAATGCATCGGGCTGTGTCACGGTGTGGGGATGGGGATGCGCCAGATCGCCTATATCCTGGATAAGCCTATCGAGGAGATAGAGATGGCCGCCTGCGGCATTAACCACTTCACCTGGTTTCAGACCATTCGGGATCGCCGCACCGGCCAGGACCTCTATCCGCGGCTGCGCGAGGCCGAGCGCGAGGGCGATTGGCTGGCCGACTGGCACGAGATCGGCATGTCCCGGATTCTGCTGCGGCGCTTCGGTCTCTACCCATCGCCTTCGACCAACCACTTCGGGGAGTATATCCACTGGGCGGATGGCTTCTATGCTAACGAGCTTCTCTACTTTTACGACCCGGCGGACGGCCATCCCTGGGAGACGGGCGTGGTGCCTGAGTTTGTCTATACGCTGGCCGGAGACAAGACCAATCGCCCCTGGAAAAAGCCGGAACCCAGGCCCGCACGCCTGGAGGACCATCCGCTGGAACCGTCCGGCGAGCTGGCGATCCCCATCATGGAGGCGCTGGCCTGCGGCAAGCGGCAGCACCTGGATGCCATCAACGTCCCGAACCGAGGCGGCTACGTCCCGAACTTGCCCGAAGATATGGTGGTGGAGGTACCGGCGACGGGCACGCCGGAGGGGCTGCGCCCGCAGCAGATGGAGCCGTTGCCGGAGGCCATCGCGGCGATGATCCGCTTGCAGGGCAGCATTCACAAGCTGCTGGTGGAAGCGCTTGCGGAACGCTCGAAGGCCAAGCTGCTCCAGGCCGTGCTGTTGGAGCCGACGGTGAACTCCTATCGCGGCGCGGTCGAGATGGTGGAGGAGATGCTGACGCTCCAGCGCGACATTCTGCCGCCGCTCCACTAATCAATAAAAAAAACGGGCAAAATTTTGCCGTTCTGGGAACTAAAGGGCGTCCCGGTTACGCTTACGTCAGTGGGTACAACACCTACAGAGACACAGCCACAGGAGGTATGGGTCGGCTTCCTGTGGCTGTTCTCTTGCCTGCTTCTCCTTCGCTGCGCGCCCGCGTTCTGGCTCTCCGCCGCCTCCATAATGCCTTTATCGCCGTCACGGTCAACCGCAACTGGCAGACGGCATCCTGGCCTTCTGCTGCCTCCTTCTGCTGCCTCTATAACCGCTCCGTTTGCCGAAAAAGCCCTCTCCAGCGCGTTTCCCAGGCTGTGACACGTTTGATACTAGGACTGTATAGTATTTGACAGCCGCCTCGACTCTTCTGACGATAGAATGAGGATAAGATTGAGAGAGATAGACGCAACGCAAGCCTTCCAGGACATAGGGACGAACGATGGCGCTCTGCGTTCTTTTTGTCCGGCAAGAAGCAGGAAAGAGTCAGCGATCTGGCGAACAGAAGGGCGGGGGAGAGTAGAATTCCCAGGAGCTTACGGCCTGGAGACACGGAGGAGAGGAAGGCGATGAGAGAACATTACGTGTGCCTGACCTTCGACTTTGACGCAATCTCGCCCTGGATTTTTCGCGGCATGACCACGCCGACGCCCATCTCCCGTGGGGAGTTTGGAATCGTGGGCGCGGCGCGGCTCTTAGACTTGCTGGCCAGGTACGATATCCAGGCGACCTGGTTTGTGCCGGGGCATACGCTGGAGACCTATCCGGATATCTGCCGGCGCATCTACGCAGAGGGGCATGAGATCGCTCACCACGGCTATCTCCATGAGCCGCCCGCCACCCTTTCCTATGAGGAGGAGAGGGCTGTCCTTCTGCGCGGCAACGACGCGATTATGCGCGCGACCGGCGCGCCCGCGCGGGGATACCGCTCGCCGTCGTGGGATTTAAGCCCGCATACGGTGGAGCTGTTGCTGGAGCACGGATTTGACTACGATAGCAGCATGATGGCCCACGATCACCACCCTTACTTCGCCCGGCAGGGAGACCTCTTCCCACGCGATCAGCCGGCGCAGTTTGGCCGCGAGACGCGCCTGATCGAGATGCCGATTAGCTGGTCGCTGGACGACTATCCCCACTTTGAGTTTAACCGGACGGAGACGGGCCTGCTGCCCGGCCTTCAGCGCGCCGATGACGTGCTGGCGAACTGGCTCGACGATTTCCGGTACATGGCGCGCACGGAGGAATGGGGCCTTCTCACCTATACGATGCATCCCCAGGTGATCGGCAGGGGGCACCGCATGATCATGCTGGAGAGGCTGATCCAGAGCCTGCGCGAGCTGGGAGCGCAATTTGCCCGCATGGATGCGATGGCCGAAGCCTTTGCGCTGCTGGCAGATATTTCCCAATCCCCCGGCCGCCGTCGCGTATCCGGACAGGGGTAGGGGGCGCTTCGCCGACCTCAGACAGGTGCCTGGGGCAGGACTAACAGGGCTTCCCGCCTCTGTTGGGGATTGCGGGAAGCCCTCAAACAGTGCGACGTATGTCTGATAGTTTTGCCGGGATAGAGGCTGCTGTCGGCTACAGGCCGCTGGCCCTAATGTCCGGGCGCGAGCGCGGCGATGGCCTCGTCGCAGGCCGCGTTTAGCGCCTCTAGCCCATCCTGGAGGGCCGCCTCAGTGATGCAGAGGGGCGGGCTGATCTTGACACAGCCGCCGCCAATGCCCACCGGGGCGAAGAAGAGCAGCCCCCTCTGGAACGATTTTTCCACAATGCGGTGCGCCAGGTCGGCATAGGGATCTTTCGTGCCTGGATGGACGATTTGCAGCCCCGCCACAAGCCCCTTGCCGTGCACACAGCCGATCACCTGCGGATGCCTACGCTGGATAGCATACAGGCCCGGCAGCAGGATGCCCTCCATCCGGCGCGCATTCTCCACCAACCCTCCCTCCACAATCGCCTGGATGCTGGCCAGGGCCGCGCGGCAGCAGACCGGATTGCCGGAGTGGGTACTGGTCATCGAGCCGGGATCGTACTGGTCCATAATCGCGGCCCGGCCCAGCACCGCCGCTAAAGGCAGTGAGCTGGTGATGCCCTTGCCGCAGGTGATGAGGTCAGGCACCACGCCGTAGTGCTCGAAGCCCCAGAAGGTGCCGCAGCGTCCGAAGCCCGCCTGCACCTCGTCGAAGATGAGCACCACCCCATGCTCGTCGCACCACCGCCGCAGCTGCTGCGCGTACTCTACCGGCAGAAAGTCCGGCCCCGCGCCCTGGTAGGTTTCCGAGATGACGCCCGCGATCCGATCGGGCATGATCCCCTGCTCCTCCAGCGTGCGCAGGAACAGGTCGAAACGGGTGTCTTCCACGCGATAGCCATCCGGGAAGGGAACGTGATGGATGTCCGGGTCCAGGTTCTGGATCCAGCGGTGGCCGTCGCCAAGTCGGCCCATCTGCTGCGCGCCCATCGTGCGCCCATGAAAGCTCTGATGGAAGCTGACGATGCCGATCTTGCGCGGCCCGCCCGTGCGCTGGCCCCAGGAGCGGGCCAGTTTCAGGGCGCATTCGGTCGTCTCCGAGCCGGTAGTCAGGAGGAAGCATTTCTCTATTCCCGCTGGGGCCAACTCGACGAGACGCTGCGCCAGTTGCGCGCGTTCCTCGCTGGGGAAGCAGTAGTTGTGCAGCAGGCCGCTGTGTACCTGGTCTATAATCGCCTCGCGGATGGCGGGAATACCGTGGCCGGCGTTGGCTACCAGCACGCCGGAGGACCAGTCCAGCCACTTGTTGCCGTAGGCGTCGTAGACCTGCACGCCTTCGGCCTTCTCCCAGACGATGGGAGGCTGGCCGGACATGGAGCGCGGCTCAACCTCCAGCAGACGCCGCAGCGTGGGCACGGAGTCCGGATGCGGGATGGGAGAGGCGATGCGCCGGAACGGCGTCTCCACCGGCGGGACGGGTTGGGGTGTGATGTCAAAAGGTTTGCCCATAACTCAACTTTCTCTAGAGAATTTAGCGGGCGATGCCCGACGAGAGCAGTTTGAGATTAAGCCTGAAGGCAGCCACGCTTGAATGCCGTGCCCTTTAAAGCGGACGGTCGTAGATATATTCAATCACGGCTTCCGGGCCCTCCTTGGCGCGGTAGGGATCGAGGATGGCGATGCCATCCGGGCCGAAGCTGGCGCTGACGGCGGGCGCTTTGCCCTGCTGCTGGTAGGCGAAGTTGCCATCGCGCACCAGGCGGGCCGCATGGATAATGGCAACGGTGATACGGGCCTCTTCCGGGGTGGGGAAGCTGGGCTTGACTTGCGCCAACGTCTCGCCCAGGAACTTGATGCGACAGGCGGCCAGCATGCCGATATGGATGCTGTCGGTGCCGTAGCCGATGTAGGCGCCGCTGCCATCCGGACGGGGCACGTTGCGGGTGAAGTGGTTATTGGCGGTGCGAGAGCCGCCGCCCGCGTGCCAGAAACGGAAGCCCCGGTACTGCTGGTCACTCTCCACCTTGCCGTCCGTCCCCACGATCTCGTGTCCCTGGTTCACCGGCCCCTCGAAATCGGGCGGCGTGATCCAGTTGTTCTGGAACGTGATGCTCATGCCGTTGTCCCAGTCCACGCGCACCTGTACGGCGTCGTAGGCGTTGATGCCGTCCCGCACCAGCCGCTTCTTCTGGCCCACGGCGGTCAGGCCGACCGGCTTGGCGCCGTAGTAGTAGTGAAACAGGTCGGTCCAGTGGGGGCCGACGTAGGTGAAGGGGTCGCTCTGCTCGGCCCATTTGAAGGTGCTGGTGGAAACCTCCAGGGGCTCTTCCAGGATGGCCGTGCCGTAGAGCGGCTCGCCGATACGCTCACGGATATCGTTCTTGATGCGCATATGGTCGGGGTCATAGCGCTTGTGCATGTCCACGCAGACCACCCGTTGGCGCGCGTTGGCCGTCTCGATGATCCGGTCGGCCTCCCGGATGTCGAGGCACATCGGCTTTTCCACGATCACATGGCAGCTCGCCTCCAGCGCGGCCAGAACCGGCTCGGTATGCAGGTTATCCGGCGTGGCGACGGCCAGCATGTCCAGGTCGGGATGGGCCGCCAGAACGTCGTTCCAGGGTTTTTCGCCATAAAAGGCGGCGGGCCGCTGTCCTGTCAGGCGCTCATATTCTGCGGCGGCGCGCTGCCCGGACGCCTCGGAGCGGGTCGCCACCGCCACCAGCACAAAGGCGACGTCGGCCAATGGGCGGCAATATTCATCCTCCCCCAGGCGTGCCAAAAAGCCGGATAGTCCGGAGCGCTGCAAGTCGGCAAAGGCGCGCAGATGGACGTCCCCGCCAAACATGCCCGCGCCGATCAGGGCTACCTTCATGATGCGCTCAGCCATCGCTTCGTGCCTTCCTCCTTATCCTCTCTGCGTCTCAGGGACATGCAGCTTTCTCCGCACTCGCCGCCGGGCACGGAAAGTACCCGTCTCTAGGGCCTGCGGCCAAGCGACTGCAAGGGACGCCGCTCAACGGTTCGCGGCTCGGCCTTGCGACTAGCGGACGCACAGCAAAGCCAAGTGTTCCGTCCGGTAGGACGGTTGGCGGCGCAGCCGCCCTCTAGCCGGGTACTTTCAGTGCCCGGCACTGCGGACGCCAAAAACGCAACAGTGCCTTAGATGCCTTCTTCGACACTCGCCCGTCCGTTCCTGCCGGTAGATGAGGGGTGCCACTATCGCACCCACAACGGGGCGGTCTGGATCGTCAACTCCGGGTAGCTTCGCATAGGGCTTCGCGAATCCGCTCCCGACGGGCGGCGTCGAGCGCTGTGCGGCCCTGTCTGTCCGGGGACAGCGGATCCGCACCGTGGGCGAGCAGCAGGCGAACTACGCCTTCTTGGCAGCAGTTCACGGCCCGCCGCAGCGGCGTCTCTCCCTTCGTGTCCTTCGCCTCTATCTCCGCGCCCGAAGCCAGCAACACCTCGGCGATGGCAACCGTCCCGCGTCGGGCCGCCATATGAAGCGGCGTCATCCGTCCCACACCGCTTCGGCCGTTTACGTCGGCGCCATGCCGGAGGAGGAGCTCCACCACGGCGCGGCCCTCGCCTTCTCGCCCGGGCGCCCGCGCGTTGGCAGCGCGATAGAGCGGTTCTGGCACATGGACATTAGCGCCATGTTCCAATAGCATCTGTACGCGCGGCAGATCCCACCTGCCGGCCGCTTCACTGAGCAGCGAGCGGCCCGCATCGGAGGCCGCAGCGAGCGCAGGGTTCTGTTCCAGGAGCGCACGCAATTGGTCCAGAGGCATCCGATAGAAGGTGTGAAACGGATCGGAGAGGGTGGGGGCGGTCTTCGTGAAGTAGTCGCGCAGCAGTTGGCGCGCGGTTTCGCTCAGGCCCACCTCTTCCATCGTCGCGAACATATGGCCCAGCCATCTCTCGACCTCCGCTGGCCCGATCCGAAGATGGGCATGTCGGCATATCAGGCTCTGCTTCCCGCGCGTGGCGGTATAGTCGGCCGGACCTCCGAGCCTCTCCGCCAAAAAGAGGGCTAGATGCTCGGTTGTGCGGGCGAGATCCTTGGGAAAAATCGCTCTCAGTACGGGATCGCCAGCGATCCGGTCGTGAAAGCGCTCTGAGATCCATCGGCACGCCTCCATCCCGCCGATCTTTTCGTAGAGAGTGTTCAGAGCACGGTCCACGGGCTTCTGCCGCTTCGGTTTAGTTTCCTTGTCTCTGCCGGTTATCAAGTCTTTCCCCTTTATGCGGTTCCGGTGACCAGGACATAGGGCAGGGGCGGCGGAAGGCGCTGCGCGGCCACCTCGGAAAATCCGGCTTCCTGCATCCAACCGATGCACTCCTCCACCGAGAACACGGCTCCTGCCTGGCTGGTCAGCAGCATTTGTAGGGAGAACAGCGCGGCAAAGGGCGGCTGCGTTTTGCTGGCCTCCAGCATAATGTCGCTGATCAGCAGGCGCCCGCCTGGCCGCAGCGCCCGGCGCGCTTTGGAAAGCATCTGCCGGACCGCCTCTGGATTCATCTGGTGGAGGACCCCGGAGAAGAGAACGGCATCGTAAGATTCGGCGCCATAGTCGTCGGCAACGGCGTCGCCAGGGCGCGTCTCAACCCGGTCGGCCATGCCTGCCGCCGCGATGATCTCCTGGGCGATGGCGGTAACGGCGGGCAGGTCGAGCACGGTGGCGCGCAGTTGGGGATATTTCTGCGCCAGCAGGATAGAGTAGGTTCCCGGCCCGCCGCCCACATCCAGCAGGCTCTGCACGCCGGAAAGATCCAGGAACGGGAGCAGCCCACGCGCTGCGCCAAGCGCCCGGTTGTGCATACCCAGGACAAACCGCCGCGTTCGCTCTGGGTCGCCGCCCAGGTGCCGCTCAGGTGGAACCGCTGGAGCGTCCGTGCGCACCGCCTCGGCCAGTTGGCCCCACGCCGCGTACTGATCGGCGCTCCACCGGAGCGCGTCGCCCAGATAGCCGGGACGACCCGGCACCAGAAAGGCGTCGGCAGCGGGCGTGTTCCGATAGCGCACCTCGCGTTCGCCGGCCTCCTTGACGAGCAGGCCCAGCCCGACGCAGGCATCCAGCAGCATCGTCAGGGAGCGCACGGCGGTCTGGAGGCGTTCGGCGATCTCGGCGGCTGTTCGCGGCCCCTCCGCCAGCGCCGCGAACAGGTTGAGCTCGTTGGCGGCCAGCAGCGCCGCCGAATTCCAATAGCCCGTCGCTAACTGCATGATCGCGGTCGGGTCGGGGCGCTCGTCAGCCATGCTCTCTCCTTCCAACTTCCCACAGGACACAGAAGAAAAGACAAGATTTTTAGACAGGATTAACAGGATTTATGGGATTAGGGAAAGGCAGAGAAGCTAAGATTGTCCTTGCTGTTGACATCGGGTTCATTCCGTTAATCCTGTCTAAATTGCTTTTGGATACCGTTGGCGAATTCGTAATTGCCGTCTCAACGTGAGCTTCGGCTGTTCGATCCGAGGGGAGATAGACACTCCCAGCCGTGTGGATCAATCTCCCGCAGCCTGCTGCTGAGGAGATACGTCAACACCGTTGGGAGGGATTACCCGAGGGGAAGCGTAAGGTCCAATTCTAGCCGGTTCTGAATTCGCCAACGGTATCCCTTTGTTTTATGGATTGGGGACGTATGCATTTACGGCAGGCGGGTTATAGGTCATTTCAAACCGGAGCCATTTGGCATGGTTATCCAGGAAGGCATAGTTGGCTCCTCCGTTGTGCCGGGCATAAGCTACTTCGGTCGGTTTGCCGTTCCGCCAGGCCCAATCGTTGTCCGGCACATTGCCCCAGTACATCGGATGGAAATGGTCGTCCTCGTTCTCACCGACTAGTTCGGCGGCGTAGATGGTATCGGAAGGCGTCGAAATGGCCGCCAGCGACATCCCTAAACCGAAGTAGTTATTGACGCCATAGCTGCTTTTATGCTCGGGATGCAATGCGAATCCCGAGTCGGAAGGGCAGCGGCGAATCTGGTCGTTCTTCACGTAGGGCACGATCTGATCAATCCAACTTAGGCGTCCGTCGTCTGCCGTGGTCGGCAGGGTCTCGTCGTAGTCCTGGGCATACATGTAGATGCCGAGGGCGATCTGCTTCATGTTGGAAAGACAGACCGTTTGCCGGGCCTTCTCGCGGGCCTGGGCGAAAACCGGAAAGAGGATAGCGGCAAGCACCGCAATAATGGCAATGACGACAAGCAGCTCGATCAACGTGAAGGCGCGCTGAGGCGCGCGCTCAGACTGAGATAGTCTCATGGTTAGCAACCTCCGGTGTGATGAGTCAGGAATCGTGTAACGGACTGAATCAGCACACGCGGCGGTTGCTCGGGCGGATCGGCGGAGAAGGCACGGAGGGCGAAGCGCTTCCAGACAGGCCGCAGCGCACGCCCGCTATGGGGCATTGGCAGCGTTGGGCCGGGCGGCACAGGCGCCTCCATAACGCTTTTCGCCGGCAAACTGTCGGACAGCGGACGGCAGGCGCTCAAGGCGCACGAGGCAATACCAGGTCGGCGGGAGGAAGCCAGCGGGTTTCCGGGACAGCCGACCATGCGGCAGGAACCCGGTCTACAGCAACAGGCGGGTGCGGACGTGGGGAGGCGCGGTGCTTTCCCGGCGGCAGGGTGAGGCATTGGCGAAAAGAACCACAAATTCGCCAACAGGCTCCAGATCATCGCTATTGCCAGCCACCGACGTCCCATCGCAGTTTGCTTACCTGCCGAGCCAGAATATCCTTTCTGTAAGATAGGATACCTCAATTCCCGCCATATTCGGCAAGGGCAAGCGCTGTTCAGGCTTCCCTCTGCTCTGCCTCGCCTCCTCAGTGCGCCTGGAACTCAAGCAGATTGCCGTCGGGATCTTTGACCAGGAAATCGGTCTCGCCCCAGGGACGTTTTGCAGGGGGGCTTTCCGGTTCAATGCCTGCGGCTCGCAGTTGCGCGTACATCGCATCCAGGTCGGCAGTCTCCAGTTCGGCATGGAAGCCCCCGCCCACTTGCAGTAGCCCCAGACATCCTTTGCCAAATTGGAACAGCGCGAACTGGCCGGGACGGTGATGCACCAGAACGGCGCCCGGAATGCGCGAGTAGAACTGCACCGAACGCTCCACGTCCTGCACGTGCAGCGTCAAACCATCCAGGGAAACCAGGTTATCCGTTTCCATGCGTTCCTCCTTCACTCCGTCTCGATAGATGCTCCAGGTCGGCCCGCACTTTGAAGGCGAGTGGCTGGTGCGCCCAGCCGAATGCTCCATGCTTTAGATTCTGCGTTAGTTTTCGACGTGCAGCGTCACGGCGCGTATCGCTGAGTTGGCCCCCTCCTCGTAATAGACGCAGAGAACGCGCCCATCCTTGAGCTGAACCAGGCTGGGATAGGCGCCGATGACGTTATCTATGATGATGGGGCCGTGCCAGGTGCGGCCCTCATCCGTGCTGTAGTGCAGGGCCGTATTCGGCAGGCGATGCGCCATCAGGAGGACGCCATTGCGCGTCATTAGCAGATAGGGGCAGTGGCCGGGAAAGCCCAGGTCATAGACCGGCCCCCAGGTCTTGCCACCGTCGTGGGACTCCGCGCCGCACATCACCTCACGCATCACTGCCAGCAGCGTTCCCTCCTTACGCTCGAAAACGTCCGTCTCGTCCAGCACCTTGCCCGCGTCCAGGCCGATAGGGTGGGGCGCGCTCCAGGTCTTGCCGTGATCGTCGGAGAGACAGACCGCCGCGAAGGCCCGCTTGCCGCCGCCATCCACCATGTAGACCGGCAGCGCCAGCCGTCCCGACCGCAGGCGGCGTATCGGCGTGGAGGTGGCATAGCCGGGCAGAATGATCTCCGGTCCGCTCCAGGTCTTGCCGCCGTCGAGGGAGCGCGCGAGGCAGGTATCGCACTCGCCATGCGGGCCGTAGGTGAAGAAGTTGCAAAGGAGCGTGCCGTCGGGCAGGCAGCAGACGGAGGGGTCGCGGTCGTCTTTGGGCGTGTCCGCCACCATCCAGGGGGCGCTCCAGGTCCGGCCCTCATCGGCGGAGCGCACGGCGCAGATGCGCCCGCCGTTTGGCAGGCTGGCGTTGGGATGCGAGACGTGCCCATATCCGGCATAGAAGACGCAGAGCAGATCGCCGCTCTTCAGGCGGCAGACATCCGGGAACGCCTGGTAGCCGCCCGCGCCCGCGTCGGTGACGATACGCCGGGGCGGTTCCGCCAGCGCGATCTTGACCTCCGAGGGCGCACCGGAAAGAGCCAGCAGTGTCAGCAGCGATAGAGGCATCGTTATGGGTCTCCTGCTTTGCAGCGGAGCGAAAATCCTTTTTGCCGAGCGTGACCGTTAGAAGTTCGGTGGGAAGGCAACGTGAGTAGTCGAGCTACGCTGCGCTGCCTGATAGATTCCCGGACTAGCCCCGGACTCCTCCTTTCCGTGTTCGGAACGACCCTGACATGGTGGATACACTCCTTTAGTTGTGTCCCTGGGAGCGCGCCGCACGATGTTGGTTGAAGAGCTCGTAGAGCATCACGCTCGTGGCGACCGCCAGATTGAGCGAATCGCAGGCGCCGACCATCGGAATTTTGACTATCACATCGCACAGCGCCTGACATTGCGGCGACAATCCCTGCCGTTCGCCGCCCATGAACAGCACGGTGGGCGGCGGGTAGGAGATCGCGTGGTAGTCCGTCGCGGCGGAGGGCGAGGTGCCGGCGAGAAAGCACCGATACCGCTGCTTCCACTCGGCCAACTCCGTCAACGGGGCCCGCACGAACCGCTGGGAAAAGGTGGCTCCCATCGTGGCGCGCACGGTGGCCGGGTCATACGGGTCGGTGGCCTCGTCCAGCAGAATCAGGCCCGCGCCGCCAACCGCCTCACTGGTGCGGATGATCGTGCCGAGGTTGCCGGGCGACTGCGCTCTCTCCACGGCGGCCCAGCAGAGTTCGCTCGCGGGCCGGATGGTCTCCAGCTTTTCCCACCGCTGGCGCACGACCGCGCCGACTCCCTGCGGCTCCTCGGCCAGCGAGACACTATGGTAGACCTTCGGCGGCACCTCCAGGCAGGGCGTTCCAATGCGCCGTTGCTGGCGCACGAGCTTCTGCCCCACCGGGTTCGTGAGCAGTTTCGGGGCATAGAGCAGCGTTTCGAGCGGCACCTGCATCTGTGTGGCCTGAAACAGGAAACGGATGCCGTCAATAAAGTAGAGGCGCGTGCGGTCGCGTTCCTCGCGCCGCTGGAGGTCGCGTCTCCGTTTGATACGAAGATCGTTGCGGCTGGAGATGAATTTCGGTCTGTTCTCAATAGGCGTCATGCTTTCCTGGGCCATTTCAGGCCCCCTGGCGACAGGTGATCGGATTTCGGCTAGACAAAATAAAACCGTTCTTGTGCCAGGGCGCAAGAACGGTGGAAACGCGTGGCCGAATCGCGGTCTGGAACGGAATAGAAAGGGAGGCAAAGAACGGATGTGCTTTCGCCCGCAGGTCCGATCGCCCTGCAGCACGCCGAGAGCGCAGGCACGGCCCGAAAGCGGTTTCCGAGCGCCGTGTCTGAGAAGGTTCTGGCGTTGCTGTTAGCGGACGATCACCATGCATTGTCCCTTTCTACCGGTTGGATTTGGTTGCCGGTCGCAACCTAGAGGGTATGGGCTTGCCGCCCACGCCCATTATAACGCCGCCCGTAGCCGCCTGTCAAGAAGCAAAGACGCCGTGCTTTCTCGGAATCATTACGGCAGGCTATCGAGCAGCTTGTTGACGTTTTTATCGAAGCCAAAGTCCCGTTCTTGCGCCTGAGAGGGCGTGCGGCGATAAGGAGGGCGTGCCCTCCCTTTTGGCGGCAAGACAGGAACTGCCCGGTGAAAAGAATATCTGGTCAGCACTTGGCGGTGCGGGCCTGGTAGGTACAGGCGGTGATAGTGCGGCGACAGGGCTGCCGCCTGTGGCTGCGCAAGAGAAGGTTGAGGCATGGGCCGGTTGAGAGAGAGGGGATGCGCGCGTGCGCTCGCGCGAGGGGCAGGCACGGCTTCGGGATGCGCCGGGATCGCCATGTTAGCGGACCTGGCCGTAAGCGCGGGCGCAGCGGCGACAGGCTGCGGGGCCGCTACAGGCGGCTGCGCCTGCTCTTGAGGCGACGGCGGCAGGGCGCCAATGGTATCCGTGTACAGCACAAACGCGCTGCGAATCCAAAGGAAGGTGGCCGACAGGCCGAGGATCAGCGTCGTGCCGGCCACCAGCGCGGCCAACTTCCGGCGGGGCATCTTCCCTGTCAGGCTGCTTTCTGCTGCGAGGGCTGCATGGCCCCGGCTCAGTATCTCGCTATCCATGCGCAGGGTCGGCTCGCTTCCTTCGGGAGCCGCCGCTCGTTGCTGGGAGCCGGTCCCTTCTCTCGCTACGGTTGGGTTCGGCTCATTGTCTGCGGGAGCTGGGGCAGGCACCTCTGCCGTGCGGGAGGCGGCTGTGGCGAGGATGACGTCGGCGATCGCATCTATCTGTGGTCCGAGATCCGGCAGCGGCGTGACCGCCGCTTGCTTGGCGTGACCATTCAGAGCGTCCGGGGAATAGGGTCGGATAATGGCCTGCGCCGTGTCGGAAGAGGGAACCTGCGGCTCCCGTGCCGGTGGGGGCGGCGGCATGGCAGGATCAGGCGCTTGCGTGTTCGTGCTATTCGGCGGCGTTGGGCCGGAAGAGGCGGCTGCCGTCTGCCGCTGTGCCTCCTCCAGCAGCGCCTCCAGCATGGCGATGCGCTCATCCTTTCGTGCCAGCTGCTCCTGAAGAAGACGCCCCAGGTCGGTCAGGGCCTCAGAAGGATTGTCCGTCATGGTGCTGCTCCTTGCATGCGCTTCTGCGTCCCGGCAGAGCGCAGATAGGTGCCAACTCGTAGGTAGTTATATCTGTGCCGCTGACACGCGATCAGCGGCGGTAGAGCACGCGCGTCTTACCGCTCTTATCGGTCAAAACCAACTCCCGGGCCGAGCCGGAGCCGCGAATGACCCAGGAATAGGTGCGCGCGCCGATGACCAGGCGCTTGCCGCCCTCCGTGAGGTACCAGCGAAACGGGTTGGCGACGGGGGCGTGCGGTGCGCCGTTCGGCATCGGTTCCGCGCCGATCTGGATAGAGCCAGTGCCGTCGGCGTTAAACGTAAAAAAGTACCCGCTCGTGGAACCAGAGGCGCGGCTCTCCCAGATGCCGACCAGCGGATGGGAGCCATGCAAGACGGCTTCGCCTGGCGGTTTGCTTGTCAGTGCGCGTGCCGGCCTGCCTGGAAGGGTAGGCGTGCCGGCCCAGTTCTCCGGGAGGCTGATCTCCTGCACCAGGCGCGGCGCGTCCGGGGCGACGATACGCGCAAAGGAGGCCGTCCGCCTGCCATCGCTCACCGTGAAAGTCAGCTTTTCATCCAGGGGAACATCGCTAAAGCGCGCCACGCCCCGATCCTTTGGCTGAATCCGATACTCCGCCTGCTGCTTATCACGATAGTGCAGGGCCACCGTCAGCTTCCGTACCGGCCTGCCCTGATACCGTACCGGTACGTTCACCGCCTGCGCATAGCGAAAGTCGCCCTGTTTGAGCGTCAGAACCGGCTCGCCGCCGGCATCCCGGAGCGCGTCCGGGTCCTGGTCGCGTTGCAGAGCAAGGCCGGCCAGGTCTACAGCGCCCAGGGCGTCGCCGAGGATGAAGATCAGGCGGTTGTGGTCGGGCAGGGTACGGTGGGCCGTAAAGGAGAGTGTGAACTTCTGCCAGGCGGTCGTCAGGGGAATCCGTTCGGCGTTCAGGCCGACGTTATGCCAGTCTTGCCTATCCAGCGCAGCCTGAACGGAGAGGGGACGGGGGCGATCTGCGCGTGCCCAAAAGGTGAGCGTATAGGGCGCATCCTCGGCCAGGTTCAGCCCGGCTTGATAGAGCTGAATATGCCAGTTCTCCTTGCCGAGGGCCGCCACCGCAATATGGACGGCCTTGCTGGGAACGCCCGGCGGCGCGGGCTGAGGCGTCCGCGCGCTCATCGTGGCGCTGGCCGGAGGCGGAGCGCTCTGGGCCACCCAGTTTTCCAGGTTTTCTGCGAAGAGGGCGTTGCGCAGAAGATTGAGGCCGGAGGGGCGCCCGGCCCTGCCGTGTTGGAGGGCAAGGCCCGCCAGGTCCACGGCGCCGACGGCATCGCCCAGCAGGAACGTCAGGCGATTGTGGCCCGGCAGCGTGCGCGTGGGCGTAAAGACGAAGGTGAGTTTGCGCCATTCGGGGGTAAGCACGATCTGGTCGGCGGCCAGGCCGATGCCGTGCCCGTCCTCGGCTGCCACGTTGGCATGAACCGCCAGCGGGCGCACGCGATCCGCCCTGGCCCAGAAAGTGAGCGTATACGGCTCGCCCTTCGCCAGATCCAGGCCCTTCTGGTAGAACTGGACGTGCCAGTTCTCCTTGTCCGGCGTGTTTACCGTGATCCGGGCAACCCGGCCTCCCACGCCCGGCGGCACGGCGTCGGCCCCAAGCCATTGCAGGGAGGCGCTCTCCGGCGCCACGCTGCGCTCCAGCATCCAGTTTTGTTCCTGACGGGCAAAATCGGCGTTTTGCAGCAGGTTGGGGCCGAGCCGCGGGGTTGGCGCAGGGACGGCGCTCTCCGCGCCGCTCAGCGCCAGGTGGGCGATTTTGCCGTGCCGGATGTCGAGCACGCGCAGCTGCGCGTCGGGCTGATTGTATTCCGCAGGCGTCTCCAGCCGAACGATGGCGCCAGAGGGCAGCGGTTTCGGTCTGGAGGTGGCGCCTGTCGGAGAGACGAACCAGTAGAGGAAGTCGCCAGGAAGCGCGGCCTCTTTCCGAAGCTGTACTTGGCCCACTGCTGCCTGCCCACGCGCGGAGGGCAGGGCGTAGCCGCCCATCGTGAGCGCCAGGGCGATCAGGCCGGGGCGCAGGGAGCGGTAAAGCGCAGAGCGAAACAGCATCTTTCTACCCCTGATCGTAGCCGGTTAGCGGGCGATACCAGATGTTACGGAAGCGCACGAGGTCGCCGTGATCCTGGAGCCGCAGCGGCCCTGTTGGGGGATGCGGTTGGTAGGCGGCCTGTTGCCGGTGCTGGGTAGGGCCGTGCAGGTGGGTGCAATGATGCACCACGACGCCGTTGAAAAGCACCGTCACGCTGGCCGGGCGCACCATCTGCTCGCCTTCAAAGCGCGGGCCGACCCAGAGGATGTCGTAGGTCTGCCACTCGCCGGGCTTGCGGCAGGCGTTGACCAGGGGAGGGAACTGCCCGTAGATGGCGGCGGTGGTGCCGTCGGGATAGGTGGGGTTCTCGTAGCAGTCGAGCACCTGGATCTCGTACAGGCCCATGAGGAACACGCCGCTGTTGCCGCGGCCCTGGCTTTCCCCCTTGATGACCGTCGGCGCGGCCCACTCCAGATGGAGCTGGCAATCGCCAAACGACTCGCGCGTCTGGATATCGCCGGTGCCGGGCACGACCTCCATGTAGCCGTTTTCCACCTTCCACTGCGCCGCGCCTCCATCCCGGCCTATCCACTGGGAGAGGTCGGTTCCATCGAAGAGGACGACAGCGTCGGAGGGCGGCTCGCCCGGCCTGTCCTGTGTGCTGGCCGTGCCGGGACGGATGATCCGGGGCTGGGGCCGATTGCCGTCGTGAACGTGGTACTGGGTACCCGGAATGATCGGTGTATCATCGTAGCCGAGGTTCTTTTTTCCCATGATGATCTCTTCTCCTTGAACTCTGCCATCCTTTATGCGGCAGGCTAAACCCTGCCGCTGTGGGGCTTATAGCCCGCCACCCACCTGCGTGGGCGGAAAGAACACCGCCAGGAAAGGGCAGGGAACTTGCCGAAGGCGCTATTAAGAGTGAGTGATTGTGGCTGGCCGAGGCCCTGTTCGCCAATGTGCGAGCTTACTGCCAACGGGCGTTGGGGCCGAAATTCGCGTTGTAGTACATGCTCACGTGCGTTCCCGGCTCACAGATCTCATTGATGCGCCGGTTGTCCTCCTCCGTGACCTTTAATTCCAATGCCTTCAGGTAGTCCTCGAACTGCTCCATCGTGCGCGGGCCGATGATGGGCGCGGTGATGCCGGGCTGCGCCGCGCACCAGGCGAGCGCGAAATGGGCCGGCGTATAGCCGCGCTCCTGGCAGAACTTCAGGTACTCTTCCACCCGTGCCAGCGCCCGGTCGTTGTCCCGGTTCATGAACGCGCCCTTTTCGTAGCGAGAGCCTGCCGGGCGCGGCTGGCCGAGCCGATACTTGCCCGACAGCAGTCCGCCCGCGATGGGCGCCCAGGGAATGACGCCCAAGCCGTAGGTGCGGCAGAAGGGCAGCAGCTCCCGCTCGATGCGCCGATCCAGCAGGTTATAGGGCGGCTGCTCGCAGACAAAGCGGTTCAGGCCCAATTCCTTAGAGGCCCAGAGGCTTTCGACGACCTGCCAGGCGGCGAAGGT
>Ga0070739_10000708_pt1 | contig 58861 bp, 49 predicted proteins | sample Coa_R1_7_FD_66445 | JGI IMG/M metagenome (GOLD analysis project Ga0070739, IMG submission 66445) | Surface soil microbial communities from Centralia Pennsylvania, which are recovering from an underground coalmine fire - Coalmine... | ecosystem: Environmental > Terrestrial > Soil > Unclassified ...
GTCGCGCATCTCGCCGATGAGGATCACGTCGGGGTCCTGGCGAAGCGCGCGCCGCAGCGCCTCGTTGAAGGTCTCGGTGTCGAGCCCGACCTCGCGCTGGTTGATGATGCAGCTCGCGTCCTCGTGCAGGATCTCGATCGGGTCCTCGATCGTCACGATGTGCTCGCGCCGCGTGCGGTTGATGTGGCCGATCATGGCCGCGAGCGTGGTCGTCTTGCCCGAGCCGGTGGCGCCGGTGACGAGGATCAGCCCGCGCCGCTCCTCGGCGAGCTTCTCCACGCCGGGAGGCAAGCCGAGACTGGAGAAGTTCGGCACGTTTCTCGGAATGACCCGGAACGCGAGCGAGATCTCGCCGCGCTGCCGGAACGCGTTGACGCGGAACCGCGGCAGGTCGCCGGCGTGGTACGCCGTGTCGAGCTCGCCGGTCTTCTCGAACAACGACAGGCGCGAACGCGACGTCTTGCCGACTTCCTCCACGATCTCCTCGAGGTCGCGCGACGAGAGCGGCTTGAAGCCCACGAGCACCTCGAGCTCGCCGTCGAACCGCACGACCGGCGGCCGCCCGACCTTCAGGTGGACGTCGCTCGCTCCGCGGCCGACGGCCGCCTGCAGCATCGCGTGCAGGTCGACGGACGGGTTGGAGTTGATCTCGCTCATGGTCTAGCCGCCTCCGAACTGGATCGGTGGAAGAAGTGTCGGCAGCGGCGTCGGGCCGCTGAAGCCTTGGAAGGCATCGGTGTCGTAGAAGACCGCCGGGAAGTTGACCAGCGCGCTCTGGCTCGCGCTCACATTCCCGGAGACGCTGATCACGGGCCCCTGGACCATCGCGCCCGACGTGTTGATGTCGATCGAATTGAGCCCCATCAGGAAGCCCTGGAACTGGCCCTTCTTGATCACGATGCTGTTGCCGCTACCGTCGTTGCCGTAGGCGACTATCCCGATCGACGTCTGGTTCGGGTTCCACGACGCCGTCGTGTTGCAGTTGGCGACCGCGCACAGCGCGTCGCCGTTGTTCATCGTGAAGACGCCGTCGAGGACGATGCGCCCGTCGCCGCTGTAGGTGGCGGCGCCGCCGGTGGTCGTGACGCTGCCGTCGATGAAGATCGTGCCCTTGATGTACAGGGTCTGCTTCGAGCTGTCCCAGATCAGCTCGCCGTTCCCGCTCTTCGAGATGCACTTGTAGCTCGAGCCGCCGATCAGCTGGAACGGGGAGCTCTGCGAGTAGGCGCTTCCGTCCATGGTCGTGTTCCCTGCGCTCTCGAAGATCGGCAACGCCGAGCCGCCGGAGGACTGCGAGGGGTCGCACGGCGAGTTCGGACCGAGGTCGGCTCCGTTGTAGTAGGTCGACATCTCGCTGGCCGTCATCGTCGGCGGCGTGATCGCCGGCGGAGACGTGCCGATCTTGTTCGACCAGATCGGATCCTGGTTGTTTCCGGATCCAGAAGGACCGCACGGCGAGTGCGGGGTCGAGTACTTCTTCGACGAGCAAGTGCCCGCCACCTCGACGTCGCCCATGGGATCCGTGTTCGAGCCGACCGTGTCCTGGGGGCTGATCAGCGTGAGGTTGCCGCCGACGTACAGCGTGTTCTTCTGCGACGGCGCCGTCGGCGTCGCCGGGATCGTGCCCGCGATGCCGCCGGTGTTCTTCAGGGTGAGGTCGCCGGTCGCGTAGATCGGCGCGGTGATGGTGGACGACTGCGTGAAGGTGATGTTGTTGCCGTAGATCGTGTTGAGGGCGGAGATGCTCGAGCCGCCGGTCGTCGGCGGCTCGATCACCACGGGAACGACCGCGGTCACGGTCCGCGTCACCGCGGCCGCGCCTTGTGCCGCCGGCCCCGTCGGGTTCGCGATCGTGCCGGTCGCGCTGAGGTTCCACTGGTATCCCCAGCCGGCGCTCGGCGGCGCCTGCACCAGCGAGCCGCCCCACGTGACACTGGTCGTCGCCGAATAGGTCGTGGTCGTCGTCGGCAGCAGGCTGCTGACGCCCGGATACTGGGAGGTGCCCGGGTAGTTCGCATCCAGCACGGCAACGGCGTTGTTGATGCCGGCCTCGGCGAGCGCGTAGGCCTTCTGTCCGGCATTCGTCCGCTGCGCGTCACGCGCGCCCGCAGCGGTGAGGAACACGACGGTCGTCAGCGCAATCGTCAGGATCGTCATCACGCCCAGCGCCATCACGAGCGCGATCCCGTCCTCGCCGCCGGCGAGGAGACGGAACACGCGAAGGCAGGCGTCGAGTCGCCGACCGCCGATGAGCTTCGGCCGCATGGGCGAACCATCGACAGGCGCTCCCGGAGGCGGAACCCCCGAAAGGGGTAGCCCCCCGGGCCGCGAACACGCGCTCGACGATGGACGCCACGACGATCGATCCCCTGTTGGGGGCATTCAGCGGCGCCGATGGACGTCCGAGGCTCGTACTGCAGCTGTGCCGTGAGAACGAACCAGGTGCGTCGACGACCCCGTGACAGAGATCGAGACACCGCCAACCGACGTTGCGCTCGAGGGAGCCGCCGCGACCGTCGAGGCTCTTGCGCGCGCCCTCGAGCTCCACGACTATCGGCGCGGCCGGTTCGGAGAGACCGCCGCCCACACCTCCCGCGTCACGTTGCTCGCACTCGCACTCGCCGAGCACGTCGCGCCGGAGTTGACGCTCGACCCGCAGCTCGGTTACGGCTTCCGGCTGCACGACATCGGCATGATCGGCGTCTCGAACGAGACGCTCGTCAAGCCCGGTCCGCTCACCCCCGCCGAGGTGGACGAGATCCGCGAGCATCCGTGGCTCGGCGAGCGCATCGTCGCCCCGGTGCCGGCGCTCGGAGGACTGGCGCGTCAGGTGATCGCCTGCCACCACGAGCGTTGGGACGGCTCCGGCTATCCGCGCGGGCTCCGCGGTGTGGAGATCCCGCTCGCCGCCAGAATCTTCGCCGTCTCCGATGCGTTCGACGCGATGACGAACGACCAGCCGTACCGGGACGCGGTGCCGGCCGACGAGGCGCTCGCCGAGATCCGCAGCAAGGCAGGGCTCGACTTCGACCCCGACGTCGCCGCGCTCTTCCTCGAGCTCGAGCGCCCGCAGCAGCAGCACCCCGAACTCTGAGCGCGATCGTCTCGCCCTCCTCTCGCGCCGCGGCGCACCGGCGGATCGCTGTCCGGCCGCGGCCGTGGACGGCGGCGTTCGCGGGCCGCGAACGGTTCGCCCTGCTCGCCCTGGTTGCCGCCGGCACCGTGGTGCGCACCGCGCTCGCCTTCGGGCGGCCGACACCTCTGTACTACCCGGACGAGTACCTGTACTCGTCGCTCGCACGGTCGATCGCGAGCAGCGGACTGCCGGCGGTACGCGGCGGATCCGCGCATTTCCCGGCGCTGCTCGGCCCGTACCTGATGGCGCCGGCATGGCTGGTCCACAACGTCGACGTCGCCTACCGCCTCGCGCTCGGCTGGGCGTCCCTGTGGTTCTGCCTGGCGGCGCTGCCGGCATACGCGCTGGCGCGGCGCATCGGCGTCGAGCCACGCAAGGCGCTGTTCGTCGCGGCGGTCGCGCTGCTCGTCCCTGACGCGGCGTTCACGACGACGCTGCTGTCGGAGCCGTTCGCGTATCCCGTCTTCCTCACGACCGTGCTCCTCGCCGTCGAGACCGCCGCGTTCCCCACGCGGCGTCGGCAGCTCCTCTTGCTGGGATCGATGGCCGCGCTGGTCTTGCTCCGGCTGCAATTCGTCGTCGTCCCTATCGCCTATGTCGTCGCCTGTCTGGGGACTGCTCGAACGACGCCGCGCACGTTCGTCCGGCGGCAGCCGATCGTTGCCGGCGCACTCGCGGCCCTCGCGCTCGGGGCTCTGGCGGTCGGCCCGCAGCGGGTAGCAGGCGTCTATGCGGGCGTGGGAACGATGCACCTGCCGGCGCTGGACGTCGCCCGCTGGCTGGGGCTGGACGCGTTTGTGCTCGCGATCGCCTCCGGCTGGGTGCTCGTCCCGGGTGCCGTCGCCGGCCTGGTGGAGTCGTTGCGCGGGATCGACCTGCGGCAGCGGGCGTTCGCCCTGCTCACCGTCACCCTCAGCCTCGGTCTCGTGGCGCAGGCCGCCTTCTTCGGCGCGAACGAGGACCGGATCCACGAGCGCTACGTCTTCTATGTCGCCCCGCTCGTCGCGCTCGCGTTCGCGTCACGTCGGCCGGACGCGCGACGGACGCGGTTGCCGGCGACGATCGGCTACTGCGCTGCGGCAGCGGCACTCCTGCTCCCGCTGGCGACGGGCCTTCGTGCTGCGGTAGACGACGAGTCACCGAGCCTGCTCGGCCTCGGTACGCTCGCAGGCGGAGGCGACCGCGGCACGCTGCTGTGGGCCGTCGGGCTCGCGCTGCTCGCGCTGGGCGTCGGTCTCGGCGTGATCGCTCCGCGTGTCGTTCCCGCGACCTCGCTGTTGCTGCTCGCTGCGGTGGGCTCGGCAGGCACGGTCTCGCTGCTCGGGTTCGGCACCGCACTCGGCTGGCGCCTCAACCTCACCGACGACGTGCCGCGGCTTCACGCCCGGCCGGGGACCGCGCTCGTCACGCTTCCGACCTCGAATCGGTTCCTGCTGATGAAGACGCTCTTCTGGAACCCGCAGGTCACGCGCGTGCTGGTGCTCGGCCGAGGGCCGGCCGCGGACGGATGGGCGGCCACCGACGTCCGCCTCAACGCCCAGGGGCTGGTCGGCCCGGACGGTCGCCCGGTTCGCGGTCCCTTCGCGTTCGACACCGACACGACTGCCCTCGTGGGGCCCGGCAGCGCACGCGTCTTTCTCTTCGGACTCAATCGGACCGACCATTACCTCGAGACGCTCAGTCGGCTGGACGTCGCCGCGGGCGAGCGGCCGGTCGAGGTGGGTCTCCGTCTCGTGAGCCCGAGCGGCGCGAAACGCATTGCGCTCAGGTGCGGAGGGAAGAACCGCGTCGTCACCGTCGGCACCGCCCCGACACAGGCTGTCGTTCCCGTCCCGAAGCAGACGGTACGCACGTGCCGGATCACCCTCGTCGGCGGTTCGCCCGTCGTCTCTCGCGGCCGTACGGTGAGCGTCCAAGGGCATCTGTGGATCCGCGGCGCGCGGACACGCGCCGGGAAGATGCCGGCAGCGTCAAAGACGGCCTAGGGCGTCAAGCAGGCGAAGCGGCACGCGGGCGACGCCCCGTTGCTCTCCGGGCGCCGCGAGCTCACCTGCCAACAGCTTCTCGATCGAGGTCCACAGAAGCTGCGTGCGCGCGACCCGCCAGCTCGCACGGGGCCAACGATCGAGCGCTCGCCGCAACTTCCAGGACGCGCGGTGAAGCGGCGAGAGGGCCGCGTCGAGCGCGGCTCCGTACGGATGGAGCGACGATGCCGAGCCCGACAGGAGGTCGCTTATCGAGGCGGCCGCGATCCGGGCGGAGACGAAGCACTCGTACATACCGTCGCCCGAGACCGGATCGACCAGCCCAGCGGCATCGCCGACCAGAAGCGTCCGTTCGCTTGCCACCTTCGTCACCGGCCCCTTCAGCGGCAGCCGGTGCCCGCGCAGGCCACCGAGGTCAGCCGAGTGGAGACCGTGGGCCTCGCAGAGCCTTTGCAGGTGGTCCCGCAACCGCGGGCCTTCGTGCGTCCACGCCCCCACTCCGACGTTGACGTGGTCGCCCTTCGGGAAGACCCAGCCGTAGCCGCCCGGGATGTCCGCGAGCTCGATCACGGCCCGATGGCGATAGCGCTCCGGGTCGATCCTCGCATGCTGAACATTTCCCTCGTAGGCGACGCCCCGGACGATTCCGTCGCCGAGCGCGAACGCGCGAGCAGTGATGCCGTTTGCGCCATCCGCCCCTACGACCACGTCCACGGCCACACGCTCGCCGCCGACGCACGGCCGACCGTCGTCGAACGTCACTCTCGCACCCTCTCGTACCTCGACCCCGTGCTCACGCGCCGCGTTCAGGAGGAATGCGTCCAGCCGCCGACGCTGCGTCATCAGGATCACCGGTGCCGGTGCCCGGCGGACGACCTCCTCGTCGTAGCGGAAGCGAAGCTCAACGGTGTCGACACGCTCCTCGACCACCGGGGCGGGATCCACGGGGCAATGCCTGACCGCCCGCATGGTGAGGCCGCCTCCGCACGGCTTGTCGCGCGGGAACGTCGCCCGATCGGCGAGCAAGACCGACACACCCGCCTCCGCGAGCCTGAAGGCCGTCGCCGACCCGGCCGGACCACCCCCGACGACCAGAGCATCGAAGCGTTGCACGGGCCGAGGCTACAATGCGGCCCGCCTCGAGGGGGTGTGCCCGAGCGGCCAAAGGGAACGGGCTGTAAACCCGTCGGCTCAGCCTACGGAGGTTCGAATCCTCCCGCCCCCACTCGTAGAAGCAGCGGGAGACCGGTCGTGGTCGCGCAACATCGGCACCACCGCCGACGGCCGGCCTCGGGCCAGCTCCTTGCGGCGCAGAAGCGGCCGCTCGACGACCCGATAGGACAGCGCCGCCAATACGATCGCCACCGGTACTCCCGTGGTGCCCCAGTAGATCACCGGGGCGTAATGCCAGAGGTAGACGCCGTAGCTGATCCGGCCGAGCCCGCGAACGGGCGGCAGCGAGAGCGGCTTTCCCACTGGACACACGCCCGCTGCGATTGCCACGATCACGAGCGCGCAACCGATGGGAAACACCGCGAGCGGTCCGGCGAAGAGCAGCCGCCCGTCGTAGGGCGGCATGGAAACGACCGCGATACACACGAGAAGTCCGGGCAGCCACGCAAACCGGAGCAATCGATCGCTCACGAGCCCGCGGTGGAAGCTCAACGCGGCGAGGCAGCCGACCGCGATCGACTCGATCCGCGTGTCGGGCGCGTACCAGAGGCGGACGGCGCTCGCTCCCGTCTGCCAGAGGAGCACCTGTCGCACGCCGCTCATGGCGGCGACGAACAGCAACACTCCCACGACGCCTCGCCACGGACGGGCGCGCCGCATCAGGGCGATCAACAGCAACGGCCAGAGAAGGTAGAACTGCTCCTCTTCCGCGAGCGACCAGAGATGACGGAACGCCGGCGCGACCGCACCGAGCCCCCGCAGCCAGATCACGACGTTCGTCACGTAGGCGATCCCGGCCGCCGCGCCGCCGAAGACCGCGCCCGGGCCGCCGGTTCCGGGGAAGACACCGGCGGCCGACGCCAGTAGCGCCGCCGCGACGTACACGTAGGCAGCCGGAAGGATCCGCAAGATCCGCCGCTTGTAGAACGCCCGCAGCGAGATCGCTCCGGTCGCCTGGTTCTCCTCGAGCAGCAGACAGGTGATGAGAAACCCGGACAGGACGAAGAACACGTCCACGCCGAGACCGGCGCCTGCCGGATGTCCCCAGGCGTGGAGCGCGATCACCAGCACCACTGCGACGGCCCGAACACCGTCGAGCGCCGGCACGTACCCCAGTTTCCGCGGCGTCACGCCCAGCTCGCGCTCGTCCACGCCCTGAACCTCGGAGCGGCTCGGACGGACGGTGACCCCCGAACGAGCGATCGCGGACGCGCGGCCGCGCGTCGTCGACCGACCCTCAAGTCTCCGCCCCGGATAGCCGACTGAGTATCCGGTGCGTAGCTTCGCGTCCACAGCGTCGGCGGCGCCTGCACACCTGCGCGCGCGCGGGCGGCGCAGCGCGCTGGACCGGGTGACCGGCATCTGGGTCCAGGCGACGCTCGGCGCGCTGGTGCTCACCTCAGCCGTTGTGCGAAGCATCGCCGCGGTGCATCACTCCGTGCCGCGGTACTTCCCGGACGAGTACGTCTACGCGGCGCTCGGCCGGGCGCTCGCGCACGGCAACCTGGACGTTCGCGGGGCGACCGCACACTTCCCGGCCATCGTCGAGCCGCTGCTCGCCGCTCCGCTCTGGCGCTTCTTCGACACGACGACGGCGTACCACCTCGTCCAGGTCGAGAACGCGATCTTCGCCTCGCTCGCAGCGATCCCGATCTATCTGATCTCCCGATGGCTGAACATCGACCGCGGGTATGCGCTTCTCTGCGCCGCGTTCGGGCTCGTGCTTCCGCAGCTGACCCTGGCCGCACTCGATGTCTCCGATCTCGTCGCGTATCCGCTGATCCTCGTCGCCGTCGCCGCCGCGCTCCGCGCGCTCGAGACCCCGACCACGCGCCGACAACTCGTCTTCTTCGGCCTCGCGATCCTGGCCACGCTCACGCGGGTCGAATACGCGGTCGCCCTTCCTGCTTACCTCGTCGCGGCCGTGATCGTCGAGCGAAGGCGTGTCTTCCGCGCGCACCGCCTCGCGTTCGCAGCCCTCGTGCCTGTGGGCGGAGCCTTTGTCGCCGGCGTGGTCGGCTACTACTTCTCGAAAGGGACGAGCTCGCTCGACCTGCACCCGCTGTCGCTCGCCCACTGGTTCGTGCTCCAGGCGTTCCTGATGACGGTGGCGACCGGCGTCGTCGTCGTGCCCGGCGCCGTGGCCGCACTGGCGAGGCCCGTCGGCCGGCGGGAAACCGTGTACGCCGCGTTCACCGCTGCGTTCATCGTGCTCGTCCTCGCCGCGGCAACCGAGCCCGCCGCGGCGACGGGCAACTTCAAGCAGCGGTACCTGTTCGCGTTGGCTCCTCTGCTGGCGATCGCGTTCAGCATCTACGTCAAGCGGCGGCCGCTGCGCCCGCTGGTGTGTGTGCTGGCGGTTGCGGTGGCGATCGCGGCGGTGGAGCTGCCGCTCTCCAGCTACGCGTCGGCGACGTTCATGACGGACTCGCAGTTCCTCTTCGGCGTCTTCTTCCTCGAGCGCCACCTGGGCGTGGGAACTGCCTGCCTGCTCGTCGCCGTGGCGGCGACCGTTGGCTGCGCGGCGGCGGTGGGAGTCGCATGGGGCCGGTTCGCGCGCGCATCCCTCGTCGCGTCGATCGCGTTCCTGGGGCTCTTCGCCGTCCTCTCGACGGTGGAAGACCTCCGCGAGACGAACAACGTTCGCGCCGGCATGCCTGCACACCTGACCTGGATCGACAAGGCATCGGCGGGCCGGCGGGTGACCGCGGTGGCAACGACGTTCGATCCCTCGGGGGCCCTCCGAGAGCAGCTCTTCTGGAACACCTCGATCCAGCGCGAAGTCACGGCGCCCGGAGCCGCCTCCACCGACGTCTTCAACGCGCCGTCCGTTCGGATCGGCGCCCGCGGAACGATGACCAACGTGAAGGGGGACGTCCTCTTCGACGACACCTGGGCGACCGGCGTGCTCGCGGACGCGACCGTCGCAGCCCGGGTGCCCGGCTTCACGCTCTGGCGGCCGACGCGGCGGCCGCGATTCCGTCTGCTGATCACCGACCGGTATCCCACCGGTTGGCTCGGGTACGGCGGCGCGATCCAGGCGTGGCCGCTCTCCGCGGGCCGGGATGCGTCGATCTCGTTCGACCTTTCGCTTCCGCGAGGGTGGAAGGCGGCGAAGCTGAAGCTCGGAGCAACCACCGTCACGGTCCGGCCGGGCCACAGCACGCGAGTCACGTGCGTCGGCGACAGGGGACCGGTCGTCGTCCCCTACTCGTCTCCCGACGGCATCATCGACACGCAACTGGTCCGTGTCATCGCCCGGATGACGAACGTGCGCGTAGCGGACGTCGTCCGCTCGCCCGGACCTCGTCGGGCCGCACAGTGCGGCGTCGTGAGTTGAACGACATGCGCGGCCGCGCAGCCCGGTCCGGCGCGACGCTCGCCCTTACCGGGCTCTGTCTCGCCTACATCCTCTGGAAGATCGACCTGCGCCGTACCGGGCACCTGCTCGCGCACGCGCGGCTCTCCTACTTTGCCGCCGCGGTCGTCGTCTGGTTCGCGGCGGTCTGGCCGCTGGCGTGGCGCTGGCAACGGCTGCTGGCGGCGCGTGGCGTCGACGAAAGCCTCGGTTGGCTCACCCGTGTCTACTTCGTCGCGTACGCCGCCGGTCAGATCCTGCCGACGTCCCTCGGGGGTGATGCGGCGCGGATCTACCAGGGAAGTCGTCGCCACCGCGGCGAGCAGCAAGCGATCGCAGGCTCCGTCGTGCTCGAGCGCGCACTCGGGGGCGCGACCACGCTCGTGCTCGCCGCAGCCGGATTCGTGCTCGCGATCGGCAGGTACGACGTGGGCGCCTACCTCTGGGTCGAGCTCGCGCTCGTCGTCGCCACCGTCGCGGGCAGCATCGTCGTGTTCTCGCGCCGCATGCGGCGGCCGCTCTCGCGACTGGTCCCGATCCTCAGGCCGCTCCGCCTCGAGCGCCCGGTGCGTGCGGTCTACGAGGGCGTCCACGCCTACGGGCGGAGCACCCGGTTGCTCATCTGGGCCTTCGCGCTGACGCTGGTCGTCCAGGCGGTAAGGGTCGCCGGAATCTGGCTTGTGGGGAAGTCCGTCGGCGTCGACCTGTCGCCCCGCCCGTACTACGTGATGGGGCCGATGCTCTTTCTCGTCATGCTGGTGCCGTTCACGATCAGTGGCCTTGCCGTCCGGGAAGCGTTCTTCGTCAGCTTCCTCGGTCAGCTCGGGGTGCAGCCCGACCGGGCTTTCTCGACCGGGTTCCTCTTCTTCGTGCTCGCCCTCGTCCTGGCGGTCCCGGGCGCGGTGCTCGTGGGCTGGGAGACCCTAAAGGGATGGGCGTCCCGAGCCGAAGATCGGAGGGAAATGGCGCGAGGTGCGAGTTGATCGAAGGCAAGGCCGTCGCGGTCGTCATGCCCGCATTCAATGAGGAGCTCCTCCTCCCCGCGACGCTGGCCGGCATCCCTTCATTCGTCGACCGCGTCTACGTCGTCGACGACGCGTCGCGTGACCGCACGGTCGAGAGGGCGCGTGAGGCGGCGGCCGATGATCCGAGGATCACGGTGCTCGCCCACGAGCGGAACCAGGGCGCAGGCGCAGCCGTCGTCACGGGCTACCGCCGCGCGATCGCCGACGAGGTGGACGTCGTCTGCGTCGTCAACGCCGACAACCAGATGGATCCCGACGATCTGCTTCACCTCGCGAAGCCGATCGCGCTCGGCGAGGCCGATTACACGAAGGCGAACCGCCTCTTCACCGGCGAGGCCTGGAACATCATCCCGCGCTACCGCTACCTCGGCAACGCGACGCTGTCGATGCTCACGAAGATCGCGTCCGGCTACTGGCACGTCGCCGACTCGCAGGCCGGCTACACGGCCATCGCGCTGCCGATGCTCAGGCAGCTCGACCTCGACCGCGTCTATCCCCGCTACGGCTATCCCAACGACCTGCTCGTGCACCTCAACGTGTGGAACGCCCGTGTGCAGGACGTCCCGTCACGTCCCATCTACGGGATCGGCGAAAAGTCGGGCATCAAGCTCCGGAAGGTGATCCCGACGATCTCCTGGCTGCTGCTGAAAGGGTTCTGCCGGCGGATGTTCCAGAAGTACGTGATCCGCGACTTCCATCCGCTCGTGTTCTTCTACGCAGCCGGCTTCGTCGCGTGGCTCGTCGGCAGTGCGCTCGCGACGCTGGCGATCGTCGAGCACTTCTTCGGCACGCCTCCCAACGCGGGCACCGCGATTCTCGTCGCGCTGATGCTGACGTTCGGCGTGCTGTTCACGCTGTTCGCTATGTGGTTCGACATGGAGACGAACAAGGAGCTGCGTCTCGGAACAAGCGCGCGGTCGGCCGAGGCAGTTCTGGACGAGATCCACGATCTCCTGCGCGCGCGTGTGGTCACGCAGCCGGTGCTGGTGCCGCAGGGACACGCGTCCGTCGCCGACGTGGACGACCTGCTCCTGGTCGCCGCCGGCGAGCCGGGACGCCGCTAGCGCGCACCGAACCCCCGCTCCTCGAGGAAGTCGACGATCATCGCCGACGGCGAGTGCGCCGGCAGACGCAGCGGGCGACGGTACGACTCGTAGTCGTCGAGAAAGGCGTCGACGATCGCGGGGTCGAGCTTCGAGACGACCGCGTTCTCGCCGATTCCCTCGTCGCGCTCCACCGCGTCGCGAAAGATCAGGGCAGGTTTCCCGAGGTACGAGAGCTCCTCCTGGTTTCCGCCGCCGTCCGTGACCACGAGCTCGGCTCCGCGCACCAGCTTGACGAACGGCAGGTATTCGAGCCTCGGCAGCAGCCGGATGCGAGGGTTGCGATCGAGTCGCTCGCGCAGTCCGAGCTTCTCCAGCTGCAGCTCGGTCGACGGGTGGCGAATGAACAGGACGAGGAAGCGCTCGGCGACTCGCTCGAGAGCGTCGACGACGCGTGCGAAGCGATCCCTGTCGAAGATGTTCTCGTAGCGGTGAATCGCAGCGATGACATATTTCTCGGGCGGCGCGTCGATCACGGCCTGGTCGGCATGATCGAGACCGAAGCGAAGCGTGTCCGCTTGCGTGTTCGCGCCCGTGTCGAGCTTCACACCCTTGAACGAGCGCAGGTTCTCGACGGCCCGCGGCCCGGGGCAGGCGTAGAAGTCGGTGAGGAGGAACGTGATCCGGCGGTTGAGCTCCTCGGGGAACGGGTGGCGGAGGTCGAAGCTTCGCAGGCCCGACTCGACGTGCATGACAGGCGTGCGGGTCAGCTTCCCCATCAGCGCACCGAACCAGGTCGTGAACGTGTCGCCATGGGTCACCACGCAGTGCTGCTTGCCGGTGTAGCCGGCCAGGAGCCGCCGGCTTCGGGGCAGCGCGAGCCACATGCGGCCGAACCACCGCGCCATGCTGCCCATTGACTTGGCCTCCGTCTGCCACGAAACGACAACACGATCCGGTTTCGGCAGGCCGAACGTCTGCACCGTCTCGTCGACTGTGTCGCGGTGCTGCGCGGTGTAGATCCAACGCCACGCGAGCCCGCGGCGCTCGCACTCGAGCATGACCGGTGCGAGCTTGAAGAGCTGGGCCCTGGTGCCGACGACGCAGTGGATCACGGCGGACTCAGCCGCCTGGTCGGCGTGTTCTGCTTGACCCGCAGCGTCGCGACCGTGTCTCCGAGGCGCAAGCGCCGAGGCCGATGACGGCGACGCGGACGGTCACGCGAGGCGATGGCCCGCGCGTGCGGCCAGCACCCGGTCGACGCTGACCGCGAGCATCGCCCACAGCCCGATGCGGACCGAGACCGCGGTCACCATCGACAGCCGGTCGATCTCACCAGGCCCCGAGAGCCACACGACGTAGCCCTCGGGGATCGCGAGCAGCACGGCCACGAGCGGCACGACGAACCGCCGGTCGCGTCCGAGCCGCCGCAGCGAGAAGATCATCAGCGCAAATGCGGCGACCGCCAGCGTGAGCACGTCGCCGAACTGACCCTGGTTGAAGAGGACGTCGTCGACGATCGTCGGCACGACCTCGCGGTGCCGGGCGTAGTTGACGCTCGGCGACAGGATCGACGGGGTCGGGTTCGGTTGCAGCGGGTAGTAGGCCGACGTGTTCGGATGCAGATTCGACTCAGTCTCCCCCGAGAACGCCGGCAGCGGATCGACCAGCGTGTAGCGGGGATGCGTGAGCAGGAACTTGACGTACGTCGACTCGCCGTCACGGTTCAGCCAGCTCGTGAACCGCGGCACCAGCGGCCCCTCGTGGTAGGGCAGGCCCGAGTACTTCGCGAGTCGCTGCGAATACGGCATGCCGTGCGCGACGAACCAGGCGGTCCACTGCCGGTCGGGCAGCACCCGCAGCTGGATGATCGACGCGATGTTGTTCCTCGACAGCGTCTGGTTGTGGCGCACCTCGAGCAGTCCGACCGCGCTGATCGCGACCAGCCCCGCCACCGCGGCGACCCGGAGCGCCCGGGAGGCACGCGAACGGGCGAAGACGATCGCTCCCGCGGCGGTGATGCCGAGCCCGAAGGCGACGTTCGCCTGCCGCGTGAGCGTCCAGAGCAGCGTCACGAGCAGCGCCGCCGCGACGGTCGCCCAGCCGGGTGAGCGCGCGTAGCGCAGCCACATCGCGACCAGGAGCGCGGTGAGGGAGATCGCGGTCGACTCGCTGAGGATCGCTGAGTTCCAGCTCGCGACGGGGCCGAGCACGCCGAGCGTCAGCAGCACGGCTCGCAGCCCGATCTGCACGCGCCGGTCGACGACCAGCCTGCCCGCCTCGACCGCGAGGAACCACCAGCAGCAGGCCGCGATGATCACCTGCGCGGCTATGCGGGCGGTGTCGGTCGGGAAGACCGTATAGAGGAGCGGAACGGTCGGCAGCCGGACCCCGGCGCCGGTGAAGCTGAGGTGCGTGTACGAGGCGCTGTCCGGATACCGCGGCGTCTTCAGGCCGAGGACGATCAGCTCCTGGACGAGCACGTAGCCGAAGAACAGCAGCCGCTCCGGGTTCGCGCGGCTGCGCGCGTCTGAACGCTCGGCGGTCGCCGATCGGCGAAAGAGGGTATCGACCTGGGAGCTCACGAGTTGCGCGGCGGTTGGATCGTTCGCGACCGTGCCGACGGCTCCTGCCAGCTGCCGCCCGCAGGAGCCGCCGACGTCACGCCGATGCGAGCCGCGCCCTGGCCGACTTCGCTCCGGCGACGAGCGTGCTGTCGAGCGTGCTCGACGGCGTCCACAGATCCGCGGTGACGATCTTCTCGATCACCTCGGCGAGCGCGTTCACGCAGCGGCCGTCGAACTGCCGACCCGCGTTGCGATCGAGCTCCGCGAGCGCCTCGGCTCCGCTCAGGCACTCGCGGTAGGGCCGTTGGCCCGTCATCGCCTCGAACGCGTCGGCGACCGCGATGATGCGCGACGCGATCGGGATCTCCCGACCTCGCAGCCCGGTCGGATAGCCGCTGCCGTCGTACCACTCGTGGTGGTGGAGCACCCACTCCGCCTCGGTCGGCATCTCGGCCGCCTGCAGGATCGCGTGGCCGACGCTGACGTGCTCCTTCATCTGCCGACCCTCCTCGGCCGACAGCGCGGCCGGCTTAAGGAGGAGCGCGTCCGGCACCCCGATCTTGCCCACGTCGTGCAGGAGGCCGGCGAGGCGAAGTCGCTCGAGCGCGTCGCCCTTGATCCCGAGCCGCTCGCCCATCGCCGCCGCGAGCGCCGCGACGGTCTCCGAGTGACCGCGCGTTCCGGCGTCCTTCGCGTCGACCGCGCGCGCGAGCGCGGCCGCGAGCGTCTTCTGGTAGTGCGACGGGCCCGACTCCACCGCGTCCGTGCTCTTCGACAGCGAGTCGTGGTACGCGACCGCGCTCAGCTTCGTGCGCTTCGCTTCGTACAGCGCCATGTCCGCCTGGTGGATGAGCAGGTTGCGGGCCTCGGTGCCGGTGGACTCGGTGAGGCCGATGCTCACGGCGCGGCGGCCGAACGCCTTGCGCGTGAGCTCGTCGACGACCCGCGCGATGGAGATCGCGTGCCACGTGCGCCGGTCGGGCAGCAGCGCCATGAATTCGTCGCCGCCGGTCCGATAGACCGTCCCGTGACCCTCGGTCGCCCGGCGCAGGATGGCCGCAACCTGCTGGATGTAGTGGTCGCCCGCCTGGTGACCCTGCGTGTCGTTGATCTGCTTCAGGCCGTCGAGGTCGATCGCCATCAGCGCGAACGTGCTGCCCGCGTCCGTGCGAGCCCGGATAGCCCGCGACAGGTCGTGGTGGAACGCGCGCAGATTGCCGAGGCGCGTGAGGTTGTCCGTGTGCGCGGCCTGTGTCAGGCGCGCGAGCTCACGCTCCTGGTTGGTCGGCGGCGGCTCGCGCCGCAGGAGCAGCAGACACACGAGCAGGATCGCCGCTCCCCCGGCCGCGAGCGCGCTCGCGAGGTCGGCGGTGGAGAAGGCGGGAACCGGTTGCGCGGCCCACGCCTGCTGGCGCTGGTCGAGCACCGTGACGGCGGTGGCGCGCACCGCCTCGAGGTCGCGAACCGCGCGACCGGAGTCCCCTGTGCCCTGGAGCGCACGCCGCGTCTCGCGCTCGGCGGCCCGGTACGAGAGGAGAAGCCGCCCCGCGGTCGCGCGCGCGTCGCCATGCGTTCGCAGCTGCAGGCTCACAAGCGTGGCGTCGATGTCGCCGCTCAGCCGATCGCTGCTACGGCGTGCGGCCGCCGTGCCGCCGCGGCGAGACTCGAGCAGTGCTTCCTGGCGCTCGACCTGGTCAGCGACCGTTGCGTACGCGTGCGCCTCGGCACGGCGTGATGCATCCGCATGAGCGCGCGCCATGCCGTCGACGGTGGCGTACGCAGCGCCGGCAGCCGTCACGAGCGCCGCTGTGAACGCCGTCAGGCGCACCAGCGGCGCAGTCCGTTCCCCTCGAAATCGCCGCAACAGGGGAGATCATGGGCGGGCCCTCACAGGCGACGCGTCCCCCTATCGGAGTACATCGGGTCCTGCTCGAACGTAGCCGACCAGGTAGTTGCTAGTGTCGCTCGCCGCGCAACGCGTTGCGCTGCGCGCGTGCTTCGTCGATGCGCCGGTGCAAGTCGCTCCGCTGCCGCGACAGCTCCTCCTCCTGCGTCTCGAGCTCGTCCTTGCGCTCCGCGTTCGGGAACAGCGCCATCCGGTCGTGCAGCTTGCGCCTGCGGTCGGAGAGGTCGCGTTCCTCCTGCTCGAGCCGCTGCAGCAGCTCGTCGAGCTCTTTCACGGGATCGTCGCCGGTCATGGGGGCGCAGTATGCCCTGCTCAGGCCAGCGGGTCGAGCCAGGAGGTTCGACTCTCGATCGCGCGGATGCGCCGCAGCCGCAGCAGGCCGGCGCCGACGAGCGCGAGCGCGCCGAGACCGACGAGCGCGAGCGGCAGCGGGTCGAACCCCGAAGGATGTGCGCCTGCGGTGGCCGCGACGGCTTGGCTCCGGTTCGTCGAGGGGCCGGGGTGCCGGACGTGCGGCGCGCGTGATCGCGTGAGCTGCGTCGTGCTCTGCTTCCGCCGGACCGGTTTGGGCGCCAAGCCCCGGTCGGACAGGAGCTCGCGGAAGATGAACCTGGCCTCCTGCTTGACCTGCGGCGACGGCAGCGTCGTGATCCCGGGCAGCACGGGGTGCGGCGCGCGCACGCTCGTGAGGCGATGCCATTGCTCGAGGTAGGTCGTCGGGTCGACGGCACCGTCGTACTGGAGCCGCAACAGGCTGCGCGGATGGATCTCGAAATGCAGGTGCGGCGGTGTCGACGGGTAGGCGTCTCCCGAGTTGCCCACGAAGCCGAGCACCTCCCCCGCGCGCACCGACTTCGACCGCAACGCAAGCGGCGTGTAGCCCGAGAGGTGCGCGTAGTAGAACTCGTCGCCGTTGCGGTCGCGCACCCAGAGCCGCCAACCCCCGAGGCGCTCCCAGCCGACGCGGTTGAGCGTGCCGCTCGCGACCGCGACGACGGGCGTGCCGAGCGCCGCGAAGATGTCGTCGCCGTGATGCCAGCCGCCGGAGACGTCGGTGCGCAGGCCCCCGTAGGTGTCGGAGTAGCTCGCCTCGCCGGCGACCGGGAAGACGAAGTGCTTCTGGCCGAGCGGCGGTGTGACGGTGAGCGGCTCGTGCGTGGGCGCGTTCGCGTGCTGCTTTGGCTTCTGGGGGTGTGCGGGCCGGCGAGGCGTCCGCGCGGCGTGTGTCGGCGCCACGCCGGGGTGCGAGGGAGGCGCGGTGGGGGTCGGCGCGGCGGTGGTGGTCGTCGTGGTGGTGGTCGTCGTTGTGGCCGCGGGCGACGGTGACGGCGGAGGTGCGAGGTCGGCCACGGCGACCTGGACGTCGGTGCCGGCGGGCACCCCGTCGCGGCGCTGCAGCAGGTGGACGACGAGGCCGATCGCGCGGACACGCGCTCCCGCGTTTCGCACCTTCACGGTCAGGCTCCGCAAGACTTCGAGGTAGCCCCAGCTGCCGAGCGGCAGCTTCTTCCCCGGCGCGGGAGTGGCGACGATCGCACCGTCGACGCGTAATCCGTCGACGACGCTCGAGCCGCCGACGGTGCCGCCGTCGACGTGCAGGGTGACGGAGTCGGCGGTGACGGCGCCGTTGAAGAGCGAGAGTGTTTGCAGCTTCGCGGTGCCGGCGGCCGTGCGTGGAGTGGCGCAGGTCGCCGCGCTGAGCTGTGCCGCGACGGCGCTCACGACGGCGCCGCCGGCCGGATAGCTGATGCTCGTTCGCGCCGGTCGTTTGGCCCACGGCGCGTGCACGGTAGGACCGACGACGAGCGGCAGTGCGTGGCCGGGAAGCCAGAGCAGTGCGCCCGCGACCGCGAGACACCCGTGGTCCAGGTCGCGCACCGCGGCGGGCGTTGCGCGAGGCGTCGGGGCCGCGCTCGTCGTGGTCGGCGGCGCGGTCGTCGTCGTCGCGGCGGTGGTGGTGGGGGCTGTCGTCACGGCGACCGTGGTGGTCGGCGCCGTCGGCGGCGCCCCCGTGGTTGTCGTCGTGGTCTCGCCGCCGCTCGAGGCGGCCGCCGACGCATATGCCAGGGCGAGCCCGACCGCCGCGAGCAGCGCGACCCCCGCATACCGGCACGTTCGCATTGGCACAGGGTACGGGTGAAAGCGAAAAATCGCTGCACGATCTCCCCTTCCACGCCGTCGGGTGTGCCTTCGCAAGAATGGCCCCGTGCTGGACGAGGGAACGGTCGGTGAGCTGCGGCAGCTCGAGCTGCGCCACGAGGAGCTCGCCGCGGCCGCGGGAAGGTTGCGTTCGCTCGACAGCGAGGTCGCATCGGTGCGAGGGCGGTCGGAGGAGATCGACGCCTTCTTCGCAAGCTATCCGGAGGCGGAGAGGAGACGGCGCGACGCCGTTGCCGCCGCAGAGGCGGAGCTGCAGCAACGGGAGCGCGAGCTCGACGACGCGCGATCGTCGCTGCGGCAGGCGAAGGGCGATGAGGCAATCGCCGCGGCCGAGCGTGTCGTCGACCGCGCGCGCGACCATGTGTCGGTTGCTGCGGAACGTGTTGCGCGCGCCGCGGCCGCGCGCGAGGAGCTCGAGCGCGAGGCGGATCTCTTTCCGCGCGAGCTGCCGGGGCTCGCAGAGCGTGCGGGCGCCGTCGCAGTCGAGCTGGACGGCATCGAGGCGCCGGACGAGGCGCCGCGCGCGCTGATCGACTGGGCCGCACGTGCGCACGCGTCGCTGTTCGTCGCGCTCGCGCAGGTGGAGGGTCAGCGCGACCGGCTGGTTCGCGAGGCGAGCGAGCTGGCGACAGTGTTATTGGGGGAGCCGGCGTTCGGCGCGACTCCCGGTCAGATCCGGGCTCGCGTGGAAGCGCTCGGCGGCTAGAGCTCGCGGGCGCCGTCGCCGGCGGCGGTGACGTAGGCGGCTGCGGAGATGCCGGTGCGCGCGATGTAGTCGTCGCGGATCGCGTTCGCGACGCCGCGCGCGCTCGATGCGTCTGCGAGCGCGACGATCGAGCCGCCGAAGCCGCCGCCGGTCATCCGCGCGGCGTAGGCGCCGTGGTCGTATGCGAGGTCGACGAGCAGGTCGAGCTCGGGGATCGAGACCTCGAAGTCGTTGCGGAGGCTGTCGTGGCCTTCGCGGAAGAGGTCGCCGAGCCGGTGCAGGTCGGGCGGATCGTGCTCGAGCGCGGCGGCGACCTCGCGGACGCGCGCGTTCTCGGTTTCGAAGTGTCGGAGCCGTCGTTCGTGCTTAGGCGTGCGTGCGCCGGCGAGCGCCTCTTCGAGCTCGGATCGGCGTGTGCGGTAGCCGGTGTCGGCGAGCTTGCGTGTGACGCCTGAGTCGACGATCACGATCGCGATGCTCGGCGGCAGCGGTACGGATCGGTGCTCGAGCGTGCCCGTGTCGAGCAGGATCGCGTGTCCTGCGCGGCCGAGGATGATCGCCGCCTGGTCGAGGATCCCGCACGGCACGCCTGTCGCGCGATGCTCGGCGCGCTGTGCGGCACCGGCGAGCTCGAGCGGCTCGAGCTGGAAGTCGGCGACAGCGCAGAGCGCGACGGCGATCGCGACCTCGAGCGCGGCCGACGACGAGACGCCGGCGCCGACCGGCAGCGTGGACGTGATGTCGCCCTGGAAGGCGACAGGAGGTCGACCCAGCGCCGCCAGCTCGCCCTCGACGGCAGCCACGTAGCGCTCGACGCCGGGAACGTCGGAACGAAACGTGGAGCGCGGCCCCTCCGTTGCGTCGCCTTCGACGTGGAGCCCGAGCTCGATCGCGGCCGGCAGCACGAGCCCGCCGACGTAGTCGGTGTGCTCGCCGATCAAGTTGACGCGCCCGGGCGACCAGAAGCGGCGCGTCACGGGCGGCGTGCCGCGGCTGCGTGGGCGGGCGAGCCAACGTGCGACATCGCCGCGAGCGTAGACAACTGCTGCCGCGTGGACTCGCTGCGCGACGGCAACCCCCACGCTACGCTTGGCCTGCCCGCCCTCTTAGCTCAGCTGGTAGAGCACCTCCATGGTAAGGAGGGGGTCGACGGTTCGAGTCCGTCAGAGGGCTCTGCAAAAGCGCCGCACGTCGGCGCTTTCTCGTTCAGGTCAACTTGCTTCGCGTCGAACGTGCGGTGGGTATGGAGCCGTTTATGGAGCTTTCGCGTCGAGAACGCGCGTCACGGGTCGGCCTTCCGGCGGCCCAGCCCTAAGCGTGATGGGACCCGATGCTACGGTCACCATGCTGCTAGAAGTGAGTTGCAGGGGCAGTCGTTGCTGTAAGCAGTCGTTTGTAGAGGCTGCGTTGGATGGTTTCCTGCTCGACCTTGATCCCCAGGTCGGCGAGGGCCACGGCGAGAAGCTCGAAGGTGTCGCTCTGTTGGGACTGGCGCGCGAGTTCCTGGTAGTCCCATTCCTCGAGCGGCAGCTTGCGGGGGGCGTCTGCGAGCAGGTCGGCGGTCATGCCGGTCGGCTCGAGCGTGATTCTTGCTTTCTCTGTGATCAGGCGCGCGATGCGGATCCCGGCGGGGTCGAGGTCGAAGCAGGCGTGGAAGCGCACGCGGGGTTGGAGTTCGTGGAGTCGCCGGGTCAGTTCCACCTCGGCCGGTGGCGGTCCGCCTGGCACCCAGATGACGACGATTCCGTGGTCCGAGAGTTGCAGCAGGTGTTCGAACGTTTGCTTGTTCTCGACCCTCGTTACAGGCGAACGATTCACAGCCGACCGGGCCGCCGAGATCGGGCTCATCAGCGAAGTCTCCGACGATCCGCAGATCTTGGTGGAACTGCTGCAGGAAGTTCGCACAACCGCGCCGAGTGCCTCAAAGGTCGCGAAACTGTTAGCTCACAACGCGATCGCCGAAGATCAACAGCCACAACTCATGGCACAAATCCGAGCAACACGCGAAGCCGAAGAAGGTCTCGCCGCAGCCGCAGCAAAGCGCCTCCCGTACTGGATCGACCACCGTCCCGAAGGCACCGACACCGCAGACAGCGCTGCGGGATCGTCAGCCGGCGCGACTACCGGGTAGTTGTAAAACCGCCTCGGCCCCTGTCTTGCGTCCTTGGGGTCCGCATACCCAACGCGCACGATTCCTCGCTGGGGCTTGGTCAGATGCGCTTTGCTCGTCCGCGGCCGGGTCCCAAAAACCGCCGCGGTTTCGAGCTCTCGTGACGTAGGACGCGGTCGACCCACAAGCACAGCCCGAACGAACCGCGCAAACCACCAGCTAGTTCGCTGTCCGCACGGGCGGCGGGCGTGCGAGCCGGATTGTGCGGGTCGCCTCGTCCGTCGGGAGGAGATTGGCACCTGGAGGGATCTACAACTCGGAACGGATGATCCGGGCGCCGTCGACCAATGCGCGCAGCTTCCCGAACGCGACGTCGCGCGGCAGGAACTTCATGCCGCAGTCGGGGCAGACACTGAGCCGCTGTGGCTCGACATGCTCGAGCGCCGCCCGAATGCGGTCGGCAACTTCTCCAGCCCTCTCAACGTGCGGTTCGCCGAGGTCCAGGACGCCTAAGGCGATGTCCTTGTCCTTGACTTCCCTTAGCAGCGCAAGGTCGAGCTTTGGCTGCGCCGCCTCGATGACGAGTTGGTCGACGGGGATCTCATTCAGCTCGGTAAAGAACGGATAGCCCTCCCAGCTGGACTTGTCGCGGGTGGCGTAGTGGGCGTAGCCGAAGCAGGTGTGAAGCGCCGTCCTGCCGTGTACGCCGTCCAGGGCGCGCGTGATTGCGTCCACGGCGTAAAGGCGCGCCTGCTCGGGTCGCGCCTGGAGATACGGCTCGTCGATCTGGACGATGTCGGCGCCCGCCGCGAACAGATCATGGATTTCGGCGTTGACGGCTTCCGCGAACGCAAGCGCCAGCGCGTGCGGGTCGTGGTAGTGCTCATCAACTGCTTGCTGCGACATCGTGAATGGCCCTGGCACCGTCGCTTTTGTCTGCCGGTTGGTTGCCTCACGGAGGACTTGAACGTCGCGCACCTCTACGGGGCGGCTCCGTCGTACCGGTCCGACCACACGGGGGACGAAGTTCTCCATCCCGTTGCGCTCGACGAACGTGCCGGGATTGTCGAGGTCGAGCCCTGAGAGGGCGGTCGCAAACCGGTTCGAGTAGCTCTCGCGGCGGATCTCGCCGTCGGTGACGACATCGATCCCGGCGCGTTCCATATCGCGCACGGCCTCGACGGTCGCCTGGTCCTGCGCCTGCTCGAGCCGTGTCCGTTCGACCAGCCAGAGCTCCCGATCACGGACGCGTGGCGGCAGTCGCTCCAGCAGGCGTCGGCGATCTATCAACCACTCCGGCTGTGGGTAGCTGCCGACGACCGTCGTCAGGATCGGGTCTACCATCAGAAGCCGAGTCCGTCGACCCTGTCCTCGGATAGAGCGAGGAAGATATTTCTGCGGTGGCCTCGGTGGTGCTGGGGTCGATCTCCCAGTCTGCGGTGCCGTGCTTGGCGCTTAGTCATTATCTGCGGCACTGATCGGCGACGACAGCGACGGCTGGACGAGCAGACGCGCGAGGGAGGAAGCGGTAGGCCTTCTGCCTCGTCCGGACGAAATGGCGCGTCTTCTGGCGTTGCCCGAGTGTCGGAGCCGTGTTCGAAGAGGAGCAGCGAGTGCTGCGCGCCGCTTACAAGCCGTGAGTGGCCTGCGGTGGTTGTCACGCGGCGACGAGCCTTCTTGCGGCGGTCGCGACGAGGCCGGCGCTCGGCAGTAGTGCTTGCTGCAAGGAGGGCGCCGCCGGCATGCGCACGTTCTGTGTGGCGATGCGCATAACCTCGGCGTCGAGATCGGCGAAGCAGTACTCGCCGATCCAGGCGGCGACCTCGGCCCCGAAGCCGCCGCGCAGGTTCGCTTCGTGAATGACGAGCGCGCGGTTTGTCGCGCGTACGAGCGTGGCGATTTGGTTTTCGTCGAGCGGGTTCAGCCAGCGCAGGTCGAGCACTGCTGCCGCGATCCCGTCGTCGGCAAGAGCTTCCGCTGCCTCGAGTGCGGTCGCGACCATCCGTCCCCACGTGAGCATCACGAGATCGTCCCCCGTTCGTCTGACGCGCGCTCCACCCACGGGCTCGATCGGGCCGTCGACGAGAACCTCTCCGCGGGTGGGGTAGAGCAGGCGAGATTCGATCAAGACGCACGGATCGTCGGAGGTGACTGCGGCCAGCAGCATCTGGTAGGCGTCGTTCGGGTTCGAGGGGAGCCCGACTCGCAGTCCGGGCACATGTGCGAGCAGCGCCTCGAGGCTCTGCGAGTGCTGTGCGCAGGATCCCGGCGCCGCACCCTGCTGGCAACGGACGACGAGTGGCGCCTGCAGGCGCCCACGGCTCAGGTAGCGCACGTTCGCACTCTGGTTGACGAGCTGATCTAGCGCGACCAACAGGAAGTCGGCCCACATGATCTCCGCGATTGGGCGTAGGCCGCGAATAGCGGCCCCGGTCGCGGCACCCAGGATCGCGCTCTCGGCGATCGGTGTGTCGAACACGCGCTCGTCGCCGAACTCGCTCAACAGCCCGCGCGTGGCTCCGAAGACGCCTCCAGGGATCGCGACGTCCTCACCGAAAACCAGCGTCTCGGGGAAGGTGGTAAGCGCGCGGCGAAGTCCGGCGTTCACAGCTTGGACGTAGCTTTGCGTGACGGCTGTTTCCGGCCCGTTGAACTGCTCGTCGGCGGAAACGCTCACGGCGTAGATGTGATCGCGCGCGCTCTCGGCGGCGGGCAAAGGTGCTGCGAGCGCCCGCTTGGCCGCCTCCTCGAGCGCCGTCGCGGTTCGCCGCTCGACCTCCTCTAGGGAAGCTTCGGTCGCCTCGCCGCGTCCGAGCAGTGTCCGCCGTAGGCGAGCCAGCGGATCCGCTTGCCGCGCCCGTTCCGCGTCCTCCGGCGGACGGTAGTGCTCGGTGTCTGCGTTGTAGTGGCCGGCGAGGCGATGGGTCAGGCACTCGATGAAGACGGGGCCGTCACCGGAGCGCGCATGCTCGCTCGCCTCGGCAACTGCGGCGCTGACTGCTTCGACGTCGTCACCGTCGACCGTGAAGCCCCAGATGCCGTAGCCGCGGGCGCGCTCGGCGAGACACCCGACGCGGCTGACGAGCGAGATCGGCGTCATCTCCGACCAGCCGTTGTTCTCGCAGACGAGGATCAGGGGCAGCCTCCGCTGGGCCGAGAAGACCATGCTCTCGTGGACGGCACCCTGGCTCGTTGCGCCGTCCCCGAACGAGACAAGCGCCAGGCCTCCGTCGCCGATCGATTGCGCAGCGAGCGCGACGCCGCAGGCGATCGGGACGCCGCCGCCGACGATCGAGTTCTCGCCCAGGAAGCGATGCTCGGGATCGTTCAAGTACGCCGATCCGCCGCGGCCCCCGTTGACGCCGGTTGCGCGACCGCAGATCTCTGCAAGCAGTGCTTCCGGGGTTGTGCCGCAGGCGAGCGCCCAACCGTGGCCGCGGTAGGTTGCGAGTACACGGTCGCGCTGGTCGAGCACGGTGAGCGCTCCGACAGGTATCGCCTCCTGTCCGAGGCAGGGGTGGATCGAGCCGGCGATGTGCCCTTCCGCGCTGAGGCGGAGACAGAGCTCCTCGAACCTGCGGATCCTCAGCATCTGCTCGTAGAGATGAAGAAGCGAGGCGGTGGTCGGCGTGAGGCTGGTCATGAAGCATCCCCTCGCGCAGCGCTCTCGGCTTCCCGGACGGAGTCGCTCCAGTCGCGAAGAGCCGACTCACAGACCAATCCCGTATCGCCCAGGTACCCATCAGGTGCGAGCTCCGTCAGGCGAGCGAACCGATCGTGGTCGACGCTGCGGAGTTGCTCGGGCAGCGTTCTACCCTCACGACGGGCCTGTACGACGGCTTCGTAGATTAGGTCGTGGGCGTTTTCCCTGCCCACATCGGGGGCCAGCGCCATCATGTAGGCCTCGGCCATCACGAAGCCCGCGGAGTGGTTGAGATTGCGGCGCATCACGTCCGGAAAGACGCTGAGTCCACGTGCGATTTGGCCGCAGAGGCCGAGGGCGCTTGCGGTCAAGTACGCCACGTCAGGGATGATCAGCCACTCGATCTGCCACTCACCTGCGGCTCGCTCGTGGCCGGCCTCCATCGCGCGGAGGAAAGAGCTCGCCAGCGCCCCCACCGTCGCCGCCATTCCGATCACCGCTTCAGATGCGATCGGGTTGTGCTTCTGCGGCATCGTCGATGATGCGCCACGGTGGTGGCCTTCTTCTTCGCTCAACTCGCCGATCTCGGTGCGTGAGAGATCGACGACCTCGCGAGCGAAGCGCGCGCAAGTGCCGGCGAGGAGGCCGCAGACGAGCCCGAACTCGGCGACACGGTCTCGCGCCACATGCCAGGGGACGTCCGTCGTCTCGAGTCGAAGCGCTTTCGCCACGAGCCCCCGCGTCCGCGCAGCGTCTGGACCGAGCGCCGCCGAGGTGCCGCCCGCGCCGAAGAGCGAGACCACGGCCACCGAGTTGGCGGCCGCCGCCAGCCGGCGGCGCTGCCGCGCCAGCTCGGAGAGAGTGACTGCGAGCTTCGCCCCGAAGGTGGTGGGCACAGCTTGCTGTGCGTGCGTACGAGCCACCATCACGGTGCCGCGATGTGAGTCGACGAGGCCGGCGAGGGCGCGTCCAAGCTCGTCGACAAGCCGATCCATTCGTGCGATCACGTCTCGGAGTTGCAATGCCAGCGCGGTATCCATGATGTCCTGCGTCGTGGCGCCGTAGTGGAGGCGGCCGGCGCCGGCTTTTCCGCCATCGAGTCGGTTTGCGACATCACGTATGAGCGGGAGGATCGGGTAGCCGACGATTCTGCTTGCCCTGAGCAACTCCGGGATGTTGACGTCTTCCGGTCTGGCGGCCGAGCGGATGGCCTCCGCCTCGGCGGCCGAGACCACTCCGCATTCCGCCTGAGCGTCCGCGAGTGCGATCTCCACCTCGAGCCAGTAGGCGACCGTACGGTTGAGCGAAAAGATCTCGGCGACTTCCGGGTCGCCGAAGAGGGCGGTCAGGAGCCGAAACGGTCCGTGCGTGCGAGCCTCTTCCTGGGAGGCGAGCGTCATCGCCGGACGTCGTCGCTCGTCGTGAGACCTACGCGGGCGAGATCGTCGGGGCGCGGCCCGTGTCCGTCCTTGTAAACGAACCATTCGGTTGTCTCCGCACGAGTGGGGTCGTCGATCCAGAGCACTGGGCGGAGTGGATGGCCGTAGTCCTCTGCCGGCCAATGCTCGAGGTAAAGGCTGCAGTGCATGCAGTACCACGGGACGCCGGTACGGTGCCAGCTATACGGCTTGGGGATGGTGTTTCGCCCGTGCGTGTCCCAGGGTGGGGCTCCGCTTTCCGGGTCGCCACGCCGCAAGATTCCACCGGTTCCGCAGGGAGCGAAGATCATTCGGTAGCGGTCGTGTTCCTCGACGACCTTGAACTCTCCGCGCCGTTGCTGTCCGCCGAAGTGCGTGCGCATGCCCTCGCAGGACAACTGCAGCTTCTCCAGCGCCGTCAGCTGCTCCCAGGAGCCGTAACGCTCGCGCCAGATCAGCTCGTATGGCTTCCGTAACGCTCTGACCGGCTCGTCTTCGCCGTAGGCGTCGGCTAAGGCAGTGAGGATGTCCTGGATGAAGCGAACCGTCTCGTCGTTGAGGAGCCTGAACGTCATGCGGACGTGCTCGAGCCCAAGCTCGGCCCCTGCGTCGTCGCATGATTCCAGCTTCTCGGCTGCCTCGGCGTGAAATCGGCGCCCGAGCGCGAACAGGCCATGCCAGACGTCTCTCCGCGGGACGCGCAGTAGATCCGCAGCCCCGCTCATCCCAAGCAGCGGCAGTGCATCGTCGAGCAGTTGCGTGAGCCAGCCGTTGAGGACGGTCTCGAAGGTGATCGTGAACTCGTTCAGCAGATAGCGCACGAGCGAAAGAGCGTCCGCTCGGGCACCCCGGTCGAGCGCGACTCGGATCAAGTCCTCGCTCGGCACGCCGAGTTGGCGCGCGGGATCCTGACGCAGTTCTCGGCCGAGAGTGGCTGAAAAGCGAACGACGTCGGTGCGGAGGTCGGCGGGGTCGCCGTCGTAGGCGGGCTCGAACCGAGTATCGCTAGAAGCCGGCATGGATGGTGAAACCTCCGTCGACCGCGAGGGTCGCACCGGTGATGTACGACGAGGCACTGGACGCCAGGAATCCGATGGCCGCGGCGGCCTCTTCCGGTCGTCCGAGACGGCCCAGGGGGGTTCGCCTTTCAAGCTCGCTGCGCGTAACGGCCCCAGCCTTGAGCGCCGTCGTCACGAGCTCGGTCTCGATATAGCCGGGCGCGACGGCATTTACCCGGATCCCGAGCTGTGCCCACTCGACGGCCAGGCTGCGAACGAGCCCCTCGATGCCGGCCTTGGCGGCGCAGTAGGAGGCCCGCTGGTGCATGCCGAGCCTCCCCGCGACAGACGAGACACCGACGAACGCGCCCCTCGACGCGGCCAGTGCGTCACAACTGCTCCGTGCGCACCGGAACGTGCCGCTGAGGTGGATATCGATCAGACTGCCCCATTCCGCGTCGGTCATCGTCGCGGCAGCCCCGGGCGCGATGATGCCGGCGCAGGCGACGACCGCGTCGATCCGGCCGAAGGTACGCGCGACGAGCGCTACAGCCGCATCGACCGACTCAGGCGACGTCACGTCCGCCGCGAATGCCGTGGCGTTCCCGCCGTCATCTTGGATTCGCGCCGCGACGGCTGTCGCACCCTGTTCGTTCACGTCCGTGACGGCGACGTCCCAACCGGCAGCGCTGAACCACTCGACGGTCGCCGCGCCAAGGCCGCTGGCCCCACCGACCACGAGCGCAGTCCTGCGCGGCGAATCACCCATGCGATCGAGCGCCGCCGGTTTGTTTCTCGGTGATCACATCGACGTGCGCACCAACGACAATGCGGAAGCCATCGACGACGTCGAGGGAGAGCGCCGGAAACGGCAGACCGGAGAGAGGGTGCCCGGCCCGGAACGCAAGGTTCGCCGTTCCGGCCGCCTCGTACAGTCTGCCGGAGTCGAGGATCTCCGGGCGCACGAGGAGCACCTCTCGTTCCTCCTGAGCGCATCCGGCCGCCCGTACGATCCGCCTCGGTGTGATCCAGACGGCGGGGCGTACCCCGCCCGCCATCGGTTCGGTCCCGTGGATCTCGACGGCCACAGTGCCGTCCGGGGATGTGGCCCTGCTCGTCCCCGTGACGTCAGCGGCCGCCGATGGCTCGCGCGGAAGCTCGCCGGCCTGCCAGAGCGGACCGGCAAAGGAGAACTCCGCGTTCCGCAAGGGCCAGCCGAAGACCTCCCGGCCCCACGCCAGGTACGTGCTCGAGTCCGTCCACATGAAGAGCGACACCTCGCCCTCGACTTCCCCGATTGAACCGGCAATGGCGACGACCGCCTCTCGGAACCGTCCGTCAGGGCCAGCGGAGTCTTCACGGGCCGGTGCGAACCGGATGTCGTAAAACCGCAGCCTTATCGTCAGCGGCTCACCGACCCGTGGCGGCAGAAGGTCGGGGCTTATGATCTGACGCGCGACCGCCCACTCGATCGACGACCAGGCGGTCACGACCCGGCCTTCGAGAATCCATGGGGGATCGCGCCACTCCGGCTCGGGCGCGGGCCAGGGGTCCCTGAACCCGCGCACCTGCGGCTCCTTCGTGTCAGGCACCGGGCTCCTCTTCGACCGAATTGGAGAGCGTGCCGATCCCGTCAATCTCGACCTCGACAGTGTCGCCGTGCTTGAGCGACAGCTTGGGCTCGCGGAAAACGCCGACGCCGGAGGGGGTTCCGGTCAGGATCAGGTCGCCAGGCTCGAGCGTGAGCACGTCGGAGACATAGGCGACGAGCCGCTCGATGCCGAAGATGAGGCTGCGCGTGCGCGCTTGCTGCAGGACGACGCCGTTGAGGCGCTGCGTAACGGTCAGATCGCTCGGATCGAGCTCGCCGACCGGGACGATTCGCGGCCCGACCGGGCAAAAGCCGTCGTAACCCTTGCCGCGAAACCACTGGCCGTCGCCGAACTGAACGTCGCGCGCGCTGACGTCATTCGCGCAGGTGTAACCGGCGATGTAGTCGTGAGCCGCATCCTCTTTGATTCGGCGCCCAGGCCTGCCGATGACCACTGCCAGCTCGGCCTCCGCATCGACATGCCCGATCCCTGCGAGAAGCGGGATCGGGTCGCCGCTCGCACAGAGCGCGTTCGCGAGCTTCGCGAAGAGCAACGGAGCCGAGGGCGGCTCAAAGCCTGATTCCGATGTGTGGTCGCGGTAGTTCAGGCCGACGCAGACGATCTTCGGGCCTCGGTTGCCGAAGCGCTCGAACCACTCGTCGCGAATCGACGCGTTGCTCACCGCGCGAGCTTCTTGCCCGGGTTGAGCAGGTTCTTCGGATCGAAGGCGTCCTTGACAGCCTCGTGGAGCGTGACCGCTCGCGGCGTCCACTGTCGGGCAAGCTGTCCGCGCTTGACGACGCCGATCCCGTGCTCCCCGCTGACTGAGCCGCCGAGCTCCAGCGCGAGAGCGAAGAGCTCCTGCGCAGCCTCGGCGGCGCGAGCGAGCTCGCGATTGTCGGACGGGTCGATGAGAAAGGTCGCATGCAGGTTGCCGTCACCGGCATGTCCCCAGCTGCACGACTCGAGACCGCGGCGTCGGGCGATCTCGGAGGCGCCAGTCAGCGCCTCTCCCAAGCGGTCGACTGGGACGACGATGTCCTCACTGACCTTGCCTCCGCGCTGTGCGGTGACGCCAATCGACACGCCGTCGCGCCAGCGCCACAGCTGCTTGATCGCAGCTGGCTGGTTCGGGACATGCAGCGCGAGCGCTCCCTCGGCCAGCACCCCGCGCGCCGCCGCGGCCAAAGCGGCCGCCTCGGTCTCGCTGCCGTCGACGTCGACGAGCACGGCGAACGCGGTGTCGGGCGGCAGGGGCAGCGGGAGTGCTCCGGCCGAGGCTGCCATGCTGCGGCCGTCGAGGTACTCGAGCGCCGCTACCGCCAGCCCGTTCCCGAGCACCGCCTCGAGCGCCGAAATGCCGCTCTCGACATCGGCGTATAGAGCGAGGATCGGGAGCGCCGCCTCTGGCGCAGGAATCAACTTCAACCAGGCGGCGGTAAGGATGGCGAGGGTTCCCTCCGACCCGATGAGCAGGCTCTTGAGGTCGTAACCGGCCACGTCCTTGCGGATCGGCCCGCCGACCTGGATCAGCTCCCCCGGCGGGACGACCGCCTCTAACCCCAGCACCCATGCTCCTGTGACGCCGTACTTGAACGCGTGTGGGCCCCCCGCATTCGTCGCGATGTTGCCGCCGATTTGCGAGCTCTCTGCGGCGCCAGGGTCGGGCGGGAACATGAGCCCGCTCTCGCGCACGATGCGTCTGAGTTCGGCGGTGGCGATGCCTGCTTCGACCTGGACCCGCCAGAGCAGGGGATCGAACTGCCGTACTCGGTCGAGGCGCTCGAGGCTGAGGACGATCCCGCCGTCGACCGGGACGGCTCCTCCGGCGAATCCGGTACCGCCACCCCGAGGAACGATCGGAACCCCGCTCTCGTAGCAGCAGGCAACGACCGACCGCACCTCCTCCGCCGTTCCCGGGAAGACGACCAACTCGGCGTGGCCGTGCAAACCCCGGCTCTCGGTCTCATCCGAGAGATAGAGGGCGGACGGCGGGCGGACATGTGGCGTGCCGACGATCGTCGCTAGCTCCCGGGCCAGCGTGGGCGCCGCGACGCTCATTGCGGCGCCCAGGTGATGCGGGGATCGGTGAAGCAGTCGCTCTCGTCTCGACTGGGGGACGAGAACTCGGAGACGACTGCGCCCTCGGGGCCGGCCTGGAACCAGTGGCGAACGCCCGGCTTGATCGTGTGCTGGTCGCCGGGCCGCAGATGCAACTCGTGCCAGACCGTGTAGTGTGCGGCGTCGCCGGCCGGCGGGCGACAAGCCGGTCGCGCAGCCGCCTGGCCCTCGACGTACAGGAAGACCTCGCCCGCGCGGCAGCGGAAGCTCTCTTGCTTGCCGGGATCGTCTCCAACCGGAGGGTGCCAGTGCTCGGGGCAGGTTTGGTGCGGCAACAGCACGAGCTCCTTCGCGGCGTAGCGCTCTGTGTTGACGTAGACGAGCTCTATCAAGCCGACCTCGGGGAAGCGTCCGAGCTTGAAGTCGGCGACGTCCATGCCGTCCTGCTCGTGGTCCGCGAGCGCGATGCCCGCCCGTTGCAGCTGCTTTGCTGCCGCTGCGCGGATCGCTTTGAGATCGGCGGGTCTCAGCGGCGCCATCTGGCCCGGCTCAGTAGATGCGTGCCAGCAACCCTCCGTCGATCACGAAGTCGGTTCCCGTGATGTAGGAGGATTCGTCGGAGGCGATGAACAGGGCGAGGTTGGCAACGTCGCCCGGGCTCGCGAAGCGTCTGAGCGGGTAGCGGTCGGTGATCTCCTTACGCGCAGCTTCCGGGTCGTCCTGGTAGGCGAAGAACTCGCCGAGAAGCGGAGTCTCGACGTCGCCGGGGCAGATGGTGTTGACGCGGATGTTTTCGGGGCCATGGGTCGTGGCGAGCGAGCGGCAGAGGGCGCGCAAGCCACCCTTCATCGCGCCGTAGGCCGGCAAGTCCGGATCTCCGACGATGCCGAGCAGCGACGCGGTGATGATCAGCGACCCGCCGCCCCGCTTGCGCAGCTCGGGCAGAGCAGCCCGCAGACCCGCCGCGGCGCCGTACAGGTTGGTCCGGAAGAGATGCTCCCACTCCTCGGGCGGAGTCTCCTCGAGGTGGCCCATGAACTGGATTGCGGCGTTCGCGTGGAAGACGTCCAGACCACCGAATGCCTCGACGGTGGCGGCCACCGCCTCGTTGTTTCCGGCGTTCGTGGAGACATCGGCCACAACCGCGATCGCGCGGCCACCGCCGTTCTCGATCTCCGTGCTGACCGCCTGGACACGCTCGTCGCGGTCGATGCAAGCGACGGCCGCCCCCTCCTCGGCAAAGCGCTGAACGACGGCCGAGCCGATTCCGCCGGCCGCTCCGGTAACGGCGGCTACCTTCCCAGACAGTCGCATTTAGCTCTCCGCTCCTCTCTCGTCGTTCGTGTTCTCGGAGACCTCGATGGCGAACGCGGCTTCGATGGCTTCGCCCGGCGCGAGGCGGAGAGCGCGGCCCTGCGCAATCGCTTGGTCGAGCCGGGCCGGGTAGCCGGTCCATGGCTCGAGCGCGACGCAGCGGATGCCTCTCCAGCCGCCGTCGACGAGCCAGACCCAGACGCACCGGAACAGCTCGTGCGGGAATCTGATCGAGACGACGACGCCCCACTCGTCGTCCGTGATGGAGAGGCGCCCGTCCTGCAGGTCTGTCACGTGGAGCAGTGACCACGTGTTCGTCGGCTCAGCTCCGAGCCGCGTCACGCTCGCGAGCGGCCAGCTCCCCTCGTCTGCATCCCCGAACTCCTCAGGACGATCACCATCGGCGAAGACCACGCGTGCGCCATCGATCTCGAATCGGGTCTTCGGCCCGATCGGGAACCCGGGATGGAGTCCCCAGATGAACGGGAACGGCTGCGTGCCGACATTCGTCAGCGTGTAATCGAGCCGTAGCGACGACTCGCCCGGCAGGAGCTCGACACGACGCTCCATGCGGAACGGCGTGATGACTCCCTCCCGGGTGAGCCGTATCGCATGCACCCCTTCGCGCTCAAGCTGCCAGGGCAGCGACCACAGCTCGCCGAGATAGGGGAGCTCCTCCCCGTTCACCTTGCAGGCGTGGCCCGTCGGGAGCACGTCGTCGACTCCGCCCGTCCACCAGTCGTCGACGTTCACGCCGAAGACGGCCTGGCGAAGCTCGACGCGCGGATGGTGGAAAAGCACGTCACGATCGAGCGGCTTGTAGATCAGCTCATGCAACTTGCCCCCGATCTCGGGGACAAGCGTGGCCTTCAGGTGCTCGTTCTCGAGAACGGCGACCTGAAAGCCACGGTATGCCCAGTCGAGGGAGACCGTCACTTAGGCCAGCGACGGTTGCTCACCCGCGAGTTCCGGCTCGTGCACCTCAGCTTCTCCGCGGCGCCGAGCAAAGAATGCCCAAGCTGCGGCGAGCGCAACAACGATGAGACCGAAGTAGATGATGCTGCGCCCCGTGTCGAACCCGGCATTCCAAAGCGACTTGAAAAAGCTCTTGTAGATCAAGTAGCCATCGAGGGCGATCCCGCCCGCCGGGACAACGCCGTTAAGGAACCAGTTGAACTTGTGCCTGGCGAAACGCCAGAAATAGAGGAAGTTCGACAAGTTGACGAAGATGTAGGTGATCAGGGCGAAGAACACAATGCTCCCAGCCCACCAGATGTAGTTGCTGTCGGCGTTCCTCAACCAGATAGTGACGAGGAAAAGCCCCAGGAAAGTGGCTCCGTAAACGACGTGCATGGCGTTCCACGGCACCTGCCTCTTTGAGTGCAGCCCGCCCAACCATCCCGGAAGCGTGCCGCGGCGTCCCTGAGCATAGAGGGCACGGGAGGCCCCGATGACGCACGCGATGTAGACAGCGGTGGCGGCAGTCAGTGCCGTGAGGACCACAAAGACGCGTCCCCAGCCCCAGAATTGCTGGGCGATCGGCGTCGCGGCGGTATGCCCGGTCGCCATCAGGCTCTGAACCTTCGAGACGGGTTCAGCAATCGAGAATGCCCATGAGTTGATCGTCCAGAAGATGCCGACACCGATACATGCGAAGAGCGTCGCCTTGGGCAGAAACTTCCTCGGGGCCTTTGCCTCCTCCGCCACCGTCGAGATGACGTCGTAACCCGTGTACGAGAGGATGCCGAGGATCATCGCGGCCCAGAAGGCCGAGCCGCCTCCCTGAATCTTGTTCGGATCGAACGGCTTGAGCGTGAGCCCGCCGTGAATCGCCTTGGAGCCCACGATGGTGACCGTCAACGCGACGACGACCAGCATCTCGATGCAGATCATGACCAGAGCCGAGGACATCGAGATCTCGATACCCATGTACGTCACGTATAGGGCGAAGACCGTGACGATGGCGACCCCCAGAGTCCATGTCCAGAGGTTGGTGTTGTGGACCCCGAAGATGCCCAGCAGGTCGTTGAAAAACAGACCGAAGAGAGCGGGCTGAAGGATGACCGCGACTGTGTAATACGCGGCCATGATCAGACCAACACAAATCGCGACCGGACGAGAGAGTGTCTTACTCACCCACGTGAAGGCCGAACCGGCAGACGGCATTTCTCGGTTGACAAGCGCGTAGCTCACCGCAGTTGGAATCGAGATCCCGAGCGCGGCAAGGAAGACGAGCGGAGTCGGCAGACCGATAATCGATGCCATCGGGCCCCAGTTGCCGTACAGGCCAAGCGCGGGTGCCATCATGACGGCCCCGATCGTCGTCAGCCCCGCGAGCCCCAGGACGTTGCTCTTAAGCTGCGGGCCTTCCTTTTCGCGGGCGCCGCTGGACGCGCTAGACGCAGAAGCAGATTCCATTGACCCTCCCCTGCCGTCGTGAGTGGACCGGCGCCTATGCTATAGCTTCACAAGATTCAGTCAAGCTGAATTTATGAAGCCAAAGTTCAAGACCTCGACCCGCCGCAGGAATGGCGCGACCGGTGACAAGGCGCTGGGCCAGCGCATCCGGGCGCTGCGCCTGGACCGTGGTCTGATCGCCGGCGATCTTGCCGCCCGCGCAGCTGTCTCCCCAAGTTTTCTCAGCCAGGTCGAGCGCGGCGTCACTTCGCCCTCGCTCAAGGTGCTACAAGCGCTCGCGAGCGAGCTCGAGGTGAGCGTGGCGACCTTGCTCGAGGGCGACTCGAGCAACGGTGGCGCTCCCCGTCGCCAGACTGCTGAGGTCGTGCGCGCGGACCGGCGCAAGGTTATGCGCCGTGCCAGCGGGCCCGACTATCAGCTGCTCTCGCCCGATCTGCGCGGGCAGATCGAGTTCATCTGGGTCGAGTCGCCGCCGGGGCAGCAATCGATGGTCTCCAGCCACGAGGGAGAGGAGCAGGTGGTCGTCCTCAGCGGAACCCTGCGCGTGGAGATCGGCGACGAGGAGATCCAGCTCGAGGCCGGAGACGCGGTTCGATTCGATCCGAGCCAGCCGCACCGGACGATCAATGGAGGCTCTGGCCCGACCGTCTACGTGTCCGCGATCACCCCCCCGTCCTTCTAGCGACGATGGGCGTCATGTCACGCTTCGAGCGATCGGAGCAACTCCACGAGCAGGCGCTCGGAATCTTCCCCGGTGGAGTCAATAGCAGCCTGCGCGCCGCCGAGCGGCCCGTTCCGCTCGCCTTCAGCCACGGACACGGCAGCCGCATCACCGACGTCGACGGGAACGAGTACATCGACTACCAGCTCGGCCAGGGCGCCCTCATACTCGGCCACGCCGACGCGGCTCTGACTCGCACACTTACGCGGCAGCTTGAACGCGGCGGGCACTTTGCCGCCCAGTCCGAAGCGGAGCTCTCGGCCGGGCGGCGCCTCGTCGAGGCTGTTCCCTCACTCGAAGCGGTCCGCTTCACGAACTCCGCCACCGAGGCGGTGCTCGCGAGTCTCCGCCTCGCCCGAGCGGCGACCGGCCGCAAGCGGATCGTCCGCTTCGAAGGTCACTACCACGGCTGGACAGACGAGGGCCTCGCCGGCTTCGCGCCGCCTCGCAGCGATTGGCTCGACGACCACTACTCGCGACCCTCCCACCCAAGCGCCGGTGTCCTGCCTGCCGCGGTGGATCAGTTTCTCGTCGGCCGTTTCAACGACGCCGACGGACTGCTCCAGCTCGCTGGTGTTCATGACGATATCGCCGCCGTCGTCTTCGAGCCGGTGATGTGCAATACCGGCTGTATCGCACCCGAGCCCCGCTTCGTCGCCGCGCTCCACGAGATGCGCAGCCGTTGCGGGTGTCTGCTCATCGCCGACGAGACGATCACCGGCATCCGCTTCGGCCGTGCGGGCGCCCAGACTCGCTTTGGCATCGAGCCGGACTTGACCGTTCTTGGCAAGGCGATCGGCGGCGGTGTGCCAGTGGCTGCCTTCGGCGGCCGTGGCGAACTGATGGACATGATTGCCCGCGGCGTCGTCGGGCATGCCGGAACGCTCAACGCCAACCCGCTCTGTATGGCCGCTGTCGATCACGTCCTCGGACGGGTGACCGACGACGCGATCGCCGCTGTAGAGCATCTAGCCGAGCACCTCGCCGAGCAGCTGCAAACGGTGTCTAAGGCAGCCGGGCTGCCGCTGCTCGTACAGCGCGTTGGGCCGGTCATATTCACGGCCTTCTGTCACGCCGATGCTCTCCGTGACTATCGCGACGTCGTGAACGAGACCTATCCCGAGCGGTGGACACAGGTGCGCCTCGACCTGCTGGAACGCGGTGTTCGCGTCCTCGAACGTGGGCTGTGGTACCTCAGCCTTGCCCACGCGGAAGAAGACATTCAGACAACCGCAGCCGCTGCGGAAGAAACGTTTACGCGAATGGTGGAAAGGGCCGTCACATGAAGATCCTCGACCTCAAGGCAACTATCGTCACCGTCCCGTTCGAGGCGCCGCTGCGTTGGAGCATGGGCATCGAAACGGGCACTACCCGCGCGTTGATCGAACTTCACACCGAGGAAGGGATCGTCGGCCTCGGCGAAACGTACGGCACACCCGAGACGGAGCGAGCGCTCGACGTCGCGAAGAGTGTGTTGATCGGGGTTGATCCGTTCGAAGTCGGAGTCGTGCAACATCGGCTCGGCGTCTTTCGCGTCGGCTACGAGACGACAGTGCCGGCGACGCTGCGAGCGGGAATCGAAATGGCCTGCCTCGACGCCGCAGGGAAGGCTGTGGGCCGACCCGTGCACTCGCTGCTGGGCGGTGCGGTACGTGACCGGGTCGAGGTTGCGGCCTACCTCTTTTATCGGCATGCACTCGACGGCCGCGGCGGGGAAGCCTCGCCGGAGGCGATCGTGGAGCGCACGGAAGCGTTGGTCGAGCGGTACGGCTTCCGCGTGATCAAGCTCAAGGGTGGTGTCTTCTCGCCGGAGGAGGAGCTTCAAGCGATCAAACAACTGCAAGCCCGCTTCCCAGCGGCGCCGCTCCGGTGGGACCCAAACGCCGCCTGGTCGGTGCCGACGTCGCTGCGGGTCGTCGAGTCGTTACGAGCGGAGGGTCTGAACCTCGAGTACCTCGAGGATCCGGCTCCCGAGCTCGAAGGGATGGCGCAAGTTCGGGCGCGCACGGCGGTTCCGCTCGCGACGAACATGTGCCTGGTCAATTACGAGCAGCTTGCGCCCGGAATCAGGCTCGGGTCGGTCGACATCATCCTCTCGGACGTCCACTTCTGGGGAGGCTTCCGCACGAACCAGAAGATGATGGCCGTGTGCGAAGCGTTCGGGCTCGCGGTCGGCATGCACTCGGACCGCGAACTCGGCGTCTCGACCGCGGCGATGGTCCATCTCGCTGCGGCCTCGCCTCAGCTGGCGTATGCGATCGACTCTCACTATCCGGACCAGGTAGGCGATGTACTCACGGCGCCAATCGAGATCCGTGACGGCCACATCGAGGTGCCGCAGGCGCCCGGCCTCGGCGTCGAGCTCGATCCGGACGAGGTCGAGCGCTATCACCGCCTCTACCTCGAAAGCGGGGCAGTCAACGAGTTCTACGACCAGCAGCGGCCAGGCTGGGTGCCGGCGATACCCATCTTCTGACCGTCTTTGTCCCGCAAACCGGACGGAGGTGCCCATGAAGATTGTCGACGTCAAGGCGACGCCGGTGTTCGTGCCGATGCTCGCCCCGCTTCGCTGGAGCATGGGCGTGGAGACCGGCACAGTCCGGACGATCATCGAGCTCCAAACAGACGAGGGCATCGTCGGCGTCGGCGAGACCTACGGTGGCGCCGCGACCGCGCGGGCCGTCGACGACGCCCGCCCGTTCTTCATCGGCCTTGATCCCTTCGAGGTGCAGACGCTCGTCAAACGCTTCGAGGTCTTCCGGATCACCTCTGAGCAGATGTCCAAGATGGCCGAGCTGAAGAACGTCGGCGCCGGAATCGAGATGGCCTGCTGGGACATCCTCGGCAAGGCCCTCGACAAGCCAGTCTCGGAGCTCTGGGGCGGCGCCGATCGGGAGCGAATCGAGTTCATTGCGCACGTCTTCTACCGCTACGAACAGAACGGGCAGGGAGGCGAGTCGAGCCCAGAGGCGATCAGCGAACGCTACGGCCTGCTGGTTGAGCAGCACGGCTTCCGCGGAATCAAGCTCAAGGGTGGCGTCTTTCCCCCGGACGAGGAGCTGGCGGCGCTCCGACTGCTGCGCGAGACCTACGCCGAGGCGATTAAGTGGCTTCGGTTCGATCCCAACCAAGCCTGGTCGGTGCCGATCTCGATCTCCACGGTACGCCAGATGCGAGAACTCGATGTCGAGTATGTCGAGGACCCCACCTGGGATCTCGAAGGGATGGCACGGGTTCGCCGCAGCGTCCCCGAGATCGCGCTCGCGACAAACCAAGCGGTCGTCGGCTTCGCCAACGTGCCTCCTGCGCTGGCGCTGAAGGCACTCGACGTCATCCTCGTTGATCTCTACTTCTGGGGCGGCATCTCCCAGGCGAAGAAACTCGCCACCATCTGCGACGTTTTTGGGCTTGGCCTCGCTATCCACAGCGACCGCGAGCTCGGGGTCGGCACCGCCGCCGGCCTCCACTTCGTCGCGTCGACGCCGCAGGTCTGCCATGCGTACGACTCGCACTACCACGACCAGGCCTTCGATGTCATCACCGCTCCGTTCGAGTACCGCAACGGTCACATCGAGGTGCCTCGCGGGCCCGGCCTCGGCGTTGAGCTCGACCGCGAAGCAATGAGCCGCGCCGCCCGGGCCTATGAGGAGCAGGGAGATCGAGTCGAGTTCTTCGACTCGAGGCGGCCCGGCTGGACTCCCCATCTGCCTCTGTGGTAGCCCGGCTCACGCAGCTGCCACGACCGTTCGTCGTTGCCGTCGTCGTCGAGCGCACAGCGCCCGCGATCGCCGCCGAGATGCAGAGATCTGCCTACGCGGGGGCACACGCATATGAGCTCAATCTTCCACTCGTCGACCCGAAGGATTGGGAGGCGCTGCGAGCGATCCTCGCCGGCTCCGAGCGTCCCGTGTACACGAGCTGCCGCCGAGCGGCATTCATGGAGGTGTACGCACGCGGGGCCGTACCCAGCTGGGGCGAGGACGAGCGAGTGGCCCGGCAGCTCGCTCTCCTCGAGGAGGGCTCGGTCGCGCTAGACATCGAGCTCGACGCATTCGAACCGGCGCAGGCGTCGGGAGTCGCCACCGGCGAGGCGGCGGTGAAGAAACAGGTCGAGACGGCCGCCATCGCCCACGAACTGGGTAAGGAGGTGATCTTCTCCTGCCATGCCACCGATCCCCTGTCGCGGGATGAGATCGTCGGCTGCGTGCGGCTTGCCGAAGAACGTGGCGGTGACCTCGCCAAGGTCGTCGCTCCCGCTCGCGACGAGGAACAGGCATTGGAGTACCTGGCTGCCGCCGCCGTGATCAGGCGCACGGGCATGCTCCCGACGACAGTCGTCGCATCTGGCGCCGCAGGTCGGATCACGCGGCTCGTCGCGCCGGCCTTGGGTCGAAGCTGGGCGCTCTGCCAGGAGCGCTTCTCCGACGGCGGCTTTCTCGACCAACCGCCCGTCGCCGAGGCGCGCGAGGCGTTGCGCATCCTTACTGCACTGAGCGACGGCCCCAGCCGTTTCGACGGATCGGCTATGCAGAGCGAGGAGGAGTGATGCAGGCAATCAGAGATGCGACAACCGACCTCCGCGTGACGGCATCGGGTATCGACCATCCAGAAGGCGTCGCCTGGTACGGCGGCTACCTCTGGTGCGGCACGGAGTCCGGCTCGTTCATCCGCATCGACCCGAGCGATGGACATACCGAAGTGGTCGCCGAGACGGGTGGTTTCCTGTTGGGCCTCGCCTTCGACGGGAACGGCGCCTGCTATATCTGCGACTCGAAGGGGCGCATCGTTTACGTCGATCGCAACGGCGACACCGGCACCTTCGCGGATAGCGTTGCCGGGAGGCCGCTCCGCACTCCCAACTACGCCGCTTTCACCTCGGACGGCACCCTCTGGTTCTCCGATTCCGGCTCGGGTTGGGAAGCAGATGACGGCTGTCTAGTCAGCATCCCACCCGGTCGCGACCCTGAGATCGTCAGCGACGAGACTCGCTTCTTCCCGAACGGTCTCGCGATCTCGGCCGACGAGTCGAGGCTCTACCTTGTCGAATCGCGCCGACCGGGAATCGTCGCCGTCGGGCTGACCGAGGGAAGCATAGGTAGCGTCGTCGAAGCTCTCCCCCTGCCTGGAGCGGTTCCAGACGGTCTTGCCTTCGACAGCGACGGCAGCCTTTATGTCTCCTGCTGGCGCCCCGACCGTGTCTACCGGTGGACGAACCAGGCCCGCCTCGAGGTCCTCCTCGATGACCCGACTGCTGAGTACCTCAACACGCCCACCAATCTCTGCTTTGGCGGCGCCGATCTGACCAGAATCTACTTCGCCTCACTCGGTGGCTGGGACATCACCGAAATAGACGGCGACACGCCGGGGCAACCCCTACAGCAGCCGAAATTGTAAGGCGTCCCGCCCGTCATCTGCCTCGGCGATCCGTCATTCGGAGACGGTGGGCGGGTAACCGCCACTGTTCTCGAGCCACTTGGCCGCAGGAGAGCGCACTGCGGGGACAGATGCACGTCAAGAGCGGCTCTCAAAGGCGACACGACTCGCGTCCAACGCACCCAGCCGCGACCGGTGGGGTCGCGTCGATTTGCGGCGAGCAACGATTGGCGCGAGTGGGAGGTCACGTCGGCTTCGCGGCTGCGTGCCCGCCTTCGCAGGTCCCAGCCCGAGACCGGTGTCCGCCGACTCCTCCCGGACTCGCAGGTTCGCGTCGTCGGGGCGTCCAAGTCGTCGGCCCCGCGCCGGAGGGATCGTGCTGCTGCGCGAACTGGTTGCCCGAAAGCGCCGACTGCTCACGCTCCCGTTACTGCCGTGGGAGGCCAACACCGGCTATCGAACTGCCGTCGCACGGAGGCCGCGCACGACCCGCGCAGACTCGTTCTGCTCTTGTCCGCGGAGTGACTTGACTGGCGTTGAACGTTCAACTAAGGTCGGCTGCTTAGTGGGAGGATCCGAGGTACTTGGGTGACTGCTCCTCGTATGCTCGCGGTTGACGCTCCGCCACGAGCCGGATTCCGGTCGCTGCTCGGACCTGTTCAGGGCCTGTCGTCCGCTCAGTGCGTCGCGGACAACCAGACGTGGCACGTCTCAGTTCTATCTGAGAGGAGATCGATTAGATGATGTCGCGCGCTAGCCGCACTTTCAGCCGCTCCTTCGCCCTTGCCGCCGCTGCTGGCGTCTTAGTTCTTGTCGTTGTTCTTGTCGTTGTATCTACAGCGCTGTCTGCTCCGTCGCGCCATCTGAGGTCTTCTGCATCCTCGCCTATCACGCTCACCGAATGGGATTGGGCTAGCCCGAACGCTGCGCTGGCTGCTCTGGTGAAGCAATGGAACGCTACGCATCCCAGCATCCAGGTAAAGCGGGTTGTGCAACCATTTGATTCCTATTTTACTCTCGAGCGCGCGGCGATGACGTCGAAGTCGGGACCAGACATCGTCGAAAACTATGCCACGCCGTTCATCTTCAGCTATCTGAATGGGCTGACTAACCTTTCAAGCTACGTCACGCCGGCACAGCGCAAACAACTCACGGAGTGGAATATCGTCAGTCTCGGACTGTCGAGTTCTGGAGCACCCTATGCAGTGCCGTGGGGTGTACAGGACGTGGTCTTCTACTACAACCGTTCGCTGTTCGCCAAGGCCGGGCTGAATCCCAACAAGCCCCCGACTACGTGGGCGCAGTTCCTCGCGGATTGCAAGGCTTTGAAGGCGCATGGAATCGTGCCGATCTCGGCCGGCTGGAAGGACGGCTACTACGCGGAATGGTGGGCGAGCGCCCTTGCGCCACAGCTCATGACGCCAAGCCAGCAGGCTACGTTCATCCGGCATCCGGACTGGACGTCGGCTCCGATCACGCGAGCTCTCACGCTGATGCTTCAACTCTCGCAGGCCGGTTACATGACGCCGGACGCCCTCGGCTTGACGCTCTTTCCGCAAGCGATCGACAACTTCCACGCGGGCAAGGCAGCTATGGTTCTTTCGCTTTCTGCCAACAACGCCAACTTCTCCGAGTACAAATCAATGGGCAGCAAGCTCGGCGCTTTCCGCGCCCCCGTTATTCCCGGGTCGCACTTTTCCTCTCCACGGTTGGAGGAAGAAGGCGGGATTGCTTGGTCGATCACGAAGTGGTCTAAGTATCCCAAGCAGGCCTATCAGTTCATCTCCTTCCTGGCGACCGCCCAGAGCCAAAACAAGGCGTTTCAACTCAGTGCATTTGTGCCGAACAATCTGCTCGCAAAGCCGGTGACTAACAGTGCCGCTGGCAAAAACATTCTGTCGTGGGTGACGCACTCAAAGACCTACCCCGGCATCGTGGACATCGCCTTCTTGGCGAACGTCGAGCCAGCTTACGACAAGGTCATTCCTGAGATCATCAACGGCAAGCTTTCGCCTGCCTCCGCTATGCAGCAGGTTCAACAGGCCCAGAAACTCGCCCCACCGATCCCGGGGGTGAAGTAGATCGACGTGTAGCGAGAGCGCTTCCTGAGCGATGGAGGCCAGTTCGCGCAGCGGCCACGCCGCGCGAACTGGCCTCCGACTCGTTTCTGGGGCTTGAGCGTATCCGTGCAACGCGCTAACCAGCGAATGAGACAGCCCTAACTGGAAGGGGGCGCGCCAGACGTCTGGCTACCCGAGCGAGTGCGGCTTGGTTCAACCGAAACCTGAGCAGATGGACGACAAACTTGCCTTTCGCCACATCGACCTGAACCGCTGGGTGGGACAGGTGCTCGCGAGCGCCGGACTGCGCACGAACGATGCGGCGGAGGTAGCCGAGAGCCTCTTGTACGCGGACCGGCGCGGCATACGGACGCATGGTGTCGCGCGCGTCCCAATGTACTTGGAGCGGATCAGGGCGGGAGGAATCCGCCCAGAAGCGACGCCGGAGACCCTGATCGATGCGGGCGCGCTCTGCCTCGTCCATGGTCACGCGGCCGCCGGTGCGGTGACAGCGGGGCATGCCCGTCGTCTCGCCTTGATCAAGGCGCGCACACTGGGCGTCGGCCTCGTTCTCGTCCGCGGGGGTAATGACATTGGCGCGCTCGGCTACCAGGTTCACGACCTCGCCACAAAGGGCTGCGTCGGTCTGGTGGCTTGCAACACGGACGCCATCATGTGCGCGCCTGGCGGTGCTCGAGCGACGCTGGGCAACAATCCAGTCGCGATCGCTTTTCCGTTTTCCGAAGCTGTGCTCGACATGGCGTGCAGCGCCGCCGCGTATGGCAAGGTGACCAGAGCCGCGGCGCGTGGAGAGCTGATTCCAGAAGGGTGGGCAGTTGATAGCGACGGTAAGCCAACCGTCCATCCAAAAGCTGCGATGGCCGGAGCCCTCGTCCCCGCGGCAGGGCCGAAGGGATTCGGGCTGGCATTCATGGTTGACGCCCTAGCCGCGCTGTCTGGTGCTACCACCAGTCCATTCGTGCCATCGTTCGATGGCGTGCCGCAGACTCCCCAGGATCTCGGACTCGTCGTGCTGGCGATCGATGGGGTATCCGTGGCCGAGCCCGATGATGTCGCGGCGCGCCTGGGCAGGCTCATTGCAGAAGTTCACGATGGTCGCGGGCCGTCAGAGGAAGCGATGTATCCGGGCGAACCAGAGCACCGCGTCCTCCAGTCGCTTGGAGATGACGTCCTAGTCGACGCGGAGGTGGTCGCCGAACTCCGCCTCGTCGCGATCACCACCGGCGTTCCGCTCCCCGTCACCTCGTCGACCGTTCCCCAACGCACAGCGGGCGTCCATGTCAACAACTGATCCTGCTGTCCTGCAGAGGTCGCGAGCGCTCAGCCGTTCCCAGACACGCTCTCGCCGCCTCGCCGCCAGCCTTGCAAGCCACGCTGCAGATCTGCCCTTCCTACTCCCCGTGCTCATAGTGATCGGTGCGGTGATCGTGACACCGACCGTCATTGCGATCGCTCACTCGTTCACGAACTGGAACCCTGGCTACGCAAGCCCGTATGTCGGCTTACAGAACTACACGCTCCTTCTTCACTCAGCGCAGTTCCATACGATCTTGAGAAACGAAGCATTCCTCCTGATAGGCGTGCCGTTTTGGATCGCGATCCCACTCCTCCTCGCATTCCTCCTCTACGAGCGGGTTCGTTTCTCCGGTCTCTTCGGAGCCATCTTCTTCTTTCCGGCAACCGCGTCGCCCGCCCTGATGGGGATTCTCTTCACATTGATTCTCGGGCCCGAAGGGCCACTCAACTCTTTCCTCAAGTCTCTTGGTTGGAAGTCACCGCCGGATTGGCTGGTAACGGCCAACCTCGTAAAGCCCGTCCTGATCGCGGTTGTGGCCTGGGCCACCCTCGGCACCGGAATCATCATCTTCACCGCAGGCCTGTCGGCGATCCCGCCTGAACTGTTCGAGATCGCTGAAATTGATGGTGCCACCTGGTGGCAGCGACTCAGATTCGTCGTCCTTCCAGCGCTGCATCGACTCATCGAGATGTGGACGGTCATCCTCGTGATCACCGTCTTCGTCGCACTCTTCCCTTGGATCTACACCCTCACCAACGGCGGGCCCGGATATTCGAGCACCACGGTCGACTATGACATCTACCAGAACGCGCTCACAAACGGCTACTTCGGACTGGCATCCGCCGAGATGGTCTACATGCTCTTCTTGATAGGAGCGGTGCTCGTCGTTGTGTGGGTGTTGTTCGGACGGCGCCGCGGCGGTGAAGACTTTGTCTAGACACGCCGCGAGCCCGAGCAGGACCTTTTTCGTCGCGATCTGCACGCTACCGATGCTCTACCCGTTCCTCTTCTTGATTGCGACAGCACTGAAGCCACAAGCTGACTTCGTCTCCAACCCGAGCGGCATTCCGCATCACCTCACGTTCGCTAATTTCAGCTCTGCCTGGGGCGTCGCCGATCTTGGTTCGGCACTCTTGCATTCCCTACTGGCAGTAGGAGTTGGCGTCGTCCTCACCGTCTCCGTCTCGGCGGCAGGCGCCTACTGGTTCTATCTTCATCGCAGCAGGCTCTCCACCCTTCTACGGGGCGCACTCGTCGCAACCATGGCTCTGCCGCCTCCGGTTTTCATCATTCCGCTGTACGTGCTGATTTCGACCAGCGGTCTCGCGAATAACCTCTTCGTTCTCGGCGTCGTCTATGCCGGCTGGAACGCAAGCTTCGGCCTCTATCTTGTGCACACCTACATGAAGAGAGGCATGCCGCCCGACGTGCTCGATGCGGCACAGATCGACGGTGCGTCGCGGCCTCAAATCCTTCGTTACGTCGTCCTCCCACTTCTCCGCCCGGTGCTGGCGACACTGTCCGTGCTTGCGTTCGTCTGGTCATGGAGCGACCTGCTGATCTCCATCGTTCTCATCCAGGATCCCGGGCGTCGTACCCTCATTCCGGCAACTGCTCTCCTCACGACCCGGTACAACACGGATCTGCCGGCGAATGCTGCTGCAGTCGTCATCGCGCTCCTGCCAATGCTGCTCGTCTTTCTTCTCGGCCAGCGGCACTTGCGCCGGGGCCTTTTGGCGGGCATCGGGAAATAGGCCTCGTCGAACCTCTCGCGATGGGCCATCAAGCAGGACAGGACCGGATCACTTCCTTTGCGATCTGGTCGAGGCGTTTCCCGCTGCGGCGGCCGATCGGTGACAACTCCTGCACCTACGACCGGCTCACGCTCATCGTCGTCCGCCTGTCGACCCACTCGCGCCAGGACGGTTGGGGATATGCCACGCTCACCACGGAAGGACACTTCGAGCGCGACGCCTGGTTCATCGGACAGGTTGCGCCGATCGAGCAGCTAAGACAGGCGTTCGAGGATCGCTGGTGGCGATCTCTTCGCATCGACGGGCCCGAAAGCATCACTTCGCCGAGCGACGTCGCCTCCGATTATTTCTATCTCGACACCGCCATACGGAACGCACTCTGGGACCTATGGGCCAAGCGTCACAAATTGCCGCTCAGCAACCTCCTTTCCCAAATGCACCAGGGCGACCTTCGCCCCGCGGCACCGGCGTATGCGAGCCTCCTCGACTTCCCTCTCGAGGGCAGCGCCGCGGTAACCCTCGCTCGGCAGTATGCAAAGGCAGGCTTCTCACGCATGAAGGTGAAGGTGGGCGCCCCTGACCGCGAACGCGATCTGGCGCGGCTACGAGCGATCGGGGCTGCAACCTCGCAACCCCTCACCCTCAGCGCCGACGCAAATGAGGGTTGGGACGCCTCTACCGCGATCGAGACGCTCGACTTCTTTCAGCGGAACGACATCAGGCTCGCCTATATCGAAGATCCGCTGCCACGGGATGCGATCGACGACTTCAAGATCCTCCAAAGGGCGTGCTCGGTTCCAATTGTCGCGCACGACTACTACGATTCGCTTAGCCAGATCGATGCGCTCTGCAGGAACGTCAAACTTCACCAGCTACGCGTGAGTTCTGACAGCATCGACTTTGCTCTCGCCTGCGTGCTCTATGCCCGCGAGCAGGGACTGCAAGTAAGCATGGGCAACTCGTTCGGCGAGGCCAACACGCACCTCGCGCTGGCCTTCCCTCACGTCGCCATCGTCGAATATTCAGACCTCGGCTGGCACCGCCTGCTTCAACATCCGATCACTGTGCGGGACGGCCATCTCGTGGCCCCAAACGTCCCCGGAACAGGACTCGATCCCCTCCTGCCAGCTCTGGAACAACTCCCAGGCAATGAAACTGCTTCGTCTCTATCGGCCGATCGCTCGACGCCGTTCCCCGAGCAGTGAGAATCCTGCGCGGGATCGGATGGGACAACATTCGCTGCATGGGCCCGCTTCGTGCCGGTGCGGACATCTGGAGAGATCGCACCGGCGTCGACATCCACTGGGAAGCGCGCTCGCTGCGAGATTTTGGTGATCAGCAGCTTGACCATCTCGCGCGTAGCTTCGACCTACTCTCGATCGATCATCCATTTGTCGGCACGATCGCCGAGACTCGGTCGCTCAGCCCGTTAGACGAAGTTGTTCCGGCCGATGTCCTCGACGAGCTCGCTCGCGATTCGATAGGGCTGTCGCACGCGTCGTACACGTACGGCGGCGTTCAATGGGCATTGGCCACGGACGCCGCTTGTCAAGTTGCCGCTCTTCGCGACGACCTGCTGCTGAGCGACGTTCCGCTCACCTGGGACGACGTCATCTCGCTCGCCCAGGAATCGCCCGGACGAGTAGCCCTTCCTCTAACGCCCGCGGATGCGATCTCCAGCTACCTGACGCTCCTTGCCAACAGCGGCTCGCCGGCGCCTGCCTCGAACGAACGATTTGCCGATCCGGTGGCCGGGCTACGAGCCCTGAAGATCCTCTGCACACTCTCGGCTTATGGAAACAGCGAAGCCTTCGCGATGAATCCGCCGACTCTACTCGAGCACATGAGCACGACCAACGAGATCATCTACATACCGCTCACCTTCGGCTACACAAACTACTCACGCCCGGCAAGTACAGCTGCTCGCATTCGCTTCGCCGATATTCCCTCCGACGGAAGCGGACCAGTAGGATCGGTCCTGGGCGGCGCTGGACTAGCAGTCTCCGCGCACAGTGCCCATAAAGAAGAGGCCGCCACCTTCGCGGCTTGGCTCACAGGAGCCGACGCGCAACGAACTGTCGTCGTTCCGGCCGGAGGACAACCCGGCAGCCGAGCAGCATGGCTCGACCCTGATCTCGACACCCTCACAGGCGGCTTCCTCAGCGGCACCCGCGAAACGATCGAACACGCGTATCTCCGGCCCCGCGAGCCTTGGTGGCCCCCCTTTCAACTCGCCGCCGGCGAGCTCCTCAACCAGGAGCTGCGACGTCGGCCCGATCCGGACGACGTATACCGACAGCTAGAGCACCTCTACCGCACCGCCCACTCCGAGTAGCTGCGTGTCTTCGCGCGCGCTCTCGGGTGCCGGCACGGCCGGAGTCGCCGTCCCAAGGGGCGCCCGGGCCGTCCCTGCGGTCTTGATCCAGTTGAACGTTCCAGTTACGCTGCCGACGTGAGGAGAGTTCGCGCTCCGACGACGCCCTCGGGTCTCGGCTCACTCGGAAACGCCACCAGCGAGGGAACCTGCGCCGGCCGCTAGCGCTATGGGCGAGATCACGTTTACCGACGTCTGCAAGGTCTTCTCGGACGGCACCGACGCTGTCAGCGATCTCTCGCTCTCGATCGCCGATGGCGAGTTCATCGTTTTCGTTGGCCCCTCAGGGTGCGGCAAAACAACAGCGTTGCGGATGGTGGCCGGCCTCGAAGACGTCACAACCGGCACGATCGAAATCGACGGCCAAGTCGTCAACGACGTTCCGCCAAAAGACCGCGACATCGCGATGATCTTCCAGAGCTACGCGCTCTACCCCCACATGACCGTGCGCGACAACCTCGCGTTCAGTCTTCGTCTGCGGCGGGTCTCCCGCCACGACCGTAACCGGCGAGCCGACGATGTCGCGCAGGTACTCGGCATCGCTCCCTATCTCGACCGCCGACCGAGTGCACTCTCGGGTGGACAGCGGCAGCGCGTCGCCATGGGACGAGCGATCGTCCGCGAACCTCGCGCCTTCCTAATGGACGAACCTCTCTCAAACCTCGACGCGAAACTCCGCGTCGAACTACGCACCGAACTGGCAACGCTCCATCAACGACTGGGCCGGACCACGATTTACGTGACGCACGACCAGATCGAGGCAATGACCCTCGGCGAGCGCGTTGCGGTTATGAATAGCGGGCGGTTACAGCAGGTCGACACAGCCCAGCAGTTGTTCCAACATCCGGCCAACCTCTTCGTGGCCGGTTTTATCGGATCGCCACCAATGAACTTCGCCACCGCAACGCTCCAGCGTGACAGTGGCCTCATCGTCACTTTCGGCCAGCACCGGCTTCCGCTGCCGGCGAGCGTCCTCACACGTCGGCCACAACTGGAGCGATACGTCGGCCGGAACCTCATCGTCGGACTACGCCCGACGGACTTCGAGGACGCCTCACTCGTCCGCCACACCGAGCGCCCGTCTATCGAGATCGAAGCCACGGTTGTCGAGGCCCTGGGCGCAGAGTCGAACGTGATTTTCGAGATGCCCTCGTTGGAAACCGCATTCATCAACCAGCGCGGCCTCTGGACGGCGCGCGTCTCGCAAGCAAGCCGCATCACGACGCAAGACCAGACTCGGTTAGCGGTCGACGTGGAGGCGATGCACTTCTTCGATCCGGAATCCGGTCGCACCCTCCCAGAAGTCGCCCGGGCCTAACCCGAGCCTGCGGCGATGACCGTCGAAGAGCGATCCATGGCAGAGGCGAGAGTCGTACTTATCACCGGGGCGGCGTCCGGGATCGGAGCAGCAACCGCCAGCCGCTTTGCAGAGAATGGTGATCGACTTGTCGTCGTAGACATCGCTCACGAGCCGCTAGCTGCGATCGCCTCAGACCTCGCGGAGTCGCACCAGGCAGACGCAGTCCCTATCGTCGCGGACGTAACAGACGTTTCTTCCGTTGAGACGATGATTGCCGATGCGGTCGAGCGGGTCGGTGGGTTCGACGTCGTTCATGCAAACGTCGGGATTTGCCCGCCAGAACGACCGTTAATCGATACAGATCCAGCCACGGTCGATCGGATCCTGGACGTCAACGTCAGAGGCACGATCAATACATTGCGAGCTGCGATACCGCATATCCGCAACGGCGGTGCGATCGTCATCACGGCTTCCGATTCCGGTCTGATGGCGCATCCCGGCGCAGCGGTCTACGCTGCAAGCAAGATCGCTCTAATCGGACTCGGCCGGTGCCTCGCCGCAGAACTGGGACCGCGGCGCATTCGCGTGAACATGGTATGCCCGGGCGGGGTTGACACCCCACTGACCCGAGGTGTCTATGGTGACGAGTCGGATGCCGTGATCGCCGAGTACGCGGCTAGCCTGCCGCTCGGCCGCATCTCGATGCCGCAAGATGTTGCCGAGGTCGTCTTCTTCCTCGCCGGAGCCGATCAAGTTACCGGTGTGTCGCTCCGCGTCGACGGCGGCGACAGCCTCATGGGAGCTCTTTGATGACGAGCGCCGAACTCGACGGTGTCGGAATCAGCCGTATCGGCCTCGGCAGCTGGGTAATGGGCGGGGAAGGATGGCTTGCTTCGCTGGGGGCGCAATTCGATCGGGATTCGCGAGCAACCCTTCGAGCGGCACTCGATGCCGGCATCAACTGGATTGATACCGCCCCCTACTACGGTCTCGGACACGCGGAAGAAGTGATCGGCGAGTTCCTCACGACCCTTCCAGCGAGCGACCGTCCGATGGTCTTTACCAAGTGCGGAGTCATCTGGCGCACGGCCGACGAGCAGCCGCTGGAGATACTGACCCCGGCGAGCATCAGGCGCGAGTGCGAGGACTCTCTGCGCAGGCTCCGCGTCGAGCGGCTGGATCTCTTACAGGTTCACTGGCCAGCGACCGACGGGACACCCGTAGAGGAGTCGTGGTCGACCCTGGCGCAACTGGTGACAGAAGGCAAGGTTCGATGGATCGGAGTCTCCAACTTCGACGTCGATCTCCTCCGCCGATGTGAGGCGATTCGCCACGTGGACACGCTCCAGCCTCCGTTCTCGCTCTTACGGCGCGACGCCGCCAACGAACTCATTCCTTGGTGCGATGAGCACGGGACCGCCGTGCTCGTCTACAGCCCCCTCGAATCGGGCGTGCTCGCCGACGCATACAACCACGCACGCGTTGCTCAATTGGCTCCTGATGATGTGCGTCTCGAACGTTTCGAAGTCTTTCGCGAGCCCGCACTCTCGCGCAGCCTCGCGTTCGTCTCGCGCCTTCGCTCGATCGCCGAAGGTCTCGGCTGCACAGTGCCCGCGTTGGCCGCGGCTTGGGTTCTCAATTGGCCCGGGGTAACCGCAGCCATACTCGGTGCCCGAACACCACTGCAACTTGCCGCCTGGTCCGGGTGCGATTCGATTCGGCTTGACCGGGGGACGTCGCTACTCATCGCCGATGCCTTGCGAGAAACAGGTGCCGGATCGGGGCCGCTTGCGGCGCCTCTTTCCGCGGAGTCTCGCGCCGAATGAAGATAACTGCCGTCAACGCCTACCCAACCACCGTGCCCGTTTCGGCGCCTTATGTCTGGCGTGACGGATTGCCCGGTAGCCCCGAGCGCTACGACGTCACCTGGTTACACATCGCTACGGACGAGGGCATCGACGGGTTCTCCTATGTCGATCGCGGCGAAATCGCCGTCGACCTCACCCAGCGCTGCCTCAGACCCCTCTTGATCGGCGAGGACCCGCTGAAGAAGGAACTCCTCTGGCACCGAGTCTGGGAGCTGGATCGGATAGAGGAACTCCCCATCTACTTCTTGGGCGCAGCGGACATCGCCCTTTGGGACATAACTGCGAAGGCCGCCGGCCTTCCGCTGTACGTTCTCCTCGGCGGCTATGACGAGCGCGTACCAGCGTACGCCTCCACAGCCACCTTCCCGTCGACAGAAGCGTTTCTCGACGTCATCGACCAATGCCTCGATCACGGCTTCAAAGCCGTGAAGCTACATGCCTGGGGCGACTACCGGCGCGACGCCGCGCTCTGTCAGGCCGTCCGCGAACACGTCGGCGACGAAATCGACCTCATGTACGACGGGTCGGCAGGCTTCAATCCATATGAGGCTGTCTATGTGGGACGGTCGTGCGAGGCCGCCGGCTACCGCTGGTACGAAGAACCATTACGCGAGTTCAACATTTCCGCTTACCGCCGCCTCTGCGAAACCCTGGATATACCCATCCTCGCAGCTGAGACGGCCGATGGGTGCCACTACATCGCCGGCGAGTTCATACTTGCCGGCGCAGCCGACATGGTCCGGACTGGCGCGGATTTTCGAGGCATCACTGGGTCGCTTCGGGTTGCACATCTGGCGGACGCCTTCCAAATGAACGCGGAGTTGCACGGCGGTGGGCTGCCGAATGTGCATCTCGCTGCCGCCATCCGCAACAACTCCTACTACGAGTCGATGGTTCTCACGAACCCAATCAATGTGGAGAAAGGCGTCCAGGCGGACGGATACATTCGTGCACCCTCCGGCCCTGGCATCGGCTTCGCCGTCGATGTCGAAATGCTCCGCCGCGGCCACGGCGTGGCCGAGTACTTCCCGGTTTAGCCTGCGCTAAGGCCGCCGTCAATGACGAAGGCCGACCCGGTCATGAACCCGGCTGCCTCCGATGCGACGTAAATCACTGCCTCGGCAATCTCCTTCGGCGTTCCGAGGCGGCCGAGCGGCTGACGCGCGACCAGCGAGTCGAGCGCCTCACCCGCCTCGTCGACCAGCCGCCGCACCCACGGGGAGTCGACCGTGCCAGGACAGATGCAGTTGACTCTGACACCGTCGGCGGCATGATCGAGCGCGAGCGCCCGCGTAAGAGCAACGACCGCCCCCTTGGACGCGCAGTAAGCGGCCCTGTTCCGGAAGCCAACGAGGCCGGCGACCGAGGCCATGTTCACGATCGCGCCGCCGCCCGCCGTAATCATGCGAGGGATCGCCTGCTTGCAGGAGAGAAAGGTCCCGCGCGCATTGACGGCGAAGACCCGTTCCCAAATCTCGAGCGGAGTGGCCGGCGCGTTGGTGGTCGATCCGATCCCGGCGATGTTTGCAAGCACCGCCGGCGGCCCGAGCTCGTCACAGAGCCGGAAGAGCGCCTCGACCGACCGCTCATCGGCGACGTCGACCTGCGCCGCGACGGCCACATCGCCCGCAAGTGCGGCCGTCCGGTCAGCAGCCGCTGCATCGAGATCGGCAGCGATTACACGCGCGCCGTCGCGTGCGAATGCCAACGCGGTCGCCTGTCCGATTCCCGAGCCCGCGCCCGTGACGACGACAACGCGCTCGCTCACGGGTCTCTCCGGTTCAGCATCACCGCGATCGACCGGAGCGCTCGAAGCAACGAGATCATGCTCGCCGTACTAGATCACGCCGTACGTCCGGAACGCCTCCCACACCGGCATCCCAGCGGCAAGCTCATCGCGGACGAGGTTCTCGCCGGACGCCTTCTCCTCCGCCCGCGAGATCGCCTCTTCGGCAATCTCGCCGGGCACAACGACGACGCCGTCGTAGTCGGCGAGCAGGAGGTCATCCGGATTCACGGCCACGCCAGCGCACGTGATTGGCACACCGACGCCGTCAACCTCGATGCGTCCCAGAGAATCATACGCAGAGATCCCGGCCACGAATGTGGGAAACTGCATCGCAATCAACTTGTCCGTGTCACGCGTATATGCGTCCGCGATGATGCCAACCGCACCCCGATACCGCGAGGCGGTGGCGAGCAACTCGCCCCAGTAGGAGGCGCGGCAGGTCGAGACGACCATCACGTCGCCGGGCCGCAGCGCGTCCACAGCCTGAAGCTCGGATTTGTAATAGTCGTCCGGATTCGCGGGCAGTGCGTCGACCTCAGCGCAGTGCACCGTCGCCGCGAAGCCCGCCAGGCGAGCGGCCGGATACAGAGGCCGGATGTGGGGGTCCATAACCTGGCGGCGGTAGCCGAGCCGGTCGAGACAGTCGGACACAACGGCGGGATAGAGCCGCGCCAACCGCTCAAGCAGCCGAACATCGCGCCCGGCGCGTTCCTGCTGGACGATGCCGACTTGATCGTTCAAGTACCAGGACGGTAACATACCGGGCGCTGTAAGGTCAAGCGTGGCTTGGAGCACGATCGCTAGCTCGTCTCGGCCGGGATCGCCTTCATCGTCACGCTCGGGGGACGCGACAGTTAAGGCACCTGAGCGAATGCGGCCGCGGCGACAGGAGCGGCCCATCTGCTTCTACACGCCACCTCCAGACGAATGAGGCGAAGAAACTCACCATCAGAGGGCCGGTCCCTCTATCGAATAGAGCTAACTTTCCCACGCGTGTTGGCATCCGTCCGCGGCCCGGCCGTCCGGTGGCGGTCCTAACCTCGCCGCCAAGAGCGACTCCTGGCCGGGCGAGCGCGCAGCCGTACTCAGCGGGAAAGTAGGCTCTAACTCGCGCCGAAAATGGGAGCCAAGGACAAAAACCTGACCAGCAAGCGCGCCACCATCAGCGACGTCGCGCTGCTCGCAGGCGTCTCACGTCAGACGGTCTCGAATCTCGTGAACCGGCGAGACCATCTAATGACCTTGGAGACACGGCGCCGGGTCGAACGCGCGATGAAGCAACTCGACTACCGCCCGCACTCGCTCGCACAGAGCCTCCGTTCGGGCCGCACATCGACGCTCGGGTTCCTGATCCTCGATGAGCACCCACAGTTCCTGGCTGATCCTTTAACAGACCTGATGCTCGCCGGCCTCGGCGACACGGCTCGCGACCGCGGCTATAACCTCCTGATCCAGGCGGCACGGCCGAGCGGCCCCAGCTCCCAGCTCTGGAACCCGATCATCGAGCGGCGCGTCGACGCGGTCGCGGTCCTCCTTTCGGGACATCGGTCGTTGCGGCGACGGCACATCAAACACCTCGCGTCGCACGGCCTGCCTTTCGTGGTCTTCGACGAGCAGGTGAAGGCCGAGCACGGGTACTCGATAGGGGGAACAAACGAAGAGGCGTCGCTAGCCCTCGCAGCCCACCTGATCGAGCACGGTCACACGCGGATCGGTTTTGTCGCAGCACGCGTGCCGTGGCCTGTCGTCGAGCAGCGACACGCCGGTTACCGCCGTGCGCTGGTCGAGGCAGGAATCTCCCCGGCTGCCGAACTCGAGGTGTTCGAGGGAGAGGTCGAACCCAGATTCGGCGGCGAGATGGTCCGGAAGCTCCTCGCTCTGCGGAATCCACCCACGGCGATCATGGCAACGAGTGACCTCCTCGCCGCGGGCGTGATACAGGCCGTGAAGCAGCAGGGCCTTAGTGTCCCTGACAACATCGCTGTGACGGGCTTCGACGATTTCAACTTCTCGGAGCTCCTCGAGCCGCCTCTCACGACCGCGCGGGTCCCGGCGTATGCCATGGGCCAACTGGCGGCGCAAGTCCTGATTGACTCGCTGGGCGGCGAAGGGCCTCGGGAGCGGGAAATCCGCATGCCAGTCGAGCTTTGTTTCAGGGCCTCTACGCCGTGATGCGACTTCATTTGGTAGGCGGCCGCGTGTGCGCGCGCGTCGCCGGACCCGTTCGACTGCGCTGCCGGTTGCAGCGGTCGGTTTAGATGGCGCTCTGTGCGAGGCGCCGATCCGGCTGTCGCCTCTCGCTCCTGCTCGCGCGGCAGATAGGCACGAAGAGAACCACCCGTCTTCCAGGGACGGTGGTAGTGCACGCTCTGAGATGCCCAACGAGGGCGGTCGGAGCCCGACCTGCCCGGGGATGCCGAGGCGGTGCCAGCAGATGAAATCCGCGGTCGTGACCGGCGCAGCAATGGGAATCGGGCGTGCGATAGCTCGTCGACTCGTCGCCGAAGGATTCCTCGTTGCGGCCGTAGACGTAGACGCCGACGGACTAGACGAGGTCGCTGGTGAGTTAGGCGGGCTGTACCGCCCGGTCGTGGGCGACATCGGTGAGTGGTCGGTGCACGAACATGCAGCCGATGTGGCGGAGGAGCAAGGAGCCCTGGCGTACTGGGTGAACAACGCCGGAATTGATTGGGTCGGAGGTGCGCACGAGATCGACGCCGAACACATCGAGCGCGGTCTGCGTGTCCTGCAGCAAGGGCCGATGTACGGCACGTGCGTCGCCGTTCGGAGGATGCTCCCGAATCGTTCGGGCGCGATCGTCAACATCTCGTCCATTCAGGGCATCGCTGCCTTCCCTCGCTACTTCGTCTATGACGCCGCGAAGGCAGCACTGCTGATGGTCACCAAGTCCGTCGCCGTCGATTACGGCCCCTTTGGCATCCGCTGCAATGCTGTGCTACCAGGAACGATCGAGACGCCGATGGTCCACGGAACGCTTCCGCCTGACCTAAGCCGCGAAGAGGCACTCCGTCGCGAAGGCCTACTCGCGCCGATGCTCCGGATCGGACAGCCATCGGAGATCGCAGGCGTCGTCTGGTTCCTTTTATCCGATAGCGCCTCGTACGTGAACGGCGCCGCGCTCATCGCAGACGGCGGAGCGGCCGCGCGCGTCTATCCCTACCCGCCGCTCAAGCTGTGAGAGAGAAGCGTCCTCCCCAGAGGGTCGATCACGGCAACTCCGAATGAAGGTCGTTGACGTCACCACGCACGTGCTGCTCGATCCTGATTACGACCCGGAAGCGTCGAGTTCTGCACAGGACACGATCGTCGTTGAAGTAATTACGGATGAGGGCATCATCGGGATCGGCGAGACCGACCTCAACGCCTGGGTCGCGCGGGCGTGCATCGAGGCCCCCGGAACTCACACGATGGACGGCGGTCTCAAGCAGCTGCTCATCGGCCGTGATCCGCTCGACCCGCCGGCCATATGGAACGACCTGTATGTCGGCACGGCGATGACCGGCCGCCGTGGTGCAGGTGTGCACGCACTCGGTGCGCTAGACATCGCCCTCTGGGACATCTGCGGCAAAGCAGCGAGCGTCCCTTGCTGGCAACTGTGGGGAGAGCCGCGGCGCAGCGAGCTGACCCCGTATGCCTCGCTCCAACCCGAGACGCCCGATTTCGACTCCTACCGCAGCTCGATGGTCGACTGGGCGGTTCGGGCGCGGGAACTCGGTTTCCGTGCGTGCAAGGTCGAGGCGACGTTCTCAGGGCCGTATCGGCACATGGGGCTCGCGGGGCCGTACGAGCGGATCACCGAGGTCCTCTCAGAGGTCCGCGACGCGATCGGTCCTGAGATGACGCTCATGGTTGACGTCCAGTACGCATTCGATTCGGTGTCGCGGGCGGCCCAGGTGATCGAGACATGGGCGGAGCTTGATGTCTTCTTCCTCGAGACACCCTTGTGGTCTGACGACCTCGCCGGGTATGCACAGCTGTCTACCCGCTCGCCTGTCCGCATCGCCGCCGGCGAGTGGCTCGCTACCTGCCACGAGTTCGAACAGCTGATCAGGGAGGGAGGCGTCCAGGTCGTGCAACCGGACATCGGCCGCGTGGGCGGCTTCACCGAGGCCAGGCGCGTCTGCGACCTCGCCGCCACGCACGACCGGCTCGTAGTCCCACACGCCTGGAAGACGGGGCTGTCGATCGCCGCCGCCGCGCACCTCGCAATGGTCACGCCTCACATGCCCTTCTTCGAGTTCCTGCCCGCGGAGCTGTGCGCATCGCGCCTCCGCAAAGAGCTGACGCACGACGAGCTCCTGTTCAAGGACGGCGTGCTCCATCCGCCTACGCGACCTGGACTCGGGGTCGAGCTGAACCGCGACGCGCTGAGCGAGTTCGCCGAAGCGGCGCTCAGGCTGCACGGCTGACTGCAGTCCGACCCCTCAGCGCAACCGGGACAGCCGCTCCGCGTCGTCTAGCCAGCGGTTGATCTCCCTGATCACGTTCTCCCGCGGCGGCACCCCGTTTGGGAACAAAGCGCGCAGCAACTGATCACGGTCAACACTCCCGCCCGCCAAGCGCGCATTGGTCCTACCTTTCGAGCGTGTGCCCGTGTTGGCCCGACTGCTGCGCACGCGGTTGCTGCGTGCTCCCGCTGACGTCCCTGCGACGCCGTGGGCACGATTCCGGTGAGCACCAAGCGCAGCAGGCCGCGAAAACGAACGCCCACACTCGGGGCAAACCAGCGACTCCTTTGCGTTTGTGGCGGTGGAAGCCTTCGAAGCAGGCGCTCGTCTGCCGCGTGTCTTGCCGGTCGCAGACTTGCGTTTAGAACGGCTCGTTGTGGATGTCTTCCGTGCTCTGGCCATTCCAGACCTCCCATCGAATAGGTCGCGGAAAAATCTACTTGCTTACAACCTGCAATCGCGGTCCTTAGCTTTTACGACCCACCCGTGTCTCTTCCTGCGCCTGATGAGTGGAATCGGATCTTCAGCTTCGCAACAGTCAAAGCACCAGCGGGTTCGAGCACGACGCTCTAGGGGTCGTGGGCGGGCGCGATAGCGCCCAAAAGAGAGACGTCTTGCGAATGAGCTTGGGAGCGTGAAGACCCTCGGCTGCGTGAAGACCCTCGGCTGCTCCCGCGGCTTGCCTATTGCGTCGAAGACGCGGCTGAAGTGGAATGGAGCTTAAGACGTCGTGGGCTACCACAGTCGAGGGCCTCGAGCGTTCATATCTGAAAGCGCGAACGAAGCAAGTCGGCCACGATCGGGACGAACACGGTTGGCTCGAGCATGTCCATATGGCCGACGCCGTCAATCGTGCGGACGTCCCATCAAGGCGAGGCGCTGGTTGACTATGATTGACGAGACTGAGATCGCAGATCGAGACTGAGATCGCAGATTTCGTCTGCATCGCCTGCGAAGCACAGCCTCGGGCACTGAAGCCGCCGCTGCACGCGTGCATCGTTGAACCCGTCATGCGACTCATAAAACGTCACGATCTGCCTAACTCAGGTTCTGATAGGGGCGAGCCTCCGTGCCTTTGCGCACGCGCAGAGCTACTCGTCGCCGACCTCCGCACATGAGCTGACGACCGGCAAAGCAAGGCGCCGGGCCGGTCGAGGACTCCCGTCACGGTTCCGGCAACTCGAGTACGCGGACAATCCATGTTCCGGCATAGTCGCCGTCT
>Ga0070739_10000712_pt1 | contig 58623 bp, 57 predicted proteins | sample Coa_R1_7_FD_66445 | JGI IMG/M metagenome (GOLD analysis project Ga0070739, IMG submission 66445) | Surface soil microbial communities from Centralia Pennsylvania, which are recovering from an underground coalmine fire - Coalmine... | ecosystem: Environmental > Terrestrial > Soil > Unclassified ...
GTCGACCGCCACGTACAACCAGGTCACGAAGGTGTCGGGATCCATAGGGAGGCTCCTTTGGGAGGTGTTCACCTCCTTCTTGGACCATCGACACCTTCGTCTTCAATTCACACCAAGCGTGTAAGCCCTCGCCTACGGGTGGAAGGGGCGGACCAGGGCTCGCCGCGAGCGGCGGCACTGCTGTCCGCTCGGGACGCCGGCCGGGCGGAGTATGCTGTGCCATGCCCGTGGACGCGCCGCCTTACCGCGCCGAATCAGCGCTCGCGCCACCGCGACCTGCCCTGACGGAATGGGCGCTGATCGTCGCCGTCTCGCTCTGCTCCATGCTGGCGCCGCTCAACTCCACCATGATTGTGGTGGCGCTGCCGCGCATCGTGCGGGACTTCGGCGCCACCCTCGGTGCGGGCGGATGGCTGATCACCCTCTACCTGATCGCCATGGCCTCGGTGCAGCCGCTGGCCGGGAAGCTGGGTGATCGGTGGGGTCGGCGGCCGCTGATCCTGACCTCACTGCTGGCCTTCAGCGCCGTCTCCATCGCCGCCGCGCTGGCCCCCAGTCTGCCGGCGCTGATCGTGTTTCGAGTGCTGCAGGCCCTCTCGGCCGGCCTGGCGCTGCCCAACGGCATGGCGCTCGTCCGTGAGGCCGTTCCCGCCGAACGGCGAGGAAGCCGCTTCGGGATCGTCGCCTCGCTGGTCAGCGTCGCCGCCGCGCTCGGCCCACCGCTCGGCGGCGTGCTGGTCCAGTTCGGCGGCTGGCGCGCGATCTTCGCCGCCAATATCCTGCTGGTCGGGCCGGCTCTCGCCATCGGCTGGCAGGTCTTTCCGCGTGCCGCAGTGCGACGGCAGCACCCACGCTTTGATCTGCTCGGGGCGATTCTCCTCTCGTCCGCTCTGGTGGGGCTCGCGGCGCTTCTCATCCGCCTGCCGAACCAGAGCGCTGTTGTCTCCGCGCTGTGGGGTACCGGCGTCGCCGCGCTCGGTCTCCTCTTCGCCCGCCACGAGCTGGCCGCGGCCGATCCGGTGCTGCAGTTGCGCCTTTTCCGCAACGCAACGTTTGCCGGCGGGAACGCCGCCATCGCGCTCAGCAATCTGGCGATGTACACGACGCTGATCGCCGTCCCCTTGCTGGCAGCGAGGCGAACGCACCTGACGCCGGTCCAGGTCGGACTCCTGCTGGCCGCCATGTCCGCGACCAATGTCCTGGCTGCGCCCCTCGGGGGACGCCTGGCGGACCGACTGGGGCGCCGCCTGCCGACTGTCATCGGTCTCGTCCTGGCCGTGCCGGGACTGGTGGCGCTGGTCGTCGCCGGGGCGCACATCACCATCCCTGTCCTGGCTGGTGGCCTGGCCGTGGCCGGCTTCGGTTTCGGAATGGGCTGGGCGAGTTTGCAGACCGCGGTCATCGAATCCGTCCAGCCGCGCCTGGCCGGCTCCGCCTCCGGGATATTCTCAACCGCGCGCTATCTCGGCAGCATCGTGGGTACCAGCGTCCTGGCCGCGCTCGTCGCCGGCTCGGGGGAACACGATTTCACCCCGATCTTCGCGATGGCAGCCGTCGCTGCCGCGGCGGCCGCCGTCTCCTCTCTCTGGCTGGCCAGCCGGCCGTCAACTGATTGACGGCTCAATTGCCAATTCCGACCGGCGGGTGTACACTGCACTCTCAGTGCCTGATTGCTACGCCCTCATTTTATGAACGTCAATATGGCGACAGGCGGGGCAGTAACGATGCAGGCAGAAGGAGCGCCGCCTCATGGAAACGCGTGACCGAGCTCAGCATGCCCCGCCCGGGCCTGGTGAGACCATTCCAGTCCCACCGGATTTCCCCGTGACCTGGCGGACGGCCGCGGCGGAGAACCTGTTCTGGCAGCGGGATCGTATGCACTTTCCCGATCCCTTGCCGCCCCTGGTGACGACCCTCTTTATCGATGAGGTGTTCTCGCAGGCGTTCGGGTATGCCGCAGATGCGCATGCCTTGCCGATCAGCCTGGCGGCCTGCGCTCAGAACGGCTACTTCTATCAGACGGCTATTCCAAAGGGACACAGCCCGGAGGAGATGGAAGAGCTCGGGGCAAAGGCGCAGGAGGCGCTGGGTTCCGCCATGGGCCGGCAGCTGGAGCGTTGGAACACCGAGACGCTCCCCGAGGTGCGTGAGCATATCGCCGCCTGGGATCGCATGGACCTGGCGGCCGCCTCGCCCTCGCAGCTCCGCGCCTATCTGGACGAGACGGTGGAGCGGACGCTGCGTCTGTGGCAGCTCCACTTCCTGACGGTCATTCCGGGTTTCCCCTCGGTCAGCATCTTTGAGGACATGTGTCGCGATCTCTTCGCGGACGACCCCGAGTTTGTGCCGCATCAATTGATCCAGGGCATCCCCACCAAGATCACCGAGATGGGCCTCGCGCTGTGGGGCCTGAGTCGGCAGGCCCGCGAGATGCCCTCGGTGCGACAGATTTTGGAGGAAGAGGCCGCTGCCGACGTGATCCCCGCGTTGGTGCGGACAGAAGAGGGCCGCGAGTTCCTGGCCGATTTCCACGGGTACCTTGCAAAGTTCGGACAGCGCGGCGATTCGGCGCTGTGCGTGGCCGAGGTGACCTGGATCGAAGACCCGACACCGGCGATCAAGATGCTGAAGGACTATGTCGGGCAGGACGATCGTGATTTGCAGGCGGAGGCGGAGGCGCTGGCGACGGAGCGCGAGGCGGCGATTGCTCTGGCGCGGACGCGGCTGGAGGGTTTCCCCGAGCAGGTGCGTGGCCAGTTTGAGTACCTGCTGGACGCTGCTCAGCAGGGGATCTACCTCGCCGAGGAGCACAACTACCACATCGACTTCTGCGGCATGTACCGGGTCCGCGTCGTCACGCGCGAGCTGGGACAGCGGCTGGTCGAGGCGGGCACCATTGAGGACGCCGAGGATGTGTATTTCCTGACACTGGACGAGCTGCGCGCCGCCCTCGACACCTTTGGCGAGAGTGACCTGCGCGCGGCAGTGACCGCGCGCCGCGAGGAGCACGCGCGGCAGAGGGCCATGCAACCTCCGCCCGTTCTCGGTGCCATGCCCCCCGGCCCGCCGCCCGATGATCCCCTCAGCCTCGCCTTCATGAAGTTCTTCGGCGGCCCACCGCAGATCTCGGAGGAGCCGAACACGGTCCAGGGCACAGCCGGGTCGCCGGGTGTCGTGCGCGGCACAGCGCGCGTCCTGCGCTCACTGGCCGACGCCGACCGGCTGCAGCGCGGCGATATCATCGTCGCCGAGACCACAGCCGTCCCGTGGACGCCGCACTTTGCCACGGCCGCGGGGATCGTGACCGATACCGGTGGAACGCTCAGCCACTCCGCGGTGACGGCGCGCGAGTACGGCATCCCCGCGGTGGTCGGGGCCACCATTGCCACCGCCGTCATCCGCGATGGACAGATGATCGAGGTTGACGGCTTCACCGGCCTCGTTCGCATTCTGGACGCCGTATAGACCGGCCGCGGGGGAGTGGCGTGCGCCGCTCCCCCGCCCGGTGCCGGAGGGCACGCATGACGTCAACCATCGACCAGATGGTGCTCTGGCTGGACGAGCCGGGCAGCATCGACGTGGCGCTCGTGGGGGGCAAAGCAGCCAATCTCAGTGTGCTGGCCGGACGCTTCCCCGTGCCGCCCGGCTTCACCGTGACGACGCCGGCGCTGGCGGGCGGGATGAATGAGCGCGGGTCTCGACTATCACCGGATCTGCGTGACGCCATCTCGCGGGCCTACGCGGCTCTCGGGGCAGGGCTGGGCTCCGCCCAACCCCCGGTGGCGGTCCGCTCGTCGGGGGTGGATGAGGACGCGGGCGACGCGGCTTTTGCCGGTCAGTTCGAGACCCTACTCAACATCTCGGGCCCGGAGGCGGTGTGCGAGGCCGTGGAGGCCTGCTGGGCGTCCGCGCGTTCCGAGCGCGTCGCCGCCTACCGACGCACCCATGGCGGGGGCGACGGAGCGGTTGCCGTGCTGGTGCAATCCCTGGTGCCGGCCGACAGCGCCGCGGTTGCCTTCAGCGTTAACCCCGTGACCGGAGACCGCGGCGTCGTCGCCGTCAACGCCAATTACGGCCTCGGCGAGAGCATCGTCGCCGGCACCGTCACGCCTGATTCGTACCTGGTGCGCAAGTCCGATCTCACCCCGGTGGATGTCCGGATCGGAAGCAAGCAGCGCATGACCGTACGCACCGCGGGCGGGACACGGGAGGTCGGCGTGCCGGCGCTGCTGCGCTCGGTGGCCGTCCTCGATGACCGGCAGCTCGCGGAGGTTGCGCGCCTGGCCATCGATCTCGAGGCCGCGATGTGGCGGCCGGTGGACATCGAATGCGCCTACGCCGGGGGAATCCTCTACCTCCTGCAATGCCGCCCGGTTACAACGCTCGGATGAGTTGGTGCGAATGGCATGATCGACGCCGATCGCTCCTGCGCCGGCACGACGTCGCCCCGCAGGCAGACGCTGTTATCCGCCGCCGGATTGGAGGGTTTCCAGTACGTCGTCGGCGTGGCCGTTGGGGCTGACGCCGCGCCAGATGTGGGCGAGCTTCCCCTCCTTATCGATGTGGAACGTGCTGCGCTCCGTGCCCATCGCCCTCCGGCCGTAGCTCGTCTTCTCGACCCACGTGCCGTAGGCGCGAGCCACCGTATGGTCCTGGTCGGCCAGCAGCGGGAAGGACAGGCCTTCCTTCGCGGCAAACTTTCGGTGTGATTCCACTGAATCCGGGCTGACGCCGAGGATGGTGACACCCAGCCGATCGAAGTCGTCCAGCTTCGCACGGAAGCCCTGTGCCTCGGTCGTTCAGCCGGAGGTGTTGTCCTTCCCGTAGAAATACAGGATGACCTCGTGGCCGCGGAGGTCGCTGAGCGTGATCGGGCCCTGTGTCGATGGGAGGGTGAAATCGGGAGCCGTATCGCCGGTTTGCACGCGATCCATGTCCTTCTCCGGCAAGAATCTCTGTGCTATCCTAGCGGGTTCTATGGCGTTTCGCTCTCTTGGCCGCGTCGTCTCGGCCGCCGCCGTGGCCGTCGTTTTCCTCGGCCCCGCACATCCCAGCCACGCCGCCTCCGGTCCCGTCATCCTGGCCGGTTTCCCCACGCTGCGCCAGCAACACACGCTCACCTGCGAGGCATCGGCGGCCAGCATGGGCACGCAGGGCGCGCTCTCGGAGGGGCAGATCATGGCGGTGATGCCCCGCAGCCCGGATCCCAATCGCGGCTTCCGCGGCAACCCCGACGGTGAGCAGGGGACCAGGCTGGTGGATTACGGTGTGTACGCCGGCCCCATCCAGAAGGCGTTGGCCCGCTATGGGTACGACAGCCGCCTCGTCATGGAGGCGACCCGCGGCGACATCGAAGGGGCGATCAACGGCGGACGGCCGGTGGTGGTGTGGGTCACCTACGCTTTGCAGCACGCCGTTCCCCGGTTGGAGCAGTGGCACGGCCGTCCCTTCGTGCTCGTGCCGCACGAGCACGCCGTCCTGGCGGTGGGCTATGACGCGCACCACATCGTGGCCAATGATCCCTGGACGGCGAAGCAGGTCCAGTACACCTGGACGGCCTTCGAGCACTCGTGGGATCTCTTCGGCAATATGGCGCTCATCATGGATCCGTGCCCCACGCCGGCGTCCGTGCCCAATCTCGCCGTGCAACACGTGAGCACGGCCGGTGTGACCTGGACATGGGGGGCGGCTCGCTATGCCGTCCAGTACGATGTAACGGTCCGCGAGGTGAGTCCGGTGAAACGGCTCGTCCAGCACGGACGCCAGACGGCGCGTACCCTCACCCTGGTCTCCCCGATTGCCGGCGCCTCTTACCGCATAGACGTGCGCGGCGTCGCCGCTTGCGGCATCGCCTCACTGTCGCCGACCCGGCTCTGGGTGACCTTGCCGGCCCCGCTACCGACACCATCTCCCACGGCCACGGAAGGGACATCCCCCGTCTCCACGTCGACTCCAACACCGTCTCCGGCCACAACTGGCACGCCCACGGGCTAGCCTCTGCCCTCTGGTAGAATGATGGGCAATTTTGGCGCCGGTATTGGGATCGCGGCGTCCGGGGACAGAGGTGGAGAAGGAGACGCCGCTTTACGCGGAGCACGTGGAGGCCGGTGCCCGCATGGTGCCGTTTGCCGGCTTTCTCATGCCGCTGCAGTACTCCTCCATCATCGAGGAGCATCGCGCGGTGCGGGAAGGCATGGGGATGTTCGATCTTTCCCATATGGGGGAGTTGCGCGTCTCCGGGCCTGATGCCGCCGCGGCCGTTGATTATCTGGTCACCAACGACATCGCCGGACTGGAGCCCGGCCAGATCCGCTATACCCCCATGTGCTATCCCGATGGCGGCATCGTGGATGATCTCCTCGTCTACCGCTTCCCCGATCACCTGATGCTGATCGTCAACGCGTCCAACATCGAGAAAGACCTCGCCTGGGTGCGTGATCACCTGCGGGGCGATGCCACTGTCGAGAACGAGAGCGACGCGACCGCCCTCATCGCGGTGCAGGGACCGCGCAGCGTTCCCTTTGTTCAGGATCACACCGACACCGACCTGGCTCCCATTGCGTACTACCATTTCACGCAAGGGACGGTCGCCGGCCGGCCGGCGGTCATCTCACGCACCGGCTACACCGGTGAGGACGGCGTCGAGTTGTACGTGGCACCGCAGGACGCCGCGCCAGTGTGGGAGACGCTGTTGGCGGCGGGAGAAGCGCTGGGCCTGAAACGGGTTGGCCTTGGGGCGCGAGACACCCTCCGGCTGGAAGCGGGCTACATGCTGTACGGCAACGATATCGATCACAGCACCTCGCCGCTCGAAGCGGGATTGGGGTGGACGGTGAAGCTGGAAAAGGACTTCATCGCGCGCGACGTGCTGGAACGCCAGAAAGAGGAAGGCGTGCAGCGGCGCATGGTGCAGCTGGAGATGTTGGACCGTGCCATCCCGCGGCCGCATTTCGCCATCTGGCAGGGACCGGGCGATGTTGTTGGATCGACGACGAGCGGAACGATGTCGCCGACCTTCAATCGGGGCATTGCCCTGGGCTACGTGGCGCGCGGTGCGGCGAAGGCAGGAACGGACGTGGACGTCGAGGTGCGCGGTGCTCGCCACCCGGCGCGTATCGTGAAGAAACCACTCTACAAGCGGGAGGCATCCTGACATGGCGGATTTTCCGGACGATCTGCGCTACACGACGTCGGACGAGTGGGTGCGCCTGGAGGGAGACGAGATGGTGTCCGGTATTACCGCCTACGCGGCTGAGCAGCTGGGTGATATCGTCTACGTCAAGCTTCCCGAGGCGGGGCAACAGATCGAGCAGAGCGAACCGTACGGTGAGATCGAATCGGTGAAAGCGGTGTCCGATCTGAAGGCCCCCCTGTCGGGCGAGGTCACGGTCGTCAATGCCGACCTCGATCAGAACCCCGCCGTCATCAACGACGACCCATACGGTCAGGGCTGGATCTTCCGTTTCCGGCCATCGAACCCCGGCCAATACGACTCACTGTTGACCGCAGAGGCGTACGAGGCGAAAACGAAAGAAGGATAGTTGTGTCATATCTGCCCCATACCCCTGCGGAGCGCGAGGAGATGCTCCGCGCCATCGGCGTGCCGAGCGTCGAGGATCTCTTTGCCAACATCCCGGAGCACCTGCGGGGCACGTTACCGATTCCCGATGCGCTGAGCGAGATGGAGACACTCCAGCTCGTCCAGGCCCTGGCCGCCGAGAACCTCAATCTAGCCGGCCGCCCGGCCTTCCTGGGGGCCGGTGCCTATCGGCACTACATCCCGGCGGCCGTCCCGGCGATCACCGGACGCTCCGAGTTCTATACCGCCTATACCCCGTACCAGCCGGAGCTCAGTCAGGGCACGCTGCAGGTGATCTACGAGTATCAGTCGATGATCGCCGAGTTGACCGGCCTCGACGTCGCCAATGCCTCCCTCTACGACGCGGCAACCGGCGTCACCGAGGCCTGCACCATTGCGATCAACGCCACGGGACGCAGCACGATCGCCACCGTCGGCGGCCTGAATCCCCAGTACGCGCGTGTGCTGCGGACCTATCTCCATCAGGAGGGCTTCAATCTCCTCGAGATTCCGGAAGAGTGGGTCCTCGATCCCGAGCAGGTGGCCGCGGCGCTCGACGAAAGTGTGGCGGGGCTGGTGGTCCAGTCACCCAATCTCTTCGGTTCCATCGAGCCCATGGCGGATCTGGCGGCGGCCGCGCACGATGCCGGCGCCCTCTTTATCGCCGTCAGTAATCCGCTCTCGCTGGCGATTCTCGCGCCGCCCGGTGACGTCGGCGCCGACGTGGCGGTCGGCTGCGGGCAGCCGTTCGGCATTCCCCTCCAGTACGGGGGTCCCTATCTTGGAATCATCGCGGCCCGCGCCGGGCTGGCGCGTCAGCTCCCGGGGCGAATTTGCGGCGCCACGGTTGACGGTGAGGGACGGCGCGGCTACGTCCTGACGCTGCAGGCGCGCGAGCAGCACATTCGCCGTGAGAAGGCCACCTCCAACATCTGCACCAATCATCAACTGATGGCGCTGGCCGCGACCGTCTATCTCTCGCTGCTCGGCAAGCAGGGACTGCCCGAGCTGGCGACGCTGTGCGCCCAGAAGGCACACTATGCGGCCCGACGCATCGCCGCCATTCCCGGCTTCGCCCTGGCCTCCGACGCCCCCTTCGTGAATGAGTTCACGGTGCGCACGCCGGTCCCGGCGGCGGAGGTCAACCGTTACCTGCTGCGGCGTGAGATCATCGGCGGCTTCGATCTGGGACGTGTCGATCCTGCCCTGCAGAACTACCTGGTCCTCGCCTTCACCGAATTGAACACGCGGCAGCAGATCGACGATCTGGTGTCGACGCTGGAGAGCCTGCAGCCGGAAGTGGCCGTCGAGGCGCTGCAGAGCGCGGGGGGTGTGGCGTGACGGAACCTCTCATCTTCGAGTTGGGTGCGCCGGGCCGCAAGGGCTATACCCTACCGGCGCCGGACGTGCCCGCGGAGCCGCTGGAGGAGATGATCCCGGCCCGCTACCTCCGCCGGACGCCGGCCAACCTGCCGGAGGTCTCGGAGCCGGATGTCATCCGCCACTTCACCCACCTCTCGCAGATGAACTACAGCATCGATTCCGGCTTCTACCCTCTCGGGTCCTGCACCATGAAGTACAACCCGAAGGTCAACGAGGTAGCGGCATCCCTGCCCGGGTTCCGGGATATCCATCCTTTGCAGCCGGAGAGCACGGTGCAGGGCGCCCTGCGGCTCATGTACGAGCTGCAAGAGCTGCTGGGCGCTATTGCCGGCATGGACGCCTTCACCCTCCAGCCGGCCGCCGGGGCTCACGGTGAGCTCACTGGACTCTTCATCATTCAGGCGTACCTGCGCAGCAAAGGCGAGCACCGCGATGAGGTGATCGCTCCCAACTCCTCGCACGGGACCAATCCGGCGAGCGCCGCCATGGCGCGGGCCAAGCTGGTGACGGTGGGAACGGACGCGCGAGGACGCGTGGACATCGAGGAGCTGCGGCGGCTGGTCAGCGACCGCACGGCTGCTCTCATGCTCACCAATCCCAACACGCTCGGCCTCTTTGAGGAGGACGTGGAGGAGATGGCGCGCATCGTCCACGAGGCGGGTGGTCTGATGTACTACGACGGCGCCAACCTCAACGCCATCATGGGCAAGGCGCGCCCCGGCGACATGGGCTTCGACGTCGTGCACCTTAACCTGCACAAGACGTTTACCACGCCGCACGGCGGCGGTGGACCGGGCGCCGGGCCGGTGGGCGTCAAGGAGTTCCTCAGGCCCTTCCTCCCGGTGCCGATCGTCGAGAGGGCTGACGCCGGCTACATCTTGCAGGAAGATCTCCCCCAGACGATCGGCAAGGTGCGCTCCTTCTACGGGAACTTCGCCATGCTGGTCCGTGCCTATACCTATATCCGTGAGATGGGGCGCCAGGGCCTGACGCAGGTCAGCGAGGATGCCGTGTTGGCGGCCAACTACCTGCGGGCGCGCCTCCAGGATCTCTACGAGGCGCCCTTCCCCGGTCCCAACATGCACGAGGTCGTCCTCTCCGCCAGACGCCAGAAGGCACAGGGCGCCCGGGCTCTCGACATCGCCAAACGCCTCATGGATTACGGCTTCCACGCGCCGACCATCTACTTCCCGCTGACGGTGGAGGAGGCGCTGATGATCGAGCCGACGGAAACGGAGAACAAGGGCACGCTGGACGCCTTCATCGAGGCGATGCGTGCCATCGCCGGTGAAGCGGCGGAGAACCCGGAGATCGTGCGTGGGGCGCCCCACGACGCCCCGGTGAGCCGGCTGGACGAGGCGCGGGCCGCCCGGCAGCCCGATCTGCGCTGGCGCCCCGCCGAGGAAGCGAGCGCGTAGACCGGGTCGTCTGCTTCTTCTTTGGCGCTATACAGGTCCATGGCTACTATGGGACAAACCATCTCACTTTCTCCGTGCCGGCGTTACGGCATGGCATCGTAAGGATCACAAGCCCATGGCAGATGAGGCCGGGGGCGACACCCTCCTCCAGATCGAGAACCTGCGCACCTACTTCCATACCCATGCCGGCATCGTGCGGGCGGTGCAGGGCGTCAACCTCCACCTCGACAAGGGAGAAACGCTCGGCATCGTCGGCGAGTCGGGAAGCGGCAAAAGCGTGACGGCGCTCTCCATCATGCGTCTCATTCCGCAGCCGCCGGGTGAATTCGCCGGCGGCCGCATCCTCTTCCGCGGCACCCCCATCGTCGATGTCCGCGAAGAGAAGCGTGGCAACGAGATCCGCCGCGTCGACAAGAGCATCTCCGAGTCCCAGATGCGGCGTATCCGCGGTGGAGACATCGGCATGATTTTCCAGGACCCGATGACCTCACTCAATCCCCTCCTCACCATCGGGCGGCAGATCGCCGAAACCGTGCAGGAGCACATGGGAGTCGGCCGCAAAGAGGCGTATGACCGCGCGACGGAGATGCTGATGAAAGTGGGCATCCCCAGCGCCAAGCAGCGCCTGAAGGACTTCCCTTTCCAGTTCAGTGGCGGCATGCGGCAGCGCGTGATGATCGCCATCGCCCTCTCCACCAATCCGGATCTCTTGATCGCCGACGAGCCGACGACGGCGCTGGATGTGACGATCCAGGCGCAGATCCTCGATCTGATGCGTGGCCTCTCCGCCGAGTTTGGATCCTCGGTGATCCTGATCACGCACGACCTGGGGGTGGTGGCCGGCATGGCTCAGCGCGTCGCCGTCATGTATGCCGGCTATGTGGTGGAAACGGCGGTGCTGGACGACATCTTCTACCATGCCCAGCATCCCTACACGCACATGCTGTTACAGTCCATTCCGCGTCTGGACCTCCCGCGCGATCAGCCGCTGCATCCGATTCCGGGCTCGCCGCCCGATCTGCTGACGCTAGGCCCGGGCTGTCCCTTCGTGCCGCGCTGCCCCAACGCGCTCCCCATCTGCCGCCAGCAAATGCCGCCGCTTGATCCGGTTGGCGGTTCCGGCGGCCACCTCGCGGCATGCTGGAATCCCGTGAAGGAGAAAGCCGCATGACGGACGGCAAGAACACGCTCCTCGAGATCCGCAACCTCACCATCCAGTTCCCCATCAAAGGCGGGTTCCTGGGGCGTCAGGTCGGTGCGGTGCATGCCGTCAACGACGTCAACCTGACAGTCTACGAAGGAGAGACGCTTGGTCTGGTGGGGGAGAGCGGCTCGGGCAAAACGACCCTGGGACGCGCCATCCTCAAGCTGCTGCCGATTCGCGCCGGGCAAGTGATCTTCGAGGGGAAGGACATCACCAACCTCTCGCCGGGCCAGGTGCGGCCGCTGCGGCGGGATATGCAGATGGTCTTCCAGGACCCGTTCGGCTCACTCGACCCGCGCATGACCGTCTTCCAGATCGTCTCGGAACCGCTCGTCAACTTCAAGATGGGCGACAAGCGGCGCCAGCGCGAGTACGTGCAGGAGCTGCTCAAAACGGTGGGTCTCAATCCCGACCACATCAATCGCTATCCGCATGAGTTCTCCGGCGGCCAGCGGCAGCGCGTCGGCATCGCTCGCTCCCTGGCGCTGCGGCCCAAGTTTGTGGTGGCCGATGAGCCGGTGTCCGCCCTCGACGTCTCGATCCAGGCGCAGATCCTGAACCTGATGGAGGAACTGCAGGGAGAGTTCGGCCTCACCTACCTCTTTGTGGCCCACAACCTGAGCGTGGTGCGGCACATCAGTGACCGCGTGGCGGTGATGTATCTCGGCCACCTGGTGGAGATCGCCGACAGCGAGGATCTGTACGACCACCCGCTGCACCCGTATACCCAGGCGCTGATGTCCGCGATTCCGCTGCCTGATCCGATTCAGGAGCGCAACAAGCAGCGGATCATTCTGACCGGCGATATTCCCAGTCCGGTCAATCCGCCCTCGGCCTGTCCCTTCCATACGCGTTGTTTCAAGGCGCGCCCCATCTGCAGTCAGGTGACGCCCGCCTTCGAGGAGAAGCGTCCGGGTCACTGGGTGGCCTGCCACTTCGCCGAGGTGCCGGGTGTGACGCGGCCGGAAGAGATCAAGCCACCGGAGGCCGCTACTCCCTGAGCGCGTCTCTTACGGCCCGCCAGATGTGCTACTGTGTGCATCGTCTGGCCTTATGGAGACGCGCAAAACTCGCCGCATTGATTCGCGCGCCGCCGCCCTCGTGCTGGCGAGCGCGGCTTTTGTTGCGCTGATCGCCGCCGCCGATACGGCGGGCTTCTTTGGCTTGATCACGCTGCACCATCTCACCGATGCCGGCTGGACGCTGTGCGCCCTGGTGGCCGTTGCCGGGTGCATCTCGGCCACGCGGCGCAGTGACGGCCTGGCCCGTCAGGGCTGGATCGCCTTCACGCTGGGGACCGCCTCCTGGTTGGCGGGCCAGCTGGCCTGGGATTATTACGACCTGGCGGGCCATTTCCCCGCCTCTCCGAACCTCTCCGACATCGCCTGGATCGCGCTCGTTCCCTGCTTCGTGATCGGGCTCTTGATCGTGGGCGCGCGCTCCGGCCAGGCGCGCCTCCTCCTCGGACTGGATATGGGCGTCATCCTGCAGGTGTCCGGCCTGGTTTATCCTGCCGTGTTCTGGTCGGAGATCCAGTCCTCGACTCTGAGCACGCCAGGGCTGACGACCGCCCTTCTCTACCCGATCCTGTACTCGCTCCTGCCGTTCGCCCTTCTCCTGCTGCCGGTAAGAGAGATTCGGCACAACTTCAGCATGCTCGCCCTCTTCGTGGGCTTGCTCGGCCAGGTTCTGCCGTTCATCCTCTGGACGCCCTTGCTGCTGGCGGGAACCTATCGAGAGGGCACTCTTCTCGACGTCATGTGGATGATCGGTCTGCTCTCGATCGCCGGCGCCGGGTTTACCTTCGAGCGCTTTCCGTCGCTGGACCCGGAGCGGCAGGTCCATGGCACGCTGGCCAACCTTTCACTCGCTCTGACCGGTGTCGCCGCGCTTCTTCTGGTCTGGCGTTCCACCGACCAGGAGATTGCCCGCGGGACGGAGACCATCTTCGTCGCCGTCACTGCCGCCGCCATCGCTCTGACCAGTCTGCGGCAGATTCTCACCAACAGCAGCAGCCGGCGCCTTTTCGACCGCGCCCGGACCCTGCTCGACCGAACGCGGGAGGCGCAGCGTGAGCTGCTGGAAAGCGAGGGGAGACTGGCCGCGATCGTGGCCGCCCAGCGTGAGATTGCCGAGACGCATCTCGACCTGGACGCGGCCCATGCGCTCGTCGCCGGACATGCGCGCCGCCTGACCCGAGCCGACGGCGCGGCGGTGGACATGCTGGACGGCGACATCCTGCACACGACGGTGGGAGTGGGGACGCTGGAAGCGGCGCAGGGACTGCGTGTTCCGCTGAAAGGGAGTATTGCCGCCTGGTGCGCGCGTACCGGCTGGGTGGCCCGGGTGGACGATGCCGAGACCGATCGGCGAGTGAACGGTGAGATCGCCTGGCGGTACCAGGAGCGATCCCTGATCGTCGTTCCCTTGCTTCGTGAGGAGCAGCTGGTGGGAGTGCTGCGCGTGGCCTCGATCCAGCCGTCCGCCTTCGGACAGCGCGAGGTACAGACCGTCCAGCTGCTGGCGTCCGCCCTCTCGGCGGCCATCAGCAACGCCGCCGCCTATCAGGCCAACCAGCAGATGCTGGCAGAGCGCACCGCCACGCTGGAAACGGTCCAGCACCAGGCGCTGCACGACGCAATGACCGGCCTGCCGAATCGCGCCCTGCTGCACGACCGCCTGGATCAGGCGGCGCGCTCGTCTCACCGCCGCGGCGTCAACTTCGCGCTCTTCCTTATGGACCTCGACGGCTTCAAAGACGTCAACGATTCACTGGGCCACCACCGTGGCGACCAGTTACTGCGCGAGGTGGCGGGACGCCTGGATCGGGTGCTGCGCGACTCGGATACGGTCGCTCGGCTGGGAGGCGACGAGTTCGCCCTGGTCGTGACCGACGTGACGGCGGAGGAAGCCTCGCTGGTTGCCGCGAAAGTGCTGAAAGCGGTGCAGGAGCCGGTGTGGCTGGGTGAGCAGAGCGTGGTTATCTCCGGCAGCATCGGCATTGCGCTGTATCCCGACCACGGTGAGGACGCCACGGCGCTCCTGCAGCACGCCGATATCGCCATGTACGATGCCAAGCGTTCCGGCATTGGGTGTGCCGTGTACGATCCCGGCCGCGACATCGATCTCCAGAGCCGGCTTGTCCTTCTTTCCGGGCTGCGGCAGGCGCTGGAGCTCGATCAGTTCCGCCTGCTCTATCAGCCGGTCCTGGATCTGAGTGACGGGCACGTGCAGGCGTTCGAGGTCTTGCTGCGCTGGGAGCATCCGGAGCGAGGGTTGGTGTCGCCCGACGAGTTCGTTCCACTGGCGGAACGCTCCGGACTGATCAGCCCACTGACGATGTGGGTGGTCGAGCGAGCGCTGGACCAACAGGAAGAGTGGACGCAACGCGGCTGGGACGGTGAGCTCGCCGTCAATCTTTCGGCGCGGGCGCTGCACGACCGCGCCCTGGCCGACGCGCTCGTCGCGCAGATACGCGACCGTGGCCTCGCACCCGGCCGCTTCTCCATCGAAATCACGGAGAGCGCGCTGATGGAGGATCCGGAATTGGCGCGAGCCACCATTCAGCGCCTCCACGATCTGGGCGTCCGCATCGCCATCGACGATTTCGGCACCGGCTACTCCTCACTGAGCTACCTGCGCCGGCTGCCCCTGACCGAGATCAAGATCGACCGCGCCTTCGTGCGCGACCTGGCGACCAACGAGAACGACGCCATCATCGTGCGTTCCATCATCGATCTCGGTCACAACCTCTCGCTCAGTGTGGTGGCCGAAGGCGCAGAAGACAGGGCCACGATGGACCGCCTCGCCCTCCTGGGCTGCGACCGGGTGCAAGGGTATTACGTCAGCATGCCCGTGCCGGCGGATCAAGCCGAGGAGTGGTGGTTACCGGCCAGGGAGCAAGCAGTCGGGGAGTAGGAGTGGTTGAGGGCCACGTCACACCACGATCGAGGATCTCCCCAACGGCCCCAGCAATTCGTTTTCCTCGTAGGCGAAGTGGGAGAGAAGGGCGTCACCCAGCTCCTCCGCCATAGCGCGGATCTCTTCCACGCCGTCCGGGTTGGCCAGCATGTCCACCAGCTGCCGATCGAACCGGTCCAGCACCTCGGCGATGATCTCGTGCTCCTCGCCCAGCCGATTCAGCACGGCGGACAGCGCCTCGTCTTCCTCCCGAAGGGCGGGGAACATGTAGCGGTCCTCGATGGTGTGATGAACGGTCACGACGCGGCAGTACTGGGCGCAGAAGGCGCCGAACGTCCAGTAGTTCTGGCGCAGCGTCATGGTGTTGATGAGGGAGCGCGCCTCAGCGGCGGTTAGCTGTCCGGCCGCAACCTGGGCGGCTGCGTGCTGAATCTGCGCCAACTCCTGGCGCAGATGCTCGTGTACCGCCAGGAGGGTCTGTTGGCCGGCCCGGCCGGTGGGAGTGACGGTCCCGTCCGATGCCGGCGGCAGATGGGGCCGGTCGGCATCGGGCAGGAGGGGGGAGTGGGGCGCCTCGTGGTGGGAGGCGCTCATTCCCTAGTGATGGCCGCCGTGACCACCGCGGCCGCCGCTGCTTCCTTCGTGGCCGGTCCCTTCGGATGAATCATGGTGACCGCTGCGGCGTCCCAGCCGCTCATCGCGGGTCTGTTTGGCCGTGCCGGGCACGGGCGTAGAGGGCGGATGGCCCCAATAATCCGGCTCGCCGGGAGCCTCGGGATCCTGAATACCGTAGCGCTCGGGATCATCCATCCCGGGAATGACGTCTTCGGTCATGATGGTCTCCTTCCGTACGGCTAACTGCGTGCAAGACGTGTTCCAGCTACCGCATCAGCAAGATCGACCGGTTCCATTCCTCATCAGCTATACGTCCCGGTTCCATTCCTCGGCGCATACGTAGTGGTTCAATTCATTGAACCACTGCGCCGCAGCGCAGCTTCGGTCCCCCCACCACATCGTCCATCCGGGTACGAGGCAACGACCGGCAATCAGAGGGCGTGGCCATGGATGAGGGGTCTGATGGTCAAGGGGAAGCTCGGCTGCGGCCGAGCGGTTCGATGAAGTCGAACCCCTACCAGGGGAAGCGGTTCAATGGAATCGAACCCCCAACCAGCGATACCGCGCGGTTCCATGAAATCGAACCGCCAGAGGACTGGAATCAGGTGTATGCAGTCACCCTGCATACCCATGCGTGGGCATGCCCGTCACGCCGGGCCGATAAGCAAAGAGGGCGCCGGCATGGGGTTGCCGTGCACGCTCGGCATCGGGCACGCCCACCGATGCCGTGGTGATGAAGAGGACATCCAGATCCGGACCGCCGAAGACGCAGCTGGTGACGCGCTGGACGGGGAGCGGGATGGTGCGGTCGAGAGTGCCGTCGGGGGCGTACCGGCGCAGACCCCAGCCGTCCCAGAGGGCCACCCAGAGATAGCCGTCGCTGTCGACCGTCATGCCGTCCGGGTAGCCGGCGGCGGCGGGAATGTGGAGGAGCGGGCGGCGATTGCGAATGTCGCCCGAGGCCTGGTCGTAGTCGAAGAGGTCCACCCGGCCGGTCGGCGTGTCGATGTAGTACATGTGTCGCCGGCTCGGATCCCAGCCGAGGCCGTTGGAGACGGTGACATCCCCGAAGACGCGCCGCACCGTGTGATCGGGATCGAGGCGGTAGAAGGCGCCGAGCGGCTCGGCCTCGGCATAGGACAGGCTGCCCGCCCAGAAGCGCCCCGCCGGATCGCATTTGCCGTCATTCATCCGATTGCCCGGCTGATCGGCTTCGACGGCGGCGATCATCTCGAGGGGAGAGCCGAGGTCTGCGGACACGGCGAAGCCGCCCTTGAGGGCATAGGCGTAGCCGCCACGCGCGCGGGGCACCACTGCCCCGATCTCCCGGCCGATCTCATAGGCGTGATCCTCACCGGACGCGGGATCGAAGCGGTGCACGGTTCCGGCGGGAATATCGGTCCAGAGAAGAGAGTTGTCACGCGCGTCCCAGGAGGGTCCCTCCGCCAGGACGGCATGGGCATCCAGGACCAGTTCCACGTCAGTCATGCGGCGCTCCCCACCAGGACGGACAGGAGATCAACCCGATCCACCACCCCGATCAAGCGCTCTGAGTCGTCCACCACCGGCACGACCTGGCGCTCGTTGCGAATGACGGCGGCCAGCACCTCACGGATCGGCTCGTCCTCCGCCGCGATCACGGCATCCGGCAGCATCAGGTCGCGGGCCGACTTGCCCGTGGTGAGCCGCCACATGTCCTCCTCCCCGGCATCACCGTGCATGAACGGCAGGTGATGCATGAGCGCATTGAGACGGGAGGGATGCAGAGACGGCGTGAGCCGGCAGACCAGCTCGGCATCGCTGACGAGGCCCACCACGTGCCCATCGCCGCCCACGACGATCGCCCGATGCAGGCGAGTGGAGAGGACCGCATCGACGATGGCACGCAACGGCGCGTTGTAGGCGACGGCCGGAGGATCGAGGATCATGATGTCGCGCACCGGAGTGAGGCCGTCGGCTCCGGGGTGAATGGGACGGGGCAACGGCCGCTCGCCGGCCCCTCCTGCCACCACGCGCAACAGATCGGCCCGTGCCACGATGCCCACCAGCGCGCCCTCGGCATCCGCAACGGGTAAGCGGAGCAGACCACGCTCGCACATGAGGGCTGCCGCGTCCCGCACATCGGTGTGGGGCTGAACGGTGGTGACGGGTGTCGTCATGACGGCCGCGACATCCGGTTGCGGCTGGGTGAGGTGGGCAAGCTCCTGGTGAAAGGCCGGCGTGTCGAACGTGGCCGCGATCTCGGGTGGGACGGGCAGGCCCCCTTTCAGAAAGAGATCGCCGATGGTGACGATGCCCACCACCTGTCCGTCCTGCACCACGGGAATCGCATGCAAACGCCGCCGGATGAGAAGCGCCACCAGATCCGCCATTGGCGTGTCGGGGGCAACCGTGATGACATCGCGCGTCATGATGTCGCCGACGGGAACGTGGGGAGGCAGATCAGGCACGACACTGGTGGCGACGCGCACGATCTCGACGTCGTCCACGGTGATGATGCCGTCGGTGATGAGCGGCTCGATAAGAGGCAGGATGCGCTCGACACGGGCGGCAGTGTCGATCCAGAGGATGACGGAGGGGAGATCGGGCACCACATCGGCCAGCCGCACCGTCTCGACATTGCCGAGGAGGCCCAGCGCGGCAATCGAGCGCATCACCAGCGCCTCACCGGCTCCCTCCTCGCGCAGCGTCTGCAGCACGCGTCGCGTGGTCGGCTCGTGATGCCCCACCACGATGGTGACCCGCTTCCCCGTCCCCCGTGGCAGCACGCTCATGGAGTGTCCTCTGGTGTGGGTGGATTGGATTCATGATAGGCAGATTTGCCGCGAGGTACGGTGCTACCTGGACGGGACGGGCGTAAACGTATGTGCGTGACGCCGACCCCCTCCGCTACCCGGCAGAAGCGATGACATCCTCGTCCAGGCCCTGCCGAAACGTCCTCAAGCCGGCACGGCCGGCCAGGCGAGTTGCCTGCAGAGGTGGGATGGCGAAGGGAAAAAGGGCCGGATCGCGTGAGAGAGATTGAAGGGGGCGCGGCGGCCCGCCCTGGAGGATGATCTCCACCAGCCATCCGGCCACGTCTTCGTCCACCTTGTGGCCGACACCTGTCCGATAGAGACCCTTCTCGCCCGTCTCCGCCAGGAGGTCCCAGCCGACGAGAGTTCTCAGTGCATGGCGTGCCGGTCGGGACACGAACTGACGATCGCCGAGCTGCTCTTGCAGCCGCCTCTGCACCTGCGCTGCACCCACCGTGTCCTGGAGTGACAGCAGCCGCCCGGCTGCTGCCGTGACGTGCGCGAAAAACGGATACGCCGCCGACGTCATGCCCCAGTGCAGCGGAAGATGCTGCTCGGACGGTAGCCGGCGAAGGTGGGACAACCCTTCCTGACGGAGCCGCGCGACCTCCTCGCGCGGCGTCACCCAGATACGCATCAGAAGCCTCAGCGTTTTCTCGCGCCCCTCGCGCCCCTGCGCCGGATCGGCCGCCTCTGATGCCAGCATGTCGGCGAGCAGGCGCCGAATCTCCGTGGACGGTGTGCCCAGGAGAGCCAGCGAGGCCGCCTGCTCCAGCCAGCGAAGCTCGAGACGCCGGTCGAACCCAATTATCGGAACGGTACTCACGAATCCTCCATCATCACGCGCAGAAATGGAACGACGACCTCGTCGAGGGTGATTCCGCCGTGGGCAACGATCCGCTCCCCTCTGGTCTCGAAGGCTTCGCCGGCGGCGGCCAATAGCGGCCAGTAGTCGGGCGGCAGCCCATACGACGGCGGCCAGGCGATCGCATTGGGAAACGCCGCCAGAAAGCGAGCGCGAATGACCTCGCTCTCGTATGCCCGCACCCGCGCGCCGCGCGTCTCCGCCATCACACCTTCCTGCGGCCGGCCGACACCGACCGCCTCGACGTTTCCATGGTCAGAGGTCAGAAACACATCATACTCACGTTCGTGCAGCATCGACAGCAGCCCGGCCAGGACGCCGCGGTCGGTCCACGCCGCCAGTTGGCCGTGTAGAGCCGACATCCCAAGGACAGCGCCGTGCATGATCTTATCCGCCGTATCCAGCACCAGTCCGATGATCTGTGTTCGCGGGCGGAGCGCATCGTCCACCCGGGTGACCGTATCATCCCCGCCCAGGCCGCGCAGGTACACCACCTCGTCCCGCCGCGCCACGTCGGCCCAGGCGCTTTCCCACAGACTCCCCTCACGGTTCGTTGTCCCGATGGACGGCGCGAAGTCTCGTGGGATCTTTCCGGCAAAGAGAGCCTGGCGCGAGACGGGCGTGATGGTCGGCACCCAGGCGAAGAGCGCCTCCTCGTCATAGTGGAACGTGGCCGGCAGCCGGCTCCGGACCACCAGCCAGCCGGCGAGGGAGAGGCCGTCGAGGACGAGGAGGGCGATCTTGCGCCCGCTCTCCGCCCGGTGACGGCGCAGGAGTCGGGGGATCTGGTGCACCATGGTTCGCTGCCGGCTGTAGAGTGGACCAAAGTGGGTGAGTAGCCAGTCCTGGAGAGCGGTATTGACGTTCGCGTGCAGAGCGCCGATGCGTTCGTCCAGCGCCCCCGGGAGTGGCGACGCGTAGCGTAGTGCTGAGAGATCGCCCCAGCGCCCCGCCAGGGAGAGCCAATCCGCTGCTCCCCCGACCGTATTGAGATCCGACTCGATCGCCCCCATCAGCCGCTCCAGGCGCCGCCGCCTTTCGACTTCCGGGTCGGTCCGGATGCCGATGGTCACCCAATCCCGCCCCAGCACGTCGCCACTGGCGTGCTCGACCGGAGTCAGGCGTCCGTCCAGGAAGAGCGTATCGATGTGCGCCCGGACGGGAGGATGGTCGAAGGGTAAGTCGAGCGGCCCGGGAACCTGCATGTGATACGTGATGTTCGTTTCTCGCGCGGCGCCGGTGGCCGCGGCGACCTTTTGCTCCAGAAATAGCGGCCAGCGTTCTTGCAAGAACTGCAGGAACGCAGCACGATCGAGGACCAGGGTTTCCAGCGGCCAATCGGCGAAGCGCCCCTCGCGCCGCAGAGAGGTCACAGTGTAGTCGTCGAGGATCGCCGGCAAACGATTCCCTGCATGGTGCCGGATCAGCAGCAGGTTGAGGAGGTCTTCCGCACGTGCGACGGCAGCAACGTCGATGTGAAAGAGGCGCCGCAGGAGAAGCTCTTTTGTCTCGCTTTCGGTGAGCGGCTCGGGCCGAATCTCATCACGAATCTCCCACAGACGGTCGAGAGACGAGTGATCCAGCGCGCGCACGACAGTGGAATCGAGTGTGGCGAAGAGATCCGCCGGCGAGAGGCGTACCAGCCGGCCCGCATGCAGCAGGTCGTCGGGCAGATCCGCGGGATCACCGGCCGTCCAGAGGATAGGAGAGGTTTCCACCGGTTCGCCGCGATCGCGGGGAGCGCGGTAGGCGGACTCGTAGCGGCGCCGGAAGGTCACGTGATCCTCGAAGGGGATCAACTCGAAGCCGCGATGCTGCAGCTCGGCGGCGATTACCTCATCTGCCAGCAGGTCATCGGGATCGACGGCAATGGTCAGAGGTGCGAGACCGGGGACAAACCGCGACACGATCTCGTCACGCCACGACGGCATCACCGGCCTCGATCCTCAGCAGGGACACCGGTTCCAGGTCGGGCGTCACCGTCTCCCGTGCCGCCATCTCCCGCTGCCAGGTCCAGCGCTCAATCTCGAGCTGTGCCAGCCGGCGCGCCCTGACAGCGGGCAGTCCCAACCGCTCAATCGCCCGGCGCCGCGCGGTAAAGGCGCGGTGCCCCTTCTCCCGCTCACGCTCCAAACGCTCACGGTGGATCCGAATCATCTCGCCATAGACGGCTTCGCCATGCGTTTCCATTGCCTGCCGCGCCTCGGTCAGCACAGCGGCCGTCTCTCCGGTCGCAATGCCGCGGACGGTCGGAGGCGCGGCGATCAGCGCATCCCAGATGAACTGCGCCGTGGGCAGAAAGACCCGCCCGTTGTCGTGGCGGAACATGGGTGCCAGGCGAGTGAAGCGACGTCCACCGGCGCGGGCGGTGATCCGCCACAGCGACCAGTACCCGGCAACCGACGCGGGGAGACCTTCCACTCTCACCGACGGCACCGGGTCTCCCTCGACGAGACGCGGCAGACCGTCAACCAGGCGCCGTACGCGATCATTGTCCAGGGAAAGCCGCTCCGCCTGCGGGTGGCGCGCTGCATCGGCGGCGGTGAACACGGCATCGTGCCGCGTGCCGTCCGGCCAGCGGAGTGCCCAGATCCCTCCCTGCTGCTCGCAGGCGCCGTGAGCGCCGAGATAGGAGACGGTCATGCGCTCCACCCAGTGCGGCAGCGGATGCTGCGTGAGATCACGGGCATCCGCGGCGGCCGGATCATCGGTTCCCAGGATCGCTGCGGCGCCGACCACCTCCTGGCCCTGGCGGCGGATCTCCTCCAGGGCGACACCGATGCGCTCTTCCAGTCCCTCCGGGTTGACGATGCCCTGCAGATAGAGATCATCGAAGATCGTTCCCGCCTGCGCCGAATCAAGCACGTCTCCCGTCTTGTCGACGCCGAGATCGTGGAGGATCACGGCGAGCTTCTCCTCCAGGACGTCGCGGACGCGGTGCTCGACCGATTCCTCCAGCACCAGATTGAGCGCCTGAACCGCGTGCGTCTGTCCGATGCGGTCCACCCGGCCGATCCGCTGCTCCAGCCGCATCGGGTTCCAGGGAATGTCGTAGTTCACGACCACGTGGCAGAACTGGAGGTTGAGGCCTTCCCCACCGGCATCCGTGGAAATCAGGATCTGAGCGTCACGGGCGAAAGCGCTCTGCACCCGGCCCCGTGCCTCCAGATCCATGCTGCCGTTGAGGCAGACGGCCGAGAAGCCGCGATCAGCGAGGAACGAGGCGAGCATCTCCTGCGTGGCGACAAACTCGGTGAAGATCAGTACCTTCAGATGCGGATCGGATTCGGCACGCTGCAAGGCATAGATCTGCGCGAGAAGCTCCTCCGCCTTGGCGTCGGGACCGCGCGCCTCGGCGCGTTCGGCCAGCGCGAGCAGCCGCTCGATCTCGTCCAGCTCGCTCCCGAAGGCCTGCCGCAGCTGTAGCACCAGCTCCGCCTGCTCCGCCGCATCGAGATCTTCCCACTCCTCCTCGGCGGACGCCGGGATGACGCTGAGCCGGCTGTCCGGCTCACGCAGAGCGTCACGTCGCCGTTCCAGGGCCGAGCGGATCGCCGCTGTCGAGGAGGAGACGAGGCGCTGCATCAGGATCATGAGGAAGCCGATGTGCCGGCGGCGATCCTGGAGCGCGGCGTTATATCCCTCACGCACATACTCGGTGACTGCCTCATACAGGCGCTGTTGATCGGCGTGGCGATCCCAGCGCACGGGCAGCATCCGCGTGTGGCGCGGCCGGAAGAGCGCTTTGCCGTCACTATCCACCGCATGCCGCTTCTCCGTCCGAATCACGTATGGACGAACCCGCTCTCGCACCACGCTGGCCGTATCGGGGAAGGCGCGTTCGTCGAGCAGGGTGATGAGGCGATGGAAGGCATCGCTCTTACCGTTATGCGGCGTGGCGGAGAGCAAGAGAAGGTAGGGAGTAGCGGCCGATAGGCCCTGCCCCAGGCGGTAGCGCGCCACGTACTCGCTGCTGCCGGCGAGACGATGCGCCTCGTCGACGATGATCAGGTCCCAGCCGGCGTCGATCAGATCGTCGAAGCGTGGGCGGTTGTACTCCGCGAGCTGCTGCGGCGACCAACCACGCCGCGCCTCGATCGGTTTGACCGAGTCCATGGGACAGACGACCTGATCGAAAGCGCGCCAGATCGTGCCGTCCGAGGAGTGATGAGGCAGCGCTTCGCCCGGCTGAATGAGATGGAACTCCTCGCCGAAGTGAGTGCGCATCTCCGCGACCCATTGCGTGACGAGCCCCCTGGGCGCCACGACCAGCGCTCGCCGCACCAATCCGCGCAGCTTCAGCTCCTGCAGGATCAACCCGGCCTCGATCGTCTTGCCGAGTCCCACTTCGTCCGCCAGCAGAAAACGCACATCGTCGCCGGTAATAGCGCGCTTGAGGGCATGAATCTGATGCGGCAGCGGGATAACCGATGCCTGGAGCGGCGCCAGGATTTCGTCACGCTGCGTCGCATCAAGAATCCGCGCGGCGGCCGCGACATACGAGATCTGCGAGGCCGGCGGGAGGGTGCTCTCGTCCGGTAGGCACACGCCAGACGCCGGTAACCGCTCCAGACGATCCTCTGCCGGCAACCAGACGGTATAGATCGCTTGCCCCCATAAGGTCTCGACCTCAACGATCCGGCACGGCGTGCCATCCGCCGCCCTTCGCAGCCACGTCCCCGGCGAGTACGTCTCGCTCACCTCCGGCCTCGGGCGCAAGCACCGCGTGAAGGCCTCACGCCGTAGGGGCCGGCTCCTGCCGTGCCCGCCCTGACCCCTCGTGCCGTCATGGTGGGATTGGCCGACGGGCGGAAGACAGACGGCGGGAATTCTCGCGAGGAGTGGGCACGACGGACCAAGCGGGCACGGCAGGAGCCGGCCCCTACCAGGCATGGTGGCCCCTCTAATGTCAAGACGCCACGAGCCGGCCGCAGCCAGAGGATGGTGACCCCTCTGATGCCAATACAGCAGGAGGCAGTCCCGATAGGTGGATGATGCCCCGTCTTCACGCCAATGCGGCAGGAGTCGGCCCCGACGCGCAGACCAAACGATCGGTCTTGCGCGCCGCGTTCAGCGATCACTCGGTTCGCGGTCCCAATGTGACCGGCTGCCATCTCCGCCCGTAATGGATGCCGAGAGGTGAGAAGCCGGACGTCCACTCAGGAAAGCGCCTGCTCAATAACGGGAGACTGATCCTCCAGCCAGGACGCCAGTTGTGCCACGTCCGCATCGACCGCGTACCCGGCCCTCGGTTCATTCAAGGCAACCTCGAAATGCGGACCTTCCGCCAGGATCATGCCGTCATCGCGCAGAACCTCGGCGTACAGGTCCACAACCCCGGCGGCGCCTGTCGTCTCCCGCCGGCACTGCAGCGACAGCACGAGCACCTCATCGGCACTCGGGCCCGATCCGCGCACAGCCGAGGCATAGGCCCAGAACGGGAAGGACTCACTACCGGAGACATCGTAGTGCCAGTGAATGTCAGGGGAGATGAACCGAAGGTGAGTCACAACTCCCTCCAGGATCGCGCGTAGCGATCCCTCTGTGATTCCCGATGACCCGATCGTCTCTATCATCTCGTCACTCGCCTCTCGTCAATTATCGCCTGCTGCAGCTCGCGCGTGAGGGGGTGCACATAATCCTCTCGTCCGCGACTTGCGGCCCACTCGTCCAGTTCTCCCTGCGACTCGGGGCGGATCGTGATGTGATGGGCATCGTCGGGATCGTGAACCAGCCGCAGGCTCTGCAGCCGGGCCGTATCAATGACCTGCACTTTACCACCCCGCGGCGCGGCCATGCCCGGCTCGTCGAATGTCGACAGTCCCTTCGGATCGTGCGCCGTATCGACGTCGGGCCGCGGGGTGAGATTCATCGGCGTCCGTGGACCGGAGCGATAGATGTACCGCGGTCCACCGGCCGTCACGAGCCGCCGCTCACGTGCGGCTCTGCCTGGCCCGCACCTGTGCCTGGTCGAACCAGTTCAGTACCTGGGCGTCTCGCTCCAGGAGTTCCTCGCGAACATGCTCGCCCACCGCGACGATCGTCCGATAGTCATGACGCTGCCAGGCGTCGCGGAAGCCGGCGCGTAGCGCCTCGAGGCTGATGTCACGTCGCCCCGGTGATTGGCGGAAGGCCTCGAAGTCTCGCAATAGATCGGCCTCATGCAGGCGTGCCCGATCCTCGGCGCTCTCGCGGTCCGGGACGTACCAGAGGCCCTCATGCGCCGCCCCGTCGTACGGAACCTGCCCCTCGGCGAGCGCCCGGGCAATCTGCCGCGGCACCGGCTCACCGCCCCGGTATTCGAGGAAGTGTGCCAGGATCCCCTTGAGCTCCTCCCGCGCCTCGTCCGCCGTCAACTGCCCCTTCACGTGTCCCGCGAATAGCGGCAGCAGCTCATCGAAGGTGCGGGGCCGTTCCTTGAGGAGACCACTCACCCACTGGATGAGGCGCGCCTGGTCAGCGACCTCCTGGAGGTGCCGCTGGATAAAGATCCGGCCGTCGCGCTCATAGACCAGCGCCTTTTTGCAGAGATCGTCCGACACATGGCGCGCGGCAGCGACCGTGATCGCCGCGGCCGAAGCGATCTCCTCCGGTGTCGCCCCGCCGGCGTCCGCCGCCAGTGACAGCGCCAGCGCCTCCTCCGGCGAGACCTTGACCCCGAGTCTCTCGCGCCAGAAGGTGTCGGACACATCGAGGAGGCGGTGCCAATCGAGGACAAGGGTGAAGGAGTTGTGCTCCGGATCGGAGGCGATGCTCGGCGGGCGGCGATGTTCCTCTCGCCAGGCGTGATGGACCATGCGCAGGCCGGTCCCGGCGAGCTCCGCGAAGTGAATGAGGCGAAAGGCGCGGGCGATGATGGGGTTGCGGGAGTGGCTGACGCCGCCCTCGATGAGCCGCGCGGCGGCGACCAGCGCGTGTCCCGGATTGAAGAAGGTGCAGCGCTCCGCCTCCAGATCGATCTGCGCCGGGGCCGAGGCATCGTTGTAGTCCTGGTGGAGGAAGGCATTGACTATCGCCTCGCGAACGGCGATGTAATCCGCCGTGCCACCGGTGGTGTCCAGGTTGTCGAGGGTCGCCTCATCGAGGTCGAGATGCTCCCGGAGGAACTCGAGTGCCGCACCCAGGCAGCGAAAGATGTTCTGCTCGCACTCGAGCCGGGCATCCCAGCGCGGACTGCCGGAACTGCGGATGCGCAGGTCGAGGACGGGCCGGTGCAGGGTATGGCGGACCGACTCGTCGGTGCCGAAGAGGAGGGTGAGCTGCGCGATGTCATCCGGGTTCAGGCGGTTGCGGCCGTCGATCAAGCGCTCCTGAATCGCCGTGCGCGCCGAGGCGGGCTTGACGCCGAGCCGCGCCGCATACCAATTGACGGTATCCTCATCGAATGTGTCCCACGGGATCGGCTGCTGGGGCAGCAGGGAATCGCTCAGATGCTTCCACTCGGCGGTCAGCGTGGTGCCGTCGGCCAGGCGCACCTGCTCCACCGGTACCGCTTCACCGGCCATGATCGCCTCCACCCGGCGCAGCAGGTCGCCGTTCAGGCTGACGTCCTCACCTCCCAGAGGCTGGTACGAGAGGCTCTTCTCCTCGATGCGGTCGAGGATATAGAGCGCGTCATGACCGGCCGCCGGCAGGTAACGCCGGACCAGCCACGGCGCGAGGGGGACGGCGCCGCCCTTGACAGCGATATACGGCGCATCGTCGTGTGTCAGGCAGCCGTCGATGGCGATGTCGTCCGGCGCCGGGTCGCCCGACTCACCCATGAGCAGGAGGCGTCGCGCTCGCGCCTGGCCCGCGCGAAAATACTGGAGCTCGAAGACGAAGAGCGGCAGCGAAAGCAGCGAATGGGTCGCGGACAGCGCCTCGTACAGCAGGGCGTCCGGCCGGCGCGCGGTGAGGATTGCGGCGGCCTGGGGCGCGGTCATGGCCTGCAGATCGTGACTGACGTCGTTGCGCAACTCGAGGAGCTTCACCAGCGCCTCGTCGGCCGCTGCCGGCCGATCGCCCTGCGCCACAAAGGCCTGAGCGAGGGGGCCGCGGAGCGGATGCTCGGCCGGAAGAGCGGCGACAGCCTGGACCACCGCCAGGAAGGTTCCCCAGCTTAGCGGGCCGTGCAGCCTGGTCCGGATGTCATCGGGGAGCATGGCAGACAGATCGTCGCGGGCGGCGAAGGAGGCGAGCGCAGCGGCGCAGAGGTAGCGCGTCAGAACCTCGCCGCACTTGATGACGGCGGCGAGCCGATCCTGCGGCTGCGCCGCGTGCTCGATGCGGCAGCAGCTGATCGCGACCGGTTGCGGGTAGAGCCGGCTGGCGCGCTCAAACGACGGGCGCTGTCGAGGCGTCATTCCTCGTCGCCCGTCCTCATGAGGGCCAGGTCGTAGTACTGGAACAGACGCTGATCTCCGACGAGGCGATCCTCCGAGATCCGCGCTCCCAGGGCGACGATCGTCGCATAATCGTGCGCTTCCCACGCACGCTTGAAGCCCTCCCGCATGGCCTCGCTGCGGAAGACCTTCAGCTTCCGCTCTGACGACGCCACGTAGCCGTCGAACTCCTTCAGTAGTTCCCGCTTCTTGATGCGCTCCAGGTCGGCTTCACTCCGTTTGTTCGGTAGATACCAGTAGCCGGCGGCCTTTTCACGGAGCCTGGGGTCGTCTTTGGGGAGGTTGCGCAGATCTTTGAAGTTGGTCGAGAGATAGCTGTGGACAGGACCCGGGACGTCACCGTCACCGTCGTATTCGATGAAGTTTTCCTGCAGAAGCTCGCGCAGCTCGAGGCGCGTCTCGCCCTTATCCCAGGCCATGACTTCCTTCAGGAAGTCACCGGTCAGCTCCTGCTGGGTGTGAGGCCTCTCCTCCAGCCGGCGCCGCAACCACTGGATGGCGCTTGCCTCGTTGTTCACGAACAACTCCAGGGGCTCGATCTGCTCGGCGCGGAGCCGCTTCTTGTCGTACTCGGCGACCTGATCGGGCAGGAAGTACATCCCGTCACGCTCCGGGAATCGGTCCTCCAGCCCGGCGCGGAACTCGGCGAAGTCCAGGGGGATGGTGAGGCCGCGCTGGAGATTGAAGGCAATCATGCGGTCGTACAGACGATGATTCGTTCTCTCCACAATCGTCTGCAGTGAGCCATCTTTGCCGGTGACGGCGACCGGCAGCTGGCGCAGGTGGGCGCGAACGAAGTCCCAGACACCCTCCGGCGTGCCCTGGGACGCCTGCACTCGTCTCTCAAACTCGGCGCTCGGCTTGTACGCAGAGATCACCAGGTCCTGCTTCATGGCCGTGCTCGTGACCTGTCGGTAGGAGCCCTGCTGCTTGTCGAGGGTACGTACGTCGGCGATCATGAAGCCGGCCGCGAGCATCCCCTCCTGAATCGCATTCCAGACGGAATTGCTGGAGTTATGGAACACGACCGTCATCCAGCGGCCTGACTTGAGGACGCGGTGATACTCCTCAAAGCAGCGTTGCATGAGGTGCTGGTACTCGGGCAGACCTTTGTGCTTCGCCTGGTCGACAATCGCCTCCGGCTGTGAGTTCGTCCAGACGCGGTGCCACGACTCGACGAGGAAGTTGAGGTCGGCGTAGTAGATGTTCTCGCCGAACGGCGGGTCGGTGAAGATGTAGTCAACGGAGCCATCGGGCAGGCGGAGGGTGGTCGTGCTCGAAGTCTCGGTCGTGACGCCGGTGTTTGTCATTCCACTGCTCTTGAACGCCCTGACGAGACGCTGGAGCTTTCCATCGAGGATGTACCAGGGCGAGACCTCGGCGTGCTGCGAGGCGACGTAATAAACTCCGTTCAGTTGTTGATTCACCTGGGAGAAGTGTGTCGGACTGTACCGGTTGAGAACCGACAAGCCCCAAATCGCCTGCTCGACAAAGAACAGGATCATGTGGCGCAGACGCGCATCTTGGATCGCCTCCGCAGCGGACCACAGCCGGCCGAGCGCTTGCGCGGCTCGTGGAAGGTACAGGTGGTGGACGTGCGTGAACCCCTTGGGCGCGAGCCGTGACCCGTGATACATGTCCTCGATTGGAAATCGGTTGGTGGGCACGCCGGCCGGCAACGCGAGCTCACTTATCCGTCGCAGCGTGGCCAGATCGTCCTCGTCCGGAACCTTCTCATACTTGGAGCGGCCAATGTGGTAGGCGATGAGCGCGGGAACCAGTCGGATACGCTGCCACGCCTCACCCGTCGCTTGATCGACAAGCGTTTCCAGCACCTTTTCAAGATTGTCCTTGGTGAGGTCGGCGGTGCAGTGCGGACACGGGAAGGTCTCATGGACACGTTTCGTCTCGGGGTCGAGCGCTTCTCGGAGGAACACGACCTCCTCGCCGCAGTTCGGGCAAGCAAATACCTGGCTCCAGACGGTGTAATCGATCCGACCCACTGTCTTCCCGTCGGCGTGCAGCGTTTCATACATCCAGCTAATCTCTCGCTCCAGCTCGGCGAGAATCCGCTTGCCTTCCTTCTCGAAACGCCCCACATCGAAGGGGATCGTGTAGTTGGAGGCGATAAAGGTCGCGGCCGGACCCAGGTCGTTGAGTATCGAAGGCCGCTCTCCCCACCTGGGAGTCCCCTGTCCCGCTTCGTGCCAGGCTGCCTCGACCGAAGCTTTCAACTCGGCGTCCGGCCGGCCGCACATTTGCGCGGCAACGCCGGTCATGCCTGACCCCGCGAATCCGTCCATTACCAGATCACCCGGTTCCGTGTAGTGCAGGATCGCCGGGACGATGGCCTTGTAGGGGACCTTGGTGTGGTACGAGTGCGCGGCATAAAACGGGTCAGTCTTCCCCTCGCTCACGTCGACTGCCAGCGGCTCGCGGTGGTAGTCGTCTACGGTCTCAGCCGCACCGTTGCCGACGACGTCCGTCAGGAAGGGGTTCGGGCAGGCCGTGTAGTACGGCGGGTCGGAGAGGCGCAGAATATCCTCGTCGGAGCCAATGGGGAAGCCCTCGATGGCCCGAAAGTCGGGATCCTTGAGCTTCTCTGCCAGGATGCCCAGGAAGTATTCACGGCGGGCATTATCGTTCGGAAACGTCTTGCCCAGGCATTCGACCGGACCGCTTTCCCGCTCATCCGATTCGCCAAACAGCGATACCTCTGCCACGTCTTCCCCTTATTCCAGTACGATGCGTACACGCTGCGGGTCTTTGCCCCGCGTCTTGTCGGTCAGAAAGTCGTCGAAGCGCTGCCGAACCTCGTCCACTCGGGCCGGCGCGCCGCCGTTGCCGAGGGCGGCCCCGAGGTCGGCGGCGCTGACGGTCACCGGGCTGAAGCCTTTAAGGACTTCCTGTACACCTTCGATAAAGGTATCGCTCAGCGGGTCCGGCAGCCGGCCGGTGTCAATGAGCCGCTCGATGGGCTCGCGCTGGCTCTCCGGTAGATAGGTCAGGCTGTCCTTCACGATCGGGTCGGCCAGGTTATCGGCCAGCGTTGCCGTCCAGGTGGCGAGCAGCTGATCGAGGCCCTCATCGGCGTTGGCCAGCGCTCGGTCGGCGGCGATCGCGGCCTCCTCGTTCACGGGCTTGAAGCTGCAGTGCGGACAGATGGCGTGCGTCTGCATCTCGGCGTCGGTCAGCTCGGTGCAGGTGCGGAGTGAGGCGAGTTCGGTCTCCAGGTCGTGCAGCTGCGCCGCCGGCATCAACTCGATGCCGGCGAGGCGGCGTAGCTCCTTCAGCCGCGGATCATTCAGCAGCGCTTTCTTGCGCCGATCGTCCGCCATGCCGAGGCGGGCGCGGGTGTGCAGAGTCAGATAGGTCTCGACGTAGCGGCGTTTCAGGTCCTCCAGCGTCCGGCGCAGCTCGCCGCGCAACGCCGGGGCTGCCGAAGCTCCCCGCGCGCGCAGCGCGTCCAGCAGCTCCCGCCGCCGGCGGTCTACGTCCTGCACCCAGGCATCGCCGGAGGGCAGGGCGATCTCCGCCTGGGAGAGATAGGAGGCGAGCGGCCCCAGCTCCGCCGCGATGCCGCGGAGAGCGTCGACGGCCGCGAGCGCCTCCAGCCCGGCTTGCTGCGCCGCGATCTCTCGCTCGTCGTAGCGCAGGTTCTTTAGCTTGGCCGGCGTGTTGTACGCCTGTAGCGACTCCAGAAAGGTCTTGGCGCCGTCCAGCAGCTTGCGGTACTCCTCCTGCTCACGCGCGTCGAGCAGCGTGCCGCCCCAGAAGGGGATACCGCTCTGCACCTGCTGGCCGGCCAGGACGAGCGCTTTGACCAGCTCCCCGATCTTTCCCTGCAGGGCGTTCACCGCACCGGCATCGCCCTGCGTCACCAGTTGCGCGTTCCCGGGAGGGAGGTCGACCAGCGCGTAGAGGGCGCGGATGGCGGGGAGCGGCCACTCGCGCGGACGCTCGATGTGCTTGAAGTCGGCGATCCGCTCCACCGGGGTGGTGACCAGGATGTCGAGATTGCCGGCATCGAACTTCTGGCCGGGCAGGGCGAGCACGGCATCGCCGTTGTACACGAGCGCCGCCAGCAGGACGGCAACCCACTCCGGCTCGAGCCGGAAATCGTGGGGGGCCATGTAGTCCACGCCCCCTTCGTCGGTGATAATCTCGTCGCGGTTGACGACCTGCCCCTGCCCCTTCCGATTGAGGATGTCCAGGATGTAGCGGGCGTATTCGGACCGGCGCGGCACGATCTGGTCGCCGTCGAGGAGCTGCAGGGCGTCGAGGACGGCCGTCCCCTGCTGGGTCACCGTGCCACGCAGCACGCGGAGCGCGTCCTGCGCGGCCTGCGGCCGGTTACGTGCCGTGATGAGGACCGAGAACTTCGGGTAGCGCGGCGCCTCTTCCTCGAACCAACCCGCGAGGCAGACCGAGCCGGCGGCGTTGATCGCGTCGCGCACGTTGGCGCTCGCGCCCTGCACCGCGGCGCTCTTCCCTTTCAGCCACTCCAGCAGCGCCTTGCTCTTTCCGCCGTGCGACACCTCCATGTTCAGCATCATGTGGTCGCGCAGCCAGCCGGTGAGCCGTTTGCGATAGTCGTCGGCCTTCTCGTTGTACGAGCGCTTGGCCTCGCCGGTGGCGTCGGCCGACAAGAGGCGGGCGGCGGCGTATTTCTTGAGTATCTCGATCAGATCGTCGTCCGGCTTGAGGCGGAAAAAGACTTCGTCGGGACGCTGCTCGTTCCGGAACCTGGGCGGCGCGAACGGCTGCAGGAAGTAGAGGTAGAAGTCGCGCTCCGGCACGGCGGTGGAGCGCTCGTTGGGCGCGCCGAAGAACAGGTAGCCACGGCGGGTCGCCCGCCGCTCGGTCCACTCCAGTTCGTACTCCCAGATCTCGTAGCCCGTGACGTAGGAGCCGGCGTCCGGATCCTCCAGCACGACCTGGCGGAGCGCCTCGTAGTAGTAGCGATCCAGCTCGTTCTCTTGCAGAGAGCCGGCGCGGTTGGCGATGCGGGCGTCGTAATCGACGTTCTTTTTCAGGTCGAGGTAGTACTGTCCGTTCTCCTCGTTCCGGGAGATAAATTGCCCGCTGACGGTCCGCATGATGTGCCCCAGGACGCTCTCGACCTGAGTCAGGAGGTTCTCGGCGACATCCCCGCCGAGCTCGGCCGAGGTGGGATCGAAGAGGCAGAGGCCGTCGCGCAGCTCTTCGGCGGTAACGCCGATTTTCGAGTAGATGTCGCCGGTGGTGAGGCGCTGGATGGCGAGGGCCCGGATGATGCGGATCGCCATCGGTCGGGACGCCGGACGGGGGAAGCCTGCCTCGATGCGGCCCTCCAGGACACGGGCGCAGTCCACCACTTCGCGGATCTCCGGAACGGCGCGGAGGCCGGGGTTGGTGGAGAGCGTCTCCCAGTAGCTGTCGTAGGCGATGACACCCGGCTCATCGTCCGGCACCGGGCGGTCGAGGCGCTCTTGCATCTCCTTCGAGAGCGTCTTGAGGACTTCCCGCTTCTCGGCGTAGCTGATGCGGTCGAACACGTCGATGTAATCGGGGTGGACCGGGAAAAGGCGGACGAAGTCTTCCATCCGCTCGTTCATGTGGCCGTAGAACTTGGGGAAGGGGCTCAGGTGGTCTCTGATCTTGACCTGCTGGTCGGCGGTCTTCTTGAGGAGGCGCTCGGCGACGACGTACTTCACGTCGGTGCGATCGATCTGAATCTGCTCGAAGCGGTCCTTGACGCGCGCCAGCGAGGATGCGGTGAAGCTGAAGCGCGGGTTGTCGAAGAGCATCTCTTGCAGACCGGCGATGACGCGGAAGCGGAGATCCCGGCAGACCTCGCCGAGCTCGCGGAGCAAGCCGAGATCCAGAATGAGGTCGAGATCCTTGCGCGCTCGGAGGTAATCGAGGAGCTCGTCGATGACGAGAAGCAGACCCTGGTCGGGGTACACCGCGCTGAAGGCGGCCATCATGTCCTCGAACGCCGACTTGTTGTTGACGATCTGGTCGGCGGCGGGGAAGCGGTAATCCACGCCCATCGCCGCGAGGTGGTCGGTCAGTTCGGCGGTTATGATCTCGCGCAGCGACATCGTCGTCGCTCCGATCTCGGTGCGGATCACTTTGAACTTGCCGGCAATGGGCGCGGCGGCTTGCGCCACCTCCTGGCTCTGCAACTCCCCCGCCAGTTCGGCATGCTCGGCGACGGCCGAGATGACCGACATGAGGTGCGATTTTCCGGTGCCGTAATTACCCACGATGAGGAGGCCCATATTGTCGTGCGGCTCCTCGAACTGCAGCTCGGGGATGATGACGCCGGTGAGCTTCTCGGCCATCTGCTCGGAGATGACGTAGCTGGAGACGAGCCGCTTTGCCTGCCGCTCCCTGTCGGCGGAGCGCAGCTGGACGACGGACTCGATGGGCTCGAACTGGATCAGATCGCCGTAATTCATGTCTGCTCGCTCTCTAGAGGACGGTTCGCCGTCAGGTGAGGGTGACCGCCAGGAAATCTCCCGTGGGATAGGTCCGATACTCGCGGTGGCCGGGAGAGGCGTAGCTAAGCCTCTCCCCGGTCCTGTGCCCGGTCCAGGCGGCAACGACGGTTCGGTGACGGGCCAGGCGCTTCAGCGCAGCCATCGGGTCGAGCCGGAGATCGGGATAGAACAGCATCTCAAGGTTGTCGAGGAGGACGAGCGGCGCGCCGGCAGGCAGGAGGTCATCGAGAATCTGAGGTGCCCGGAGCGCCCGCTCCTCCCCGGTCAGTCCCTCAAGGGCGCCGGCCAGCTCCAGGTTGACGTTGACGAACGGGGCGCCGGTCTCTCCGGCCAGCTCGCGCAGGATGCCGGTCTTCCCGGCACCGCTCGGTCCGACTACTAGAACTAGCCGGTAGTACTGATCCTTTGCTTCGCGAATCGCCGTCCTGATGTCCCCGGCGAGGCTGGTCCGTCCTTGCGTCCCCACGTGTCCTCCACGCAACGCGCATTATGTCACAAACGCAAGTGGCGTGCACGCCGTCCAGCCGAGGTCACGAGTTGCTACACTCGGTGCCGCCATCCGTCTCGGGCGATGGCTGTGTGCGGCCGGCCACCTGGCGGACTTTTAGGGGTAACCATGCAGCGCGTTGACCTCACGGATTTTGAGCAGCTTGGAGCGCTGTACGGGCCCTTCTGGCCGCAGTCACTCGACCCGTTCCATGATCCCTGGGACAGCCTTGCCCTGTTCCTGGGCGGCTACGCATACGAGCGTCAGGGTGCGCCCCGCATCTACTCCCAGGCGGCGGTCGATGTGATCCGGGGCCAGCAGGGGGAGGGACGAGCACTCACGGACCCCGGCCTCGGACGTTGCGTCTGGGACCAGTACGTCGAGCTCCTTGAGTTCCTTGCGCAGCTCAGGGCCAACCCACGGAACAATCCCCTGGCTACGTCGGAGGTTGCCCGGCAGATGTCGGTGGTTGAATACGCGGCAGATCTGGCGAGAGACGGAGGATCGACGCTGGCCGGACGGTCTCGAGCTGCGCTGCAATCCGGCAGTACCAGAGAGATCCACACCCAGCTGACCGGGATCAACGGGGTGGGAACGAAGATCGCGTCATTCTGGCTGCGTGATATTGCCCTGGTCTCGCGCCTGGCCGGGGACACCGACGGCGAACTGCTGCAGCCCATTGACGTGTGGGTGCAACGGGCTGCGGAGATCAGCATCGGGGCCGCAGACGACCAGGCCGGCGCCATTGTCGAGGCCAGCCGGCGGGCGAGAGTGAATCACATGAGGGTGAACGCGGGCATGTGGTACATCGGCGCGCGCGTTGCGTTGTCGGAGTACCGCTTAGGGCAGGCGCTGAGCAACAGGAGCTTATTCTGGTCGCTGGTGGCAGATCACTTGCGAGTCCTTCAAGGCGCGGTGCGTGCCTATGAGGCGCTCAAGTCAGGTCCATCGTCTCCATGGCGCGCCGAAACACCTGCCGATCCTCGTCGGTGAACAGCACCATGGTCACCTCTTCGATGCCCGTCTCCCCCTCGAGGTAGTCCGCTATCGTCTTCAGAACCAGGGGCGCCGCCCGCTCGACCGGGTAGCCGTAGATCCCGGCGCCGAGCGAAGGGAAGGCGATGGTGCGGTCGCCGATCTCGTCGGCGACCTCCAGGCTGCGGCGGTAGGCGGAAGAGAGGAGATCGTCCTCACCGAAGGTGCCGCCGCGCCAGATGGGAGCGACGGCGTGGATGACGTGGCGTGCCGGGAGCCGGCCGGCGGTGGTGGCGACGGCATCGCCGGTGTCGCAGTGGCCGATCGCCGCACATTCGCGCGCGATGTCCGGTCCGCCGGCGCGATGAATGGCACCGCAGACCCCGCCACCCGGCACCAGAGCCGAGTTCGCGGCGTTGACGATGGCATCGGCCGGGTATCGGGTGATGTCGCCCTGCACGAGACGGATCGTGCGGCCGTTGCTGGTGCGTTCCATGGGCTCTCTCACACAGTACGGTAGATGTGAGACGAAGGGTCGTCAGGTAGTTGCACCAACGGCGTGATCGTTCCGATCAGCTGGTTGTCACCAGCGAGACTCTCGACGTACTGGTGCGCCCGCTTGTCGAGGCTGCCAATCCGCACCAAATTATTTTCTTCGGATCCTACCCCGCGGGGACCCTCACCGGCGCCGCCGATCAGGACGACAACCTGATCTGGTTCACCGAACAGTGCCCGAGTCATGCTCTCAGGCTGAAGACGTACCGGCAGGACACAGATCCGGATCTCGGCTATGCTCTTGTTTGAGGCCCGTATCAGTCGAGGCGCACCACCGGCAGGAGGCAGATGTGGAGCAGCAGATCGTCGTCTGCGTGGCATCGATGCCGGAAACGGACGCGAGGGCAGACGACATCGCCGCCCGTCTCCGGACCGCAGACATCGAGGTGCGACGATACCAGGCGCGAGCCTACGGGAGCCAGGACGAGCAGCAGGCGGCTTATCATGCCGCTCTGGACAGAGCCAACCGGTTCATCCTCGTCATATCCGGTGGCTGGGCATCCTGGTTCGATCTCGACGCCTACACTCGATTTATCAAAGAGCCCTTTGGCCATCCGTACTGTCAGATCGAAGACATGCTGGACGACACGCTTCCGAGTACACCGGGGAATGAGCACGTTCTGATGGTGCTGGATGGAGCGCGGGCCGATCAGTGGCTGGGATATGCGCCGTACAACAAGGACGTCCTCGAGAACGTTATGGTGACCATCGGACCAGAGGGACTCGACGGGGTCATGCCGGCTATCTGGAACCTCATGGAGACAGACGACTAGACACGCTCGCCACTGCATGCTGTTCCGGCGGCACGGAGAGCAGCTCTGATAAGGGGCTGCGGAGCCAGTGGGGCACCAAGGGCTCTATCGCGCTGCTCACGGAGATCGGCTGATGTGGCCTAACGAGATGTATCGGGCACCTATCTGCTCCTTGGACAGGGTTCGCCCGCTCCCACTCTCTGCTACCCTGAGGCGCATTTCTGCCATGTGAGGTACCAGCTATGTCCGACACCCCAACCTATTGGATGATCGTCACCTCGCCTCAGAACTTCGCCAGGACACGTGAATTGGGCTTCACCCTTCAGGGCATCAAGAGCCGGCACGGCAAGAAGGCGGCGAAGATGCAGGCGGGAGATCGGCTTCTCTGGTATCTCACCGGCATCCAGTCGTTTGCCGGCACGGCCACCATTACCGGCCCGGCCTACGAGGATCACACCATCGTCTGGACGTCGAAGCCCGGCGAGGATTATCCCTGGCGTTTCCCGATCAGGGCGGACACGATCCTCGATGCCGACTCCGCGGTGAAGGCCGCCGATCTCCTGCCGGGGCTGGGATTCGTGAAGAAGTGGCCGATCGAGCACTGGCATCTGGCCTTCCAGGGGAACGTGCACACCCTGCCGGCGGCCGACTTCGATTTCATCGAGCGATCCCTCCAGACGGCACGCGCCGCCGCCTGATCTCATCGCTGTGGCGGGCATCACCTGTCTCGTCACCATTCACGGTATCGGCTTTCAGCACGCGCCGGAGGCCGGGAGGCTGGGATACGCCGATGGCCTGCAGGTGCGCCTCGGGCTGCATCTGGCCGGCCTCCTCGGCGGCGATCCCGTCGCCGAGTTCGGCCGCCCCGCCGGCACCGGAGCCATCTACGTCCACAGCGATTGGCCGCCGGGCAGCGGCAAAACGGCGGAAGGACTGCTGCGGATCGGCCACTGGCAGGCGGGCGATCTCAGCCACCGGCGGATCGATACCAGCGGCGCGCCGCTGACGGACGGCAGGCATCCCATCGCCCACGTCGCGCTGGTGTATGCCGGGCTGGAAGAGCAGCAACCTCATCCCGGCGCTACCTTGAGACGCTCGCCAAGGCGGTTGTCTCCGCGCGCCACTACACGACGGTGTCCGGAGTACTTCGGTCCGCGGGCGCCGATCTCTGGGCGATTGCGCGGCACCGGCCGCTCACCGGCGTGCGGCTCACGCCGAGCCTGCAGGTCCGGCCGCGCATCACCGGCACCAATCCGACGTCGGCCGCCGCGCCGCAGCCCAGCGGCCCGCTCGCCATCATCCGGCAGCTTGACGATGACGTGACGACCTACGTCGCGCGCAACGATCTGCGGGAGCGGGTGCGCGGGTTCGTCCACGAGGCGATTCTGCGCCTCGCCTGCCGTGATGATGTGTCCCACCTGGTGGTCAACGCCCACAGCCAGGGAACCGTCCTCGCCTACGACGTGCTGCGCGAAATGCCGCCCTTCGCTGCCGCCAAAGTGCAGCATCTCGTCACGGCCGGGAGTCCGCTGCGCAAGTACGTCGACCTCTTCTACTGGGGTACCGATGCGTCCGGCATCAACACCACGCCGTGGTCCAATTTCTGGGACGCCACCGATCCCGTCGCCGATCCACTCGAGCCGCCGCGCAGCTGGCGCCTCGGCGACCCGGTTCCGCCGTCCAGCGGTGTGTCGCAGCTCTATACGGCGACTGACCCCGACACCGGACACACTCTGCCTGTCCCCCTGCGTGACACTGAAGTGAGCAACGCCGCCCATGGCGCGGGAGGAGGGCTGCCGGCGCACAATTACTGGGACAACGATGCGGAGTTTGTGCGGCCGCTGGCGGATATTCTGCGGGGTGTGACGGCCGGGTAAGGGTCTGTCCATCAAGCGATTGCATTCGTGACCGTCCGGTGTGGCGATTGGTGTAGGGCGGTACCGCGCGTCGCGCCGTGTCCCGCCGCCCTCGTCCTCGGGTACGAGACCGGCGGGAGTTGCCGGCCGGTTGGGGATGCGGGACGGCGACCAAGATCGACACTTTGGTACGAGGGAGTGACATGAGGACAGAGGCGTCACGCTACAGGTTGTGGTGGCATCGCACGTTGCGGTAGATGAGGTGTAGCGCGGTATCTCTGTCTCCGTGCCGGTCACTCGTCCCAATGGGCTCGGACGGGTGGACAGTGCAGAATCAACAGGGCGGATGACGGAGGCGGCGGGACACGGCGTCGCTACGCTTCGCGGTCCCGCCCTACGGTTGGGCCGAGGCCCTGCCCCCTGCCGGTCGGGTTGAGGTGGTGGGCGAGAGGCGCACGTCGCCTACGCGAAGAGCGCGCCTTCCCATTGCAGCAGCCGGCGCTTGGCGTCGGGGCCACCGAGGCTGTACTGACCGATCGTCCCGTCGGCCCGGACAACTCGGTGGCAGGGGATGAGCAGCGGAATGGGGTTGTGGGCCAGCGCCGTGCCGACGGCGCGCGAGGCGCCGGGACGCCCCATCTCGCGAGCGATCCAGTTGTAGGGGCGAACCTGCCCCCGCGGGATGCGGAGCGCGGTGTGGAGCACCTCGCGCTCGAAGGGCGTCACCCGATCCAGGTCAAAGGGGACCGTGCTCTCCTGGCCTGCCAGGTGCGCGCGCACCGCCGCTTGCAGCGCGGCGTCCTCGGCCGGCAGGGCGCGGCGGCCCGTCTCCGCGCGGTAGCGCGTCTCAAACTCCTCCGGCGAGGCCGCGAGGGAGACGCGCGTCACGCCGCGCTGGTTGTACGCGACATAGACAGTCCCCAGTGGAGACTCGAGGGGAAAATACGCGTCAGCCGGTAGCACCCGTCGCATCACCGCGGGCAGCAGGTCCGCCGGCGCCGTCACCTGGCGCATCTCCGCCAGCATCTCTTCAATCGTCATGCCGTCACCTCTTCCGTCATCAATTCGCGCAGGGTGCGCAATCCGCGGTGCACGTGCGATCGCGCCGTCCCTTCCGGGATCCCCAGGACACCCGCGATCTCTCCGTAGCTCAATTCCTCCACGTACCGCAGCACCACCGCGGCACGCGGGACCTCCGGCAGGAGCGTTAGCGCCTGTTGGAGATCCCGTACCCGCTCCGCTCTCACCGCCAGCATCCCCGGATCCGGGGTCCCGGCGGCATGTTCCCCCAGTTCCTCCCCTGGAGGTGTCCGCCGGCGCAGCCGGTTGCGCGCCACGTTCAGGGTGATGCGATAGAGCCAGGCGCGCAGCGAGAGAGCCCGGATGCGGTCCGGCATATACCCCTGTAGCGCGCGATAACAGCGGACAAAGGCATCCTGCGCGATCTCCTCGGCGTCCGACGGTGATCCGCTGACGCGCAGCGCGAAGCGGTAGAGACGGTCTTGCCAGGAGATCACGAGGTGCTCGAAATTGCCGTCCAGATCGGCGGCCAGGGCATCGCAGAGGGCGCGATCGTCGGTGTTCATATCTTTATCAACACGGTTGTGGTGAGATTTGTTGCACGGGCCGGCCCTTCGGGCTCGTGCATTATGCCGTGGTGGTCGCCCCGCGTGGCGACCAGCCCGGTGTGGTCGACGCCTGCGTCAGGCCGGCCGGCACTCGGGCCGGCCACGACGACCCGGCGATGCCGATCATGCACGAGCCCTGGGCCGGCCCTCGCCCTCGCTTGACTTTTCTTTGTTCAGTGTTATGGTGACTTTGAGTCCCGAGACGGAGAGGACGATGCGCATCACCTGCCTCGATGACGATAGTGGCTTCCTCGATCTGTTGCGCTGGGCCGCCGAGGAGCGCGGATGGCAGGTATCCGTGCACGACGAAGCCGTCAGCGCGCTGCAAGAGATTCCGCGCCTGCGGCCTGATGTCATCATGCTCGATCTGCGTCTTGGCCCCGGTCTCTCGGGCTGGGACGTCATCGCCCTGCTGGAGCGTGACGCTCGCACCGTCGGGATGCCGATCATCGTCTGCTCGGCGGCCATTGATGATCTGCAGCGTGGCCAGGCGGACCTGGAACGGCGTGGCATCCGGTTCCTGCCGAAACCGTTCGATATCGACGACCTCTACCGTATTGTCGAGGAGGTTGCCGCCGCTGCCACGCCGAGGAGCGTGGCCGGCGCCTAGGCGGTTCCTAGCTGGGGCATTGACCGGCCGGGATCGGGATGCTGAGCTCGGTGCTGGCCGTCCAGTTCGTGACCTGAATCTCGATGCCGCGGTCGATATTCTTGCAGTTCAGGCTGTAGCCGTCGGCCACCAGCCCAACACCGACACCGCAGGCAAGGACGGGAGCAGCGATGATCAGCAACGCCATGACCCAGCGGCGCATCCCCATGCCTCGGGGCCGGAGAGTGACGGGCTGTTGGTTCATAGGGGAAGTGTATGCCCTGAACCGCGTCATATCAAGAGGGAATTTCGGCTTCTCTGCGACCGTGACAATCGGCCCTTGCCCGCCGGGTCAGGGCAAATCGCCGAGATACTCCGCGAGGACCTGGGCGTTGTTGTGCTCCGGATCGCGGGCGGCGAAGAGGAGCGTCAGGGTGGAGTTGACGGCGCCCTGTGCCAGGGCCCGGAGATGCTCCGGCGGCTGCGCCGCCAGCTGGGCACGGTAGGCGTCGCGAAACGCGGCCCAGCGCTCGGGACGGTGTCCGAAGTCACGGATCACGTCCGGCGTCGGGGCCAGATCGCGTTCCCAGGCATCGAGGGCGGCCGCCTCGCGACTGAGACCGCGAGGCCAGTAGCGATCGACCAGCACGCGGCGGCCGTCGTTCGGCGACGGATCGTCGTAGACGCGCTTCACACGGATGGTCACGAGATAGTGTAGGCACCAGGTAGACTCGGATCGGACGCAAAGTGAATTTCGGACGAGGATCGGAGGGGAGATGAAGTTTTCCTTTGCGGTGGACGAAGGCGCGCTCGTCAATCTGCCGGACGTCACGAGCCGCAACATCGATGTGGATGTGACATCGGATCAGCTCGTGGTGCACTTCGGGCCCGAGTTCAATGCTTCCATCGATCGGACGCGCGTCGCTTCGGCGGAGGACATGGCGGACCCGCGCCCTCGGGTCTACTTCCCCATGGGCATCTCGGCCGCCGTCGAGCAGTTGGGGCGCGACACCATCTGTGTTGTCACCTCGTACCAGGGCCTGGTCCGGATCAACTTCGACCGCGCCGTGAACGGCACAACCGTTGCGCCGAATTACTCAGGCAAGGCCTCGACCGAGGCAGGAGTCGACGTGCAGTTCGGCACCCTGATTCTGAGTCTGGAGAAGCCGGCCGAGTTCATCCGCGCCCTGCGCGGATCCTAGCTGCGCTCGGCCGCACGGGAAGCATGCCGTCCCATCCCGCCCCGGCCCACCGACAGACGAACCGCACGGATCGGTCATGTCGGGAGGCGTCTCGACGGAGATGGACGCGGGAACCGATCTGCTAGGTGCTAGGCACCTGCCGGCGCTCTCTCCGCTGCCTCTTGCCGCAACGGGGTCAGAGCCTCCGTCAGCTTGTACAGCTCGGCGAGCATGGCGTCGGCGGCTTGTTCCAGGATCTCGTTCGGCTCGAACCGGCCGTCTTTGATTAACTGCTGGACGAAGGGAATCTGCACCGCTTCGACCACCGGATACATCTTGAGGGTCGTCACCACCTGCTTCAGCATCTGAACGGCGCGCGTTCCGGCCGAAATGCCGCCGTAGCTCACGAAGCCCACCGGCTTGTACTGCCATTCGTGATGGAGATAGTCGATCGCGTTCTTGATGGGAGCGTTGAAGCCGTAGTTGTACTCGGGCATGACGAAGACGAAGGCATCCGCCGCCTCCACCATCCGGCTCCAGGCCCTGGTGTGCTCGTGTATGTATTGCCGGAAGCGGGGATGCTTGGGCTCATCCATAAAAGGAAGGTTGAGCGCGGCGAGATCGACGACCTCGAGGTCGAAGTCACCTTCCTCCCGGGCTCGCCGTTCAAACCAGTCGGCCACCACGCCGCCGACGCGCCCCGGCCGCGTGCTGGCAATCACAATCATCAGTTTCGGTTTCCGCGTCGAGCGGGTCTCAATCTCCACCAGGGCACCTTCCCCACATGCATTTAGTTGAGCTTACAACAATTGCGAGTGATCTGTCACGGGGTGGCCGTCCTGGACGCAGGGCTCGTGCATGATCGGCATCACCGAGTCGTAGTGGCCGGCCCGAGTGCCGGCCAGCCTGACGCCGGCGTCGACCACACCGGGCTGGTCGCCACGCGGGGCGACCACGACGGGAGAATGCACGAGCCCTATCCTGGACGTCTCTTATGAGGCGGCTTCCACCACGCCGTCGGCGCACTGGGCCTCCACGCGACCGTCGGAGAACTGCTCGTGGTAGAGGGAGGCGTAGGTGCCGCCGCGCCGGAGGAGCTCCTGATGAGTGCCACGTTCCACGATGTGGCCGCCCTCCACCACCAGAATCTGGTCGGCGGCCAGGATGGTGGAGAGGCGGTGGGCGATCGCCAGGGTGGTGCGTCCCTGCATGAGGGGACGCAGGGCGGCCTGGATGAGGCGCTCGGAGTGGGTGTCCAGCGAGCTGGTCGCCTCATCGAGGATCAGGATGCGGGGATCTTTCAGCACGACGCGCGCGATGGCGAGACGCTGCTTCTCGCCCCCCGAGAGGCGGTAGCCGCGCTCGCCGACCACCGTGTCGAAGCCCTCCGGCAGCTGCATGATCCGGTCGTAGATATTGGCGGCGACCGTGGCGTGCATCAGATCCTCGTCGCTGGCGTCGGGGCGGGCAAAGAGGAGATTCTCGCGGATGGTGGAGTGAAAGAGGTACGTCTCCTGCGTCACCATGCCGAGGATGTCGGCCAGCGACTCGAGGCGGATGTCGCGCACATCGGTCCCGTCGATGCAGACATGTCCCTCGGTGACGTCGTACAGGCGGGCCGCCAGGTAGGAGATGGTGGTCTTGCCGGCCCCGCTGTGTCCGACGAGGGCAACCAACTGTCCCGGCTCGGCCGTGAAGGAGATATCACGCAGCGCCCAGATCGGTCCGGTCTCCTCCTCCAATCGCTCTTCCGCCAGGAGATCCGCCGGCGACATGCCCTCGGCCATCGCGGCTTCGTCAATGGGGCGTTCCACGCCGTAGGTGAAGGACACGTCGTTGAAGCTCACCTCACCCCGCACCGCCTCCTTGGCGATGGTGCGGGCGTGCGGGGCGTTTTGAATGCTGATGGGCAGATCGAGGTACTCGAAGATACGGTCGAAGAGGGCGAGAGCCCCCTGGATTTGCACCTGGACATTCAGCAGCTGGCCGATGGGGAAGAAGATGCGGCTCTGCAAGGTGGTGAAAGCCACGATGGTGCCGACGGTGACGGCCGGTATCCGTCCCGGCGGCGTGCTCAGAATGATGCGGCCGGCGAGGTAATAGACGAAGGCGGGCACGATGGAGAAGAAGGTGCCGATCAGCATGAAGAACCAACGGCCCACCATCTGCTGCCGCAGCTCCAGATCGGCCAGGCGCTGGTTCTCGGTGCGGAAGCGCTGTGCCGAGCGCTCCTGACGTCCGAACACCTTGGTCAGCAGAATCCCCGAGACGGAGAGCGTTTCCTCCACCAGCGCGCTCATGTCCGCCATGCTCGACTGGGTCTGCTTGCTCAGCTCACGGCGTATATTGCCGACGCGATACGTGATGAACATGAAGACCGGCAGAAGCGCCAGGGAGAGGACCGTCAGTTGCCAGGACAGAATGAACATGGCGATGACGGTTGAGGCGACGGTCGTGATGTTCGCGACGACGCTGGTTGCGGTGTTGGTGATGACATCCTGCACGCCGTTGACGTCGTTGGAGAGGCGGGACTGGATCTCTCCCGTGCGTGTCGCCGTGAAGAACTGCAGCGGCATGGCCTGCAGGTGCGTGTAGAGGTTGTTGCGCAGGTCACGCATCACCCGCTGCCCGATGAGTGTGTTGAGATAGGTCTGCCCGACGCCCAGGAGCCCGGTCACGATCGGAACGACGATCATGATCACGACGTAGAGCGTGAGCTTGCCCAGATTCCGCCCGCGAATGGCGTCGTCGATGATGAGCTTTATAAGGAGGGGGTTGATGATGCCGAGGAGGGCGATCGTCAGGATCAGAACGAGGACGACGGTGATTTGCAGGCGATACGGTTTGAAGTAGGCCGCGATGCGCCGCAGCGTGCCGGGGCGCGCCTTACGCTCCGGCTTGTCCATGAGGAACCCGCGTCCGATACCGTGTCCGCCTCGTCCCATCGACTCCCCTTTCGTCAACCGTGTGTACCTTGACCATAAGCCGGACCTCTCGTGTGGTGCGAACCGGTCACACCATGATCAGACCCTGGCGGATGCCGATCGTCACCGCCTCGGTCCGGCTGGAAGCGCCCAGCTTACCCATGATGGAGCCGACGTGAAATTTGACGGTGTGCTCGGTGATGCCGAGATCGCGGGCGATGCGCTTGTTTCCGGCTCCCTCCGCCAGCAGCGCCAGCACCTCCTGCTCACGCCCCGTCAGGCGTTCGGTGCCTTCACCGGTGCGGCGCATGAGCGGCGCCATATCCTCCGGACGTAGCGCGACCAGGCCGGCCCCGGCCGCGGCGACCGCCGCCACGATTTCCGCCTCATCGGCATCCGCGGGGAGGACGGCCCGCGCTCCCCGGGCAATGGCGTTCCCTGCATCGGCGTCGGACAGCAAGACCGCGGGCAGGGGAAACTGCGCGACGCCGTCGGCGTCCCCTGCCACCAGCAGCACGTCGGCATCGGGGTGGGGCGGGAGGGACGGCACGGCGCCGGCGACCTCGAGGCCACCGGCGCCGGCGAGGGAAGAGAGTCCGGCGCGCTCCACGGCCGAGCGCGCGATCACCAGGACGCGGGTCACGCCACCTCCGTCTGCGGCTCCCATTGCCGGAGAAAAGCCTCCACGGCGTCGAGCGGGATGGCCAGGCCGAGTCCACCGGCCACCATGGCGTTGATGCCGATGAGCCGCCCCTGGACGTCGGTGAGCGGCCCGCCCGAGTTGCCGGGAAGCAGGCGGATGTCGGCACGAACCCAGTGGGCATCGGCGGCGTGCAGGATCCCGGCGCTGACGGCGCCCGACGCTCCCAGCGGATGCCCGACGGCGATCACCAGAGAGCCGGGGCGCAGAGAGTCGCGCGGCGCCAGGGGCAGCGGGGTGAGGTTGGTTGCCGGAATCTGCAGCGCGGCGAGATCGCGCTGTCGGTCGGCGCCGATGATGGTGGCGCGGTAGACACGACCCTCCGCCTCGACCTCCGCCCGTCCGGCGGCGACCACATGGGCATTGGTCACGATGATCCCGTCCCGGGACCAGACCACGCCGGCTCCGCCACCGCGCGGGCTCTGAATCTGGACCGTCGAGCGCTGGATGCGTCCCACCAGGGCTGTCATCGCCTCGTTGACCTCTGTGATGGCCATCTTACTCTCCTCGCTCGCCCACCGTAACGGAGACGGTCTGCGGCTGACCGCCCCGCAGCAGAGACACCTCGACCGGCTTGCCGATGCTGTCACTGTCGAGGGCCGAGCGGACGGCGCCGTGCTCCTGGACGGGCTTACCGGCGATCGCGGTGAGGACGTCGCCGACGATGACGCCGGCCTTCGCCGCCGGGCCCTCCGGCTCCAGGGAGACGACCACCAGGCCGGCCTGGTCCTCATTGAGACGGACGGGCTGGAGGCCGACCCCCAGGTAGCCGCGGGCCACGCGGCCATGCTTCAAGAGCTGGTCGGCGACGCGCTTGACGGTCGCAGCCGGAACGGCGACCGGCAGGCCCCGCGTGAGACCGGAGGTATTGATGCCGAGCAGCGTTCCGTCGGCACCGATCAGGGGGCCGCCGGAGAAGCCGGGGTAGAGGGTGAGATCGGCGCGGATGAGGGCATCCAGCCGTCCGCCGCTCCAGCTCCTCCAGGCACCACCCCAGTGACTGATCACGCCCATCGTGGCGCTCAGATGCTCGGGCCGTGCCACCGCCAGCGCCAGCGAGCCAACCCCGGCCGGGTTCTCGGCGGGGGTGAGCGCCGGCAGATCGGCCTCCACCCGTAACACGGAAATATCGGTCCCGCCGTCCGATCCGGCGAGCTGCGCCTTGACCTGCCGGCCGTCCGGCAGCGTGACCGCGATGTCCTCGGTCTCGATCGTGTGGGCCGCCGTGACGACGACGCCCGGCTGCCAGATTGTCCCGCTGGAAGATACGCGCTGCCGCGCGTGCACGGTAACCACCGAGCGTGCCGCCGTCTCGACGGCGCTCGCCAGGGCAGCGGAGAGCTGGACCAAAGGATTGTCTGTCATATGAATCCTCCTATCTGCCTCAGCATGCCGCCGAACGGGAAGGGAGCGCGCCACCCGGAGGTCTGGTGATCGCCTGCCTCTTCGGCTAGGGAGGAGCCCTCCATCTATCGCTGGGGGCCCTCCATCGATCCGGGGTGCCCTGCCCTATGCCCAACGGTGGCGCCCGTGGCCGTATGCGAGGTAAGTGATAGGACCATCATGATAATGAAGATGGCGTTGCATTTTCTTTACTTGCGCTTTATGATGATCTCAAAGGAGGGCAATATGCATCCGGTGATCGGGCGCTGCCCCATTTGTCAGGACGAGCTGGCGGTCACCCGCCTCCACTGCGATACCTGCGGCACCACCCTGGAGGGAGCCTTCAACCTCGGTCCGTTGCAACGGCTGAGCAGCCAGCAGATTCGCTTCGTGGAGTCGCTGGTGCGCAACCGCGGCAGCCTGAAGGATGTGGGCGCCGAACTGGGCATGAGCTACCCCACGGTGAATAGCCGGCTCAACGACATCCTGATTGCCATGGGGTACGGCGATCGGGTCAAGGCCGCCGAGCCGGCGGAAACAAGCACGAATCCCGACCGCAAGCGCGAGATCTTGACCGCGGTGCGTGAGGGGCGGATGACGGCAGCAGAGGCGGAGAGCCTGCTGCGCGGCTAGGAGGAACGATCATGGGCGACAAATGGGACATCGACCTGAGCGGGATCGGGGAGGCGGTCGAGGCGGCGATGGGCAGCCTGGGGGTGATGCATGAGGAGGACGACGTGGACCACGACACAACCGCTGACGATGTGACAACCGGCGTGTTTGACGTTGGGTCTCCGGCGGCGCTCCAGGTCAACACGGTGTCCGGAGAGGTGCGCGTTCGTGTCCATGACGAGCCGGTCATCCGGGTCCACGCCGAGAAGAACGGCAGCCCGCGCGCCCGGCGCGGCACGACGATCGAGCATCGGACCGAGGGTAACACGCTGATCTTGCGGACGCGCGGAGGCGGTGACCACGGTACTCCGGGCTGGGTAGGGAACAACCTCGCCTCGGTGGACTACGACATCACCGTGCCGCGGCGGTGCTCGGTGCGCGTGAAGACGGTGAGCGCAGAGGTCGACGTGCGAGGGCCGGAAGGTGCTCTCAATCTGGAGACGGTGAGCGGCGAGGTGGATGCCGAGGACGTGCGGGGTGATCTCGCCATCAGCACGGTGAGTGGCGACATCACGGTGAGCCGCGCTGCCGGCGAGTTGACGCTGCGGACCACCAGCGGGGACGCCGATGTGCGCGATTCCTCGCTGCACGATTTCAACCTCCACACGGTGAGTGGTGACCTCACCATCGAGACGCCGCTCCGCCGCGGGGCTCACTATCAGGCCAAGACGGTGAGTGGCGACCTGGATCTCATCGTGCCGCGCGACACCGGCGTGACGGTCGTCATGAAGAGCATGAGCGGGGATGTCGAGTCCGAGCTGCCGGCTGAAGTCATCAGCAAGGGAAAGCACAAGTGGACCGGCCGCATCAACGGTGGCGGCGCCACGATCGAGATGAACTCGGTGAGCGGCGACCTCAGCATCCGCGGGGGAGACCGTCGGGGGCAGCCGGAATCCTGGGACGTACCGGGCCGGCACGAGTCGGATGTCAGTCCCCGTTCGGAGACATCGCCCGAGACGGAAAGCGTGCCGGACGAGGGCACGACCAACGTGCTGCAAATGCTCCAGGACGGCGAGATCGACGTGGAAGAGGCGCTGCGGCGCCTGGAGGAACGCTAAAGCGCGGTTCCTGGCACCCGGCTACGTGCCGGGTGCTAGGATAGCCGCATGATCGCTCCTGCCTGCTTTGACACCCTGCCGGACGGCGCGGCGTGGCGAACCTGCTTCGAGCTGGCCTGGGAGGCGTTCCGCGCCGGCAGCATCCCGGTGGGAGCGCTGGTCGTCGACGCCGAGGGTCGCATCGTCAGCGTGGGGCGCAATCGGATCTACGAGGACGATGCGCCGTCCGGGGAGCTGCGCGGAACCTTTCTGGCGCACGCCGAGATAAATGCGCTGGCCGCGCTGCCGCCCGGTCACTATCCCGACCACACCCTCTACACCACGCTTGAGCCCTGTCTTCTCTGCACCGCCGCCTCCGTGCACTCGCACATCGGCACGGTCCGGTTCGCCGGCATCGATCCACTGTGGGAGGGTGTCGTGCGCCTCCCGGAGATTAACGCGCACGTCGCGCGCCGCTGGCCGCAGCGCATCGGTCCACTGCCTCATCCGCTGGCGCTCTGGGGGACGCTCCTACCGTTGCTTCGCTCCCTGGAGTTGTACCCGGACGGGGTCGTCGTCGAGACCCACCATCAGACCATGCCGGCCCTCGTGGCGCTGGGCCGCGATCTGATCAACTCGGGAGAAATGGATCGGCTGGCGGATGTGACCCTCGATGCGGCACTGGAGGTGATGTGGGCGCGTCTGGAGAGTTGTCTGCCGGCAGCTCCCACCGAATCGACACTCTGAGCAGCGCCTCCACCGTGCGGTCCCTCACCGAATGCAGGCAGCATGTGTAGGGGCTTGATTCATCAAGCCGCTGCGCCGCAGCGCAGCTCTCACCTCCGTTGCCGGATTGTCTGTTCCGAGACGAGGCGATGGACGGCGATTTGACGGCGCGGAGTGAGCCGATAGATTGGATCGGTGACCGGATCCTCGGCTGCGGCCGAGCGATTCGATAAATCGAACCCCGACACGAGATATGGTGCGGATGGGTGAAATTGAACGCCACCGTCGGGCGACGGTTCGACGCGGGTCAGTGACCTCAGGCCCCTGGCACGCTCCTTGCAGTTAGAACACATGTTCGCAACAGGAGGTGCACGATGGCTCAGACACAGACCTCGCCCACGGAACGGAGCGACGATCTCCAGGCGTCGCCGATGATGCGACATCTGATGGATGCGCTGAAGGACGGCAAAGACATCGGCCACTATGGGCGGCTGGTGTTCGTCATGGTGGCGCGGTTCTTCCTTCCGGAAGAGAAGATTGTCGCTTTGCTCGCCAAAGATCCGGACTTCAGCAAGGAAGACGCGAAGGCGCTGTATGCGGAGGTGAAGGCGCACGGCTACAACCCACCGAAGGAGAACAAGATCCGGCAGTGGCAGCAACAGCAGGACTTCCCAATCTGTCCCAGCGCCGACGATCCCAACGCCTGCGATGTGTACCAGACGCTACGCTTTCCTGATGAGGTGTACGACAACATTGAAGAGTTCTGGGAGCAGCGGGTCGAGGCACAGAGCTAGACGGTGCGGACGGGACCGGCCCCAGCCGGTCCCGTCTCACTGTTCGGGACAAATGTCCCAATAAACGGACCGATTGACACTATTCCGTCCTCCGGCCGCGGGGTATGCTGCCGTTCGTGGTTCCGATCCGGTTCTCCTCCCACCGGATCACACCGCCACGGAGGTGAGACATATGCCCCACGACGCGGACCAGCACCCCGGCTCTGACTTCTACCTCGGCCGTCTCCTGCCTGACGATCGCGATGCTTTCCGGGCCGCCTCGCCCGATGCGGATCTCTCCCACGAAATCCGCCTCCTGCGCGCGATCCTCTCGCACCTGGCCGAGGACTTCTCGTCCAATGGACGCATCCTGGCTCAGATGCTCGGCCTGCTGGTCCGCGCCGTCTCCCTCCAATCGCGCCTCGCCGACGGGCCGTCCGATCTCTCGGCCGTGCTGCGTGATGCCGCCCGCGACGTCCTGGAGGGGAACGGCGATGACTGAGTCGCTGCCGCGCCTCGTCATGCTGGAAGAGATCACCGAGCCGTCCCTCCCGCTGCGGCCGGACGACCCCAATCCGCCGGTGCGCACCTTGCGCGACCGCCGCGGCAACCGCTACGTGTTGCTCTCTGTCGCCGGCTACCTGCGCCTGCTCTCCAGAAAGGAGGACGACCATGGGGTTGCGTGAGCTCTACCGCACCCAGATCGCCCGCGAGCGGCAGCTCCGCGAGCAGGTCTCCGCCCCCGTCACCACCGAGGACTGGTTCTGGGGCCGCATCGGCACCACCGGCTCCGAGGAGGACTACTTCTGGCGCCGCCTCTCCGACAACTGGACCCAGAAAGACGTCCTCCCCTCCACCTACCTCGAGATCCACAACCAGGTCTACGAGGCCTACAACGCCAATCCCCTCGCCAACGCCATCGTCGAGATGGGCGTCAACTTCACCCTCGGCGACGGCCTCCAGATCGATGCCCGCCACAAGAAGGTCCAGCGCCTCATCGACGCCTTCTGGCACGACCCCGACAACCACATGGCGCTCCGCCAGTTCGACATCGCCACCGAGCTCTCCCTCTACGGCGAGGTCTTCATCCGCTGCTTCGTCAACCCCTACTCCGGCCATCTCAAGATCGGCCAGATCGATCCCTCGCTGATCGACGAGATCGAGTGCGATCCCGACAACATCGAAAAGCAGATCCGCTGCCACCGCCGCTCCCTCGGCCAGACCAACGCTCCCACCACCACCGTCACCGCTCCCACCCCCAACCCCGGTCCCGGCGTGATGCAGGGCTCGATCGAGCCCGACCCCAAGTTCGTCAACGGCGAGTGGTTCGCCATGCCCGACGAGGTCATGCACTTCGCCATCAACAAGGTCGCCAACGCCAAGCGCGGCAAGAGCGACCTCGCCACCATCCTCCCCTGGCTCCGGCGCTACAAGGACTGGCTCATCGACCGCGTCCGCATCAACAAATACAAGTCCGCCTTCCTCTGGGACGTCACCCTCACCGGCGCCAACCGCCAGGCCATCGAGGCCAAGATGATGGAGTACGCCCGGCCCCCCGAGCCCGGCACCGTCCTCATCCACAACGAGTCGGAAGAGTGGAAAGCCGTCCAGCCCCTGATCGACGCCGGCAACGTCGCCGCCGACGGCCAGGCCATCAAGATCATGGTCGCCATGGGCGCCGGCCTGCCCGAGCACTATCTCTCGGAAGGGGGCGACGTCAACCGGGCCACCGCCAGCGAGATGAGCCTCCCCGTCCTCAAGCGCTACCAGCGCCGCCAGGACATGCTGGCCCACATCTTCCGCGCTCTCCTCGATCGCGCCATCGCCGAGGCCCAGGACGCCGGCACCCTGCCCCGCACCATCGACACCACCTACACCCTCACCTTCCCCGAGCTCCGCACCGAGGACTCCTCCGACATCGGCATGGGCGCCTACCACATGAGCCAGGCCCTCCAGGCCGGCGTCGGACTCGGCATCATCTCGCGCGAGACCGCCACCGCTCTCTTGATCGGGGCGACGCGGACAGACGTTGATGTGCGCGAGGAACTGGAGCGGATCGCGGCGGAGCGAGGAGACGGCGCATGACGGAAGTCGTCGCACCAGACCTGAGTGCAGCGATTGCTTCTACCGAGACACGGCTGCTACGCGCTCTCAACGAAGGTCTGCAACAGGTGAGCAGTGCTCTCACCAACCTGTCGGAGATGCACCACCGCGCCATGCTCGAGCAGGAGCGGCGCAACGCCTCATTCGCGACGGTGGAGCGCCTTGATGCGCTGGCGGTGCGGGTGGATAGCGTCAACGCCGCGCTCTCCGGCGTGTGTCAGAGATTGGAGAACGTCGAGGCGGGCCTGGCGCGGTCCGAGCGGGAGTCCTCCTCGCTGCGCCGCCAGCTGAATGAGAGTTCGGTCTCGTCGCTCACCACGGCGACCGGCTATCTCGTCACGGCCCTGCTGCTCATCGGCTCGAACATTCTGACCTTTATCCTCGCCCACGTCGTCGTCCACTGATGATCAACGTTGTCTGCACGATTCGTGACTACAACGCGGCCGACGATACCTGCACGGTCGAGATCCAGGGCGTCGGGATCATCGATCTGTGGGTCGACGGCGTGGCAGTCGCACCCACCGTCTCTCGCGGCTACCTGGTGTACGGGGCAAGCGGTGTACTCTCGCTGCCCGATCAGCATCGTCTCTGTGAGGCATCGCTGATCCAGGTCGTGCCTCCCACGAACCTGCAAACGCTGCAGGGTGGGAGCGTGCAGAGAACGCTTACCGGGCGGACCCTGATCACGACCGACGGCACCGGCAACGGCAGCGCCACCGTGACCTTCAGCAGTGCCTTCACCACCGCACCCACCGTCAGCCTGCTGGGTGATAACCTGGCCGGTCTCACGGTCTCCACCGTCAGCACAACCGGCTTCACCGCTGCGCTCACCAAGCCGGGTCTGGTCCACGCCTATGTGTGGTTCTCCTGGAGCGCCACCGGGACATAGGGTCGCCGGGCGAGGGGCGGCCCTCACCCCCAGCCCCTCTCCCATTGCGATGGGAGAGGGGAGATGTGGTGCGGAGTGGGCTGGAGAAATCAATGTCCAGCTCGCTGAAGGGCGTGCTGATAGCGGTACCTTCCCCTCAAGATTCCCCCTCGCCCACCGCAGTGGGAGAGGGGGTAGGGGGTGAGGGCCAGCAGGGGGTGAGGGCCACCCGGGCATCACGGCCGCCCGGTCCGGGTCTTGCTGCGGGGCTGAGCATGGTCAGCGTCAATCGGGTCTGGCAGGGAATGACCGTCTATGGGTCGGATGGCGAGGAGATCGGCACGATCGAAGCGGTCTATCCGGAGGGTTCCGACGTGGCCGTCGGCGACTCCAGGCCGGCGAGGGCGCCGGGGGAACTCGGCGCGCCGTCCGATCCCGATTTACTGGCCGGTTCGACGGATAGCGCGCCGGGGAGTGGGACAGCACCCAATCCGATAACGGAGCGGACGCAGGTGGGGCGGATCGAGGTGACGCGCGGCGGTCTGCTCGGCATCGGAGCCCGCAAGTACTCCGTGCCGGGCGCTGTCATCGCGTCGGCGGAGGCGGGGGAAAGCGTCACGCTCACCGTGACGGCTGAGGAGTGCCGCCGGCGCTACGGATAGGGGTTGTCCGTCGCTACGTTTCGCGTCCGAGAGGCAAGCGGACGGTGAACGTCGAGCCGCCGTGCGATCCGCTCTCCACCGTGATCCAGCCGCCGTGCTGTTCCACGATGGCGCGAACGCCTGCCAGGCCGATGCCGGCGCCATCGATGCCTTCCGTGTTGGAGCCGCGGTAGAAGCGATCGAAGATGTGCGGCAGATCGTCCGCCGGGATGCCGATCCCGTTGTCAGTAATCGCCAACACTGCCGTCTCCCCCTCTCGTGCGGCGGTGCAGGTGATGGTGCCGCCATGGGGGCTGTAGCGGATGGCATTTCCCAGCAGGTTGCCGGCCACGCGTGCCAGACGGTGCCGGTCCCAGTAGCCTTCGACGGGTCCCCTGGCCTGGACCTCAATAGAGTGGCGGGAATGATGCGCCTGCTCAGCCACGGCGGCCCGCACGACCTCGACGAGATCAACCCGGACGCGGTCCAGTTGGAGTGCGTCGGTGACCTCGAGGCGGGTGAGATCGAGCAACCCGTTGATCATGGCCGTCATGCGAGACGTGGTCGCCGTGATCGTGTCGAGATGCTCGAAGACACGGGCGTCCGGCTGAACGGTACCGCGCCGGATGTCGCGAGCAATGAGCTGTGTCATGCCGCGAATGACGGTGAGCGGTGTTTTCAGGTCGTGGGCGACGGCGGAGAGAAAGTCATCCTTCTGACGCTCGAGGAGACGCTGCTGGGAGATGTCGCGGATGGTGACGACGGCGCCGAGCGGGACGTGATCCTCGTCGTGGATGGGTGTCACACTCGCCTGCACGTCGAGCCGGCTGCCGTCGGGCCGCCTGATGTCGGCCAGCAGATCGGTCGCCGGGATGCCGTCCGAGAGGGCATGAGCGATGACCGGTTCCTCGGATGCCGTCTGCCATAGCGCGTCGGCCGCGGCACCAACCAGCTCACGTCCCAGCAGGGAATGGGCCGCGCGGTTGGCGTAGGTGATGGTGCCGCCGGCGTCGACCAGGAGCAGGCCGTCCACCATCTGCTCCAGCACCACATCGCGCTCCGCTGCCAGGAGCTCCGTGTGCTTGCGGGCCTCCACCAGGTCCGTGACGTCGGTGCCATGGAAGATGGTCCCGGTGATGGTCCCCTCCCGGTCGCGAGTCGGCTGGATAACCACATTGAGGTACCGCTGCTCGCGGCGCCCACTGCGGCGGCGACGCAAGGAGAGCGGCACCTCGTTGGCGACGAACGGCGTCCCGTGAATGAAGACACCGTCGAGGGCTTCCAGGATGCCCTGGCCGGCCAGATCGGGGGCGATCTCCCGTGCCGGACGCCCCACCGCGTGGCGGCCCGGCAGGAGACGCAGGACGCTGTCGCTGCAGAACTCCACGGTTTGCTGTGGGCCGCGGAAGGCGATCACCAGGCTGGGAGCCTGCGTGAACAGGGCGGCGAGACGTTCCCGTTCCAGACGTGCCTCCAGCGCCGCTGCCCGTTCTGCCTCGAAGAGGATGGCACGGTGTAGAGCGAGGGCGCACTGTCCCGCCGCGATCAGGATAAAGAGCCGATCGTGATCGACGAACGTCTGCGGACGGCGGAATGAGATGCTCAGGACGCCGAGCGGAGTGCCGTCGGCGATGAGTGGGATCGTGCACGCCGATCCCACTCCCAACTCCTGGCGGTGGTGAACGGCGTTGGGGAATCTCTCATCCCACTCTGCGGGGGACTTCAGCCAGACCGCTTCGGCCGAGCGGAGGGCCACCGCGGTCGGCAGATACTCGTCCAGCGCGATGGAAGGGCGGAGGCGACCGAAGGCGAGCGCTCCCTCTACCCCGATGCACTCCAGACGGTCGGCGCCGGGCGCGAGGAGATAGAGGCTGGCGGCGTCTGCCTCCAGGGTCATCACGCCCTGGCTCAGGACGACATGCGCCACCGACCGCACATCCAGCGTCGACGCCAGGGCACTGGTGAGGGTCTGAAGGCTGATGAGACGCGAGGTAGAGACGGACGAGAGCGCTGTTGCCCCGTCGGCGAGGTGGTCGGGCACCGTTTCCCTTTAAACCGGGTTCCGCTGATGAATGCGCGAGTGTACCACAGTGGTACCGCGCCCGGCGCGGGTTAGCGCGGCAGCAGATTGGGCGGCCGACGCAGCTGCGTCGCCTGTTCGTAGGCATACGCCAGCCGGATGAGAAGGGACTCCGACCATGCCGTACCCATGAAGGTCAGACCGAGCGGCAGCCCGGAGGCAAAGCCCATCGGGACCGTGATGGCGGGGTATCCGGCCATGGCGGGGACGGTTGATGTGGACGGCCCTTCCGAGCGGTCCCCGTGCCCATCCAGGTTCTCATAGGCGATCGGCCAGGGAAGGCCGGCCGTCGGCGCGGCGAGCGCGTCCAGGCCGTGCTCCGTCAGCACGGCATCGATGCCCTCGGCGCGGGAGAGGCGGCGTGATTCCTCGAGGACGGACCGATATTCCTCGGCATCGAAGCCGGCGGTGGCCTCGGAGAGGAGAAGGATCTCCTGCGCGAAGTACTTCAGCTCGTCGCCGGCGGTATCCACGTTGAAGTGGATGAGATCGGCCAGCGACTGGATGGCCGCGTCGGGGCGCGTCCGCAGATAGGCATTCAGATCCTGCTTGAACTCATAGAGCAGGATCTTCCACTCCGCTTCGCTCTCGGAGATGCGCGGCATGGACGGGATATCGGCCGGATCGATGATCTCGGCGCCGAGGGCACGCATCACCGTGATGGCCTCCTCCGCAGCGGCATCGGCCTCCGCGCTCTTGCCGAAGATACCCTCGCGCGGGATTCCGACGCGTTTGCCCTGGAGTCCGTTGGGATCGAGAAACAGGGTGTAGTCGCCGGCATAGTGACTGTCGGCGACGAGAGTGGCCGGGTCACGCGTATCCGGACCGGCGATCGCGCTCAAGACGGCCGCGGCGTCGGCCACGGTGCGCGTCATGGGACCGACGGTATCCTGCGTGTGGCTGATGGGAATGACCCCGGCTCGGCTCACCAGCCCGACCGTCGGCTTGATGCCGACGACGCCGTTCATGGCCGACGGGCAGAGAATGGACCCGTCCGTTTCGGTCCCGATGGCGCCCGCACAGAAGTCGGAGGCGGCGGCCACGCCGGAGCCGGAACTGGAACCGCACGGTGTTCGCGTCAGGTCGTAGGGGTTGCGGCACTGACCGCCGCGGGCGCTCCAGCCGCTCGTCGAGTGCGTCGAGCGAAAATTCGCCCACTCGCTCAGATTCGTCTTGCCGAGGATGACGGCACCGGCTTGCCGCAACCGGGCGGCGACCGTAGCGTCGTCGCGCGGGGTCGAGTCGAGCAGCGCCAGAGATCCGGCCGTCGTCTGCATGCGGTCGGCGGTGTCGATATTGTCCTTGAGGAGGATGGGGACGCCATGGAGCGGTCCGCGGACGTGCCCGGCCCGACGCTCGGCGTCGAGCTCGGCAGCGATGGAGGCGGCATCGGGGTTGGTCTCGAGGACGGCGCCCAGCGTGCCGTCCAGTCGGTCGACGCGGCCCAGGTAATACGACACCAGATCGGCAGCCGACGTCTCGCCCGCCTCGAGCGCCGCAGCTAGATCGGCGATCGAGGCCTCGTTCGGAATCACCACACCCCAGGGTAGCGTGTCGGCTTACCGGTCCAGATGGTATGTATCTTGCCCTCTATCAGGTGAGGAGGTGCACAATGTCCGACGACAATAGTGACAGCGTGCTCGACAAGGCGAAAGGCGCCCTGGAGGAAGTCATCGGCGCCAAGCCGGACGTCAACCTCGAAGATCCCAAGGGCCTTGCCGACGATCTGAACCTCAGTCCGCACATGCGGCAGGATGTCGGTCTCGGCCTACGCGACGTCGACTCAAATCCCTACGGCGGCAGCGCGGGATCGCAAGCGCTGGAGATGGCCGAGGGGATAACGCCCGGCACCAAACGCGCCGTCTCGGATTACCGGGATGATGACAGCGCACTCGCCCCAATGGATGTCGACACGGAATAGCTAGTATACTGTTACTCCTGATTTGACCGTTTGGAGCGAGGTCGGTATGCTGGGCATTATGCACAAGAAGTATCCTGTTACCCTGACCGACACCGAACGAGACCAGTTACGTTGCCTGAT
>Ga0070739_10000719_pt1 | contig 58319 bp, 46 predicted proteins | sample Coa_R1_7_FD_66445 | JGI IMG/M metagenome (GOLD analysis project Ga0070739, IMG submission 66445) | Surface soil microbial communities from Centralia Pennsylvania, which are recovering from an underground coalmine fire - Coalmine... | ecosystem: Environmental > Terrestrial > Soil > Unclassified ...
GTTGCTGTAGCGATTTGTGATGGGAACGAAACAAGTGAGAGGCAAGGTACAAGAGAACAACATAGTCCCCCCTCCCCTAAACTTGGGGGAGGGGAAGGGGGTGGGGGCCTGTGGGCCAAAAAGTCGTGATATAATGAAACCACTATGCCTACTCGATCTCTCCATACTATCCTTTTCACGCTTCTGATCCTGCTCATTTGCCCTCTCGCCGGGGCGGACCCGGCGGAGCCGATCACGCTACCTGTCGAAGTCATGGGCGCGGCGGGCACGACCCGCGCCGTATCGGTCACGCTTCCGGCCCGTCAAGCCGCGCAGGTGACCGGCCTGTGGATGCAGGTGCATAGCCTGGGCTATGCCAACAAAGCCAGCGTCAAGATCGATAACGGTCCCTGGACGCCGCTCAACAATCAAACCGTCCTGGTGGCCGAGCCGGGCAAAAGCTACGGCGGCATCGGAGGCGGATTTGCCACCCTCACGCTCACCCTGCCGCTCCGGCAGGGCGCCGTCAGCGGAGGCGCCAACACCCTCCGCTTCCGCTTCAACGGTACCGACGGAATCTCCGTGGGCTATCGGGTGCTGGCCTTTAACTTCGTCACCAGGACCGGCCAGAGGCTGCTGCCCCCGGATACGTTCGTGCAGGACGATCCCAATACCTGGACGCCGCCGCTCGCGGAACCGCTCGCCGCCGCCATCGGCCGCCGGCTCTGGTACTCGGCCCCTTTGAAGCTCTCCCCGCTGCAAGCGAAAACGACGATCACGGCGCACTGCTTCGACTGCCACACGCAGGATGGGAGGGATCTGAAGTACTTCAACTACTCCAACAACTCTATCATCGAGCGGGCTAAATTTCATGGCCTTACCGAGCAGCAGGGCCAGCAGATCGCTTCCTACATAAGAAGTATCCGCTTCCCCAATCCGGGTCGGCCCTGGAACCCGCCTTATCAGCCAGGCCCCGGAATGGACAGCAAGCCCCTTAAAGACTGGGCGGCGGGCGCCGGGCTTTCGGCGGTGCTGGATAAAGACAGCGATATGCTTCCTTACCTCTTCCCGAAAGGCATCACCGCCGACGCTATCGCCACCGATAAGACCCTCAACATGCGCGAGCTGCCCATCGCCCTCCAGTTGCTGGACTGGAATCACTGGCTGCCCCGCGTCTTCCCTGGAGACGCCTGGGGGAGCGCCTTCACCCACAGCGCCTTCTTCCTGGACTACTCCACCCTCCGGCTCGCCAGCAAGGACTTTACGAACCGCATCGGGATGGGTTCCTTCTTTACCGACCTGCAGCATTGGCGAGAGGACCGTAGCAAGTTCTTCCAGGCCTACGTCCGTCCAGACACGTCCTGGGCGCCGGAAACCTCCGAGCAGATCTACTCGGCGGCCCGCTGGCAGATGGTCAAGACCTTCGAGATGATGCAGGAGTTCAGCCTGGAAGACCACGGCCCCAGGTTCTTCGGCCCCACCTCCGAAGCGCGCACCTGGGAGGTCGGCACGGCCTTCTACGCCTCCCCATTGGCCGTCTCCGTGCCCGCCGATACGCGCGGCGTCGAGGGCAGTCCTCTCGTCACGGACTACCACAACAACGCCTGGACCTGGCTGCAGTTGGTCCTCAACGCCGGCAACCGCCGCCAGACGGGCGCGGACATCATGGACTGGCGCGCGGCCTACGGCGCTTTCAAAGACCTGGACACCCTGGCCCCCAACGCGCCGGGCGCCCTGCGGATGGTCGCCTTCCTCATCAAAGGCATGCAGAACGCCGACAACGGCATCGGACCGGACAAGCCGGCCGCCGGCTGGAACCCCACCGAAGCTGGCGACATCAGCCTCCTGGCGGACAGCGCCTACGATCCGCTCTGGACCGCCGTCTCTTCCACCGATCGCGCGGCGATCCTGCAAGCCGTTCTGCAGGACTGGCTCGCCAAATGCCGCCAGTACACGCCCCAGCAGTACCTCGCAGGCGGCCTTGCTGATCCCTCCTTCACAGGCAAGGGAAAAGAAGAAAGACAGGCCGCAAGCGCCTGGGCGGGCCGAGTCTGGACGATGCTCCCCCGCTATCGCCGCCTCGGCGTAGACCCTACCCTCCTCGGCAACGTCTGCGACTGGGCCAAAACCCTCTGGCCGAAAGCCGATTGGGACTCGCTTCTGAATCACGGATAGCACGGATGACACGGATTACACAGATCCAATCCCCCTTCCTTATTCTCGCTTGCTGACGAATTCTTGCCACTAGTAATGGCATAAAGGAAGCAGATCAAAACGCTTTTATCCGTGTCATCCGTGCTATCCGTGATTCAGACAGAAGGGGGCATCCGTGGCCATCCGTGATTCAGATTGACTTTTGCCGGAAACTGTGTTAAACTGGTATGTTGTACGGTTTCTAAGGAGGTTTTCCCGGCAGTGCCGCTCAAAAAAGACACTAAAACCAACGTCATCACTACCAATGCCACCCATGAGGGAGATACCGGCTCGCCGGAGGTGCAGGTCGCGCTGCTGACCGCGCGCATCAACCAGTTGACCGAGCACCTGCGCGAGCACAAAAAGGATTTCCACTCTCGGCGCGGCCTCATGATGATGGTCGGACGCCGCAAGCGGATGCTCGCTTATCTGAGCAATAAGGACATCACCCGCTACCGCACCCTCGTCGGGCGCCTCGGCATCCGCAGCAAAATCTAGCGAGCGCATCCTGGGAAGGTCTTCCGTCGTGAAGACCTTCTTTGCATTTTCAGGCGCGCAAAGCTTATCGACTTACGGAACGTCGCGGCGACGCAGGCGGAACGTAGGGTTCAGGGTAAGCGGATGGCAGCCCCTCCGGTCCCGTCCGTTTTCCCTGACCCCTTTCCTTCCGCTATTCGCCTCCGCGCTTCCTTTCACACACCTGCTTTCCGGTTCCGAAATCCCGCGCGGGACTCCCTCCCGCACACCAACGCGCATGTCGCGTTTCCATTTCTGCTCTGCGCTCACAGCGAACGCGCGGCAGGAAAAATGCGTACACGGTTGCGAGCACTCTGCGGATTTTGGCTCGGAAAGCCACTGTTACCTTGCCGTGCAGCCTGCCTTTCGGGCGGGCCGGAGGCCGTTCCCTATCCTCCTTCCGGAGGCGGGGCGAATCTCCACACGGCACGGCGAAGAATCAGGAGAAGACGTTGTCACCATCAGTAGAACGCGAGATCGCCGGCCGGACCCTGCGCCTGGAAACAGGCAAGGTCGCCAAGCAGGCGAACGGCGCCGTCTGGCTCAGTCAGGGCGATACCATCGTCCTCGCCACGGCGACCATGAGTCAGGAAGCCCGCGCCGGGATCGACTTTTTCCCGCTCACCTGCGACTATGAGGAGCGCAAGTATTCCGTCGGTAAGATCCCCGGAGGTTTCGTCAAGCGAGGGGGCCGGCCCAGTGAGAAAGCCGTCCTCACCTCCCGGCTCATCGACCGCCCGCTGCGCCCGCTGTTCCCTTACGGCATGCGCAACGACGTGCAGGTCATCGCCATGCCGCTCTCCGTGGACCTGGATAATCTGCCCGATACCCTCTCTATGGTCGCCGCTTCCGCCGCCATCGTCGTCTCGGATATTCCCTGGAACGGCCCGATCGGCGCGGTGCGCGTGGGCCGCATCGACGGAGAGTACGTGTTCAATCCGGCCCTGCCCCAGATGGAGGAGTCGGATCTGGACCTAATCGTCGCCGGCACCAAACAGGCGGTCATCATGATCGAGGCCGGGGCGAAGTTCGTCAGCGAGGCCGACATCCTGGCCGCTATCGACGCCGCGCACGAGGTCATCAAGCAGCAGTGCGACCTGCAGGAGGAGCTGGCCCGCGCGGTCGGCAAGGCGAAGGTCGAAGTCGAGCTGCACCTGCCCAACGAGCAGATCCTGCAGACCATCCGCGACCGGATGGCCGGCGAGATTCGCGCCACCCTCCAGAACCCGGACAAGGCAGCCCGCGAAAGCGCCATCGACGACCTGAAGGAAGAGATCGCCGCGCGCCTGACCGAGGAGTTCCCGGAGCAGACCGGCGACATCGCCGAGGCCGCCGAGAAAGCGGTCAAAGAGCAGGTCCGCGCCCTCATTTTGGAAGAGCACGTCCGCCCCGACGGGCGCAAGCTCGACGAGGTCCGTCCCATCACCTGCGAGGTCGGCTCGCTGCCGCGCGTCCACGGTTCCGGTATGTTCACCCGCGGCCAGACCCAGGTGCTCACCGCCCTGACGCTCGGCTCGATGAGCGATGCGCAGGTCATCGATAACCTGGAGGTGGACGAGAAGAAGCAGTACATGCACTACTACAACTTCCCGCCCTACTCGGTCGGGGAGGTGCGCCCGCTGCGCGGGCCGGGCCGCCGCGAGATCGGCCACGGCGCGCTTGCCGAGCGGGCCTTAGTACCCGTACTGCCGCCCATGGAAGAGTTCCCCTACGCCATGCTCCTGCAGAGCGAGGTGCTGGAGAGCAACGGCTCGACCTCGATGGCCTCCGTCTGCGGCTCGACGCTGGCGCTCCTGGACGGCGGCGTCAAGATTTCCGCGCCGGTCGCCGGCGTGGCGATGGGCCTGATGACCTCCGGCGATAAGTTCGCCGTCCTCACCGACATTCAGGGCATGGAGGACTTCTCCGGCGACATGGACTTCAAGGTCGCCGGCACGACGGAGGGCGTCACCGCCATTCAGATGGACACCAAGATCCAGGGCATCCCGCGCGAGGTGATGGTCCAGGCCCTGGAGCAGGCCCGCCAGGGTCGCCTGTTCATCCTGGGCAAGATCACCGAGGCGATGCCGGCGCCTCGCGCTGAGATGAGTCCCTACGCGCCCAGCATCTTCACCATCGAGATCAATCCGGAGCGCATCGGCGAGGTCATCGGCCCCGGCGGCAAGACCATTAAGAAGATCACCGCCGACACCGGCGCGCAGATCGACATCCAGCAGGACGGCAAGATCTTCATCGCCGCCGTGGACCAGGAGGCCGGCAAACGCGCCGCCGAGGCGATCCTGAACATGGTCGCCGAGGTCGAGGTCGGCCAGGTCTACACCGGGCGCGTCACGCGCCTGATCGGCATGGGCGCCTTCGTGGAGATCCTGCCGGGCAAGGAGGGCTTGGTCCACGTCAGCCACCTGCGCGTGCCGCCGGTGCGCCGTCCCGAAGAGGCGGTCAAGGTGGGCGATGAGATCAAGGTGCGCGTCATCGAGATCGACCCGCAGGGCCGCGTCAACCTTTCGGCCATCAACCTCGATCAGCCCTTCGATCCGAGCATGGCGCGCCGTGCGGAGGATGGCCGGGGTGGCGGAGGCGGTGGTCGCTTCGGGGACCGCGACCGGGGCGGGCGACCCGGCATGGGCGACCGGGACCGCGACCGTGATCGGGATCGCGACCGGCGCGGCCCACGTCCCACCGGCCCGCCGCCACAGCACGAGCCGGAAGAGGAAGAAGAGAGCCAGCTTCCGCGCGCTCGCTTCCGCCCCCGCCGGTAGACCTCACCCCCTTATTCCCCCTCTCCTTTTAAAGGAGAGGGGGAATTTTTTCTTCTCGTTATCCCTCAGCTTTTCAATTCCATTTTGGTTCGATTAGACTCTAAAACGCTGCATGACATCACCTCCTACTGTACCGTTTCAATTCCACTTTAGTTCGATTAGACCAGGCGCAGATTGGCGGCTATCTCTGGCGCTTTACTAGTTTCAATTCCACTTTGGTTCGATTAGACCTGGAGGCCATGACGGAGGTGATCGTGAGCGAAGCGGGTTTCAATTCCACTTTGGTTCGATTAGACCTGGATCAGATTTTGAGCGGCACCAGCGCGGCGCAGTCTACGTTTCAATTCCACTTTGGTTCGATTAGACCGCGCGTCGCAAACGGGCCGAGCGTCACGCGATGCCCCAGGTTTCAATTCCACTTTGGTTCGATTAGACCAAAAAACGTGAACGATTTCTCCCCACCAAAGCCGGGTTTCAATTCCACTTTGGTTCGATTAGACGTTCCGACGATAGGCAACGGCGCTATCGCCTGGGATAGTTTCAATTCCACTTTGGTTCGATTAGACTCCACGCCCATAGATAGCGGCCCTTTCATCGTGACCGTTTCAATTCCACTTTGGTTCGATTAGACCCACTCAGAAGATGCTGGTTCCATTCCCGGCCTCCAGCCAGGTTTCAATTCCACTTTGGTTCGATTAGACCTATCTGGTCGTTTCGTGAGCAACTGGAACGCATGCTGGTTTCAATTCCACTTTGGTTCGATTAGACGGGTGATCGGTAGCCGCTCCCGCTTCCCCATCACCAGGTTTCAATTCCACTTTGGTTCGATTAGACCCAATGCTGCATAAGCAGGCACGCGGGTATCTAGTTTCAATTCCACTTTGGTTCGATTAGACGAGACGCTGGCGAAGGTAGGCCAGCGCCAGTTTTATCTGAGTTTCAATTCCACTTTGGTTCGATTAGACTGTGCGGCAAGAAGGCTTCGCAATAGCGTTTGTGCGGTTTCAATTCCACTTTGGTTCGATTAGACTTTAGAGGTCTCCACTTTCCACGACGACGCGGATGGTTTCAATTCCACTTTGGTTCGATTAGACGACGCCGGCCCCGCTAAAACCGTATTCGCGCTCTGATGTTTCAATTCCACTTTGGTTCGATTAGACTATTCCAGAGCACGGCATCTTCTTTTAGTTCTTTGTTTCAATTCCACTTTGGTTCGATTAGACATTTTCAACCGGGACCTTTTTCCCTTTTATTCTTCGTTTCAATTCCACTTTGGTTCGATTAGACATGCCCGAAAGCTCCATTATCGCAGGCATAGAAGTTTCAATTCCACTTTGGTTCGATTAGACAAAGAGCGGGTCGGAGCCGGTCTCGCCCCTGGCATTAGTTTCAATTCCACTTTGGTTCGATTAGACGGTGCTCCGTCCACCAGTAGCCCAACTCTGTCAGCGGTTTCAATTCCACTTTGGTTCGATTAGACTCAGCCCGTTTACAAAGCCGACGATCCGTCTCAAGTTTCAATTCCACTTTGGGGCTTTGCATCAGATATGTCTTACTGCACCAAAATCCCTCGGCTTGCATCAAAAAGGCTACCCTAAAGCCGACCGGTCAGTTCACCCACACTTGTTGACGCTTCGGATCGCGTAGATGAGGTCTCTCGCGACAAAGTTTCTCTGCCAGCGCGAAGTCGGAAGTAGAGCAATACACCTGCCGCTCGCTCCTCGACACCTGGAGCCAGTTGTAGAAGGTTACATTGTCTTCATTGAGTGTCAGTCGTTTGCCCTCATACGCCAACAACGCCGGATACATCTTACCATCGGCAAGCATGAGCACGATCTCCGGGGACAGCGGCAGGGCGACTTCTACCCCAGCGGAGGCTAAACCGTAACCCATTCCAGGCTGAGGCTCCTCCTTATACATCACCACAGGATTATCCGAGGTGTAGAGCGGGCGGCCTGTCTTGTTGACACCAATGCACCAGACACGTTGAACTAGCGGAGCCATCAACTGTGCGCTCGCCATTGGGTCCAACATAACCTGCGCCTGAATTCGAGCCCAATCGTACTCCGGGACATGAAGTTGGTTATAGATAGGGCTTCCAGGAGCCACCATATTCGGGCCTTCGGACTGGACCAAGTGCTCTATTGCTCGGTTTTGTATCTCGTGTATCTTGGAGCGGGCAAAAGGCGTACGGACCATCTGGAGACCCATAAAGTAAGCAAGTGCGAACCTATGCTCCCAGTCAATCTCCTCCCCTTCCTTAGCGTTCTCAAGGAACTCCTTCAACGATTTACTCAGAACGGCCTCATGCTCTGCCAATGTATGCTCTACAAACTGGGGGTCATACGTTGCATCGGCATCCAGTCCAAAGGCTTCTGGCGAGATGTCGTAGAAGCGCCGTTGTTGTGCTACATCTTTCACATTCGCCCGAAACGACTTCCCCTTCACCTTGTCGTAGACGGAGAGTTGTCCCTTCACATCCGCGAATCTCTCCAGATAAAATCGAGGAAGGGTATGTTGCTTCTTAGTGTCGCTCTTATTTGTCTTATTCTGCATCACTTCACTCCTCTTCACACTGCTGTCTGGCACACCCAGCAGAGATGCCCACCTGTTAAATTGATATACTCATTGAACACTGCTACGGGCTAATCTGCTTGCTTTCGAGTCGTAAACGCTCTGCGAGATTAATTTCGATCAATAATTTTCCAAAGATAAGGCGGTTTGCTTCATCGAGTATTTTGATTCGGATCGCATCAAGAATGCGCTGAGGGACGCTCATCTCATTTTGTTGGATTATGGTAGTTAGTTCATCATCAGTAAAAGCCTGTCGTAGGATGAAGAAAAGTGAATCCGGCTTGCCCGTATCCTCGTTATTATCCCATGCAAGCAGGGTGCTATTTTCCAGGCTTTGCATTACTTTACTGCCGATACGCCCCGTCACGGCAGTATGTACACGAAAAAGTATCCATAGTGTTTCACCGAGAAAAGGTCTTACTTGAGAGACAGAATCGCTAATCGGGGTCCAGTCAGCCAAAATGTCATCCATCGTGCGCTTAGACATGTGACTCTTGTACTTATCAAATCCAGGTCCCGAATACCTAGATGGATGCAGGACATCGTACACGAAAAGATACTCCACCCATAATCGTTCTGATGTCAGTATCGCCTGCCACATTTTCTCTATAGCCGCGAGTCTACGCTCTTGGGAGGCAGTAAAGCCAGACGATAGGAACTGTCCCATCTGATTGATTTGTTCGCGTCTTTCAGTGAGATCAGCCCTTAAATGCTCAAGGTTAGCCTGGAGCCTGGAGTTCACCCGGTCAGACCATATCTTGATCCAAGCCCCGACCACCAATATGATGACTCCCCCGGTTCCAAACATCGAGAGAATAATGGTTTTGATGAGTTCGCTCTTAGTCATACCTCGCTTGGCCCCAAAACCTGACCCTGGCAGGCAACTGTGTCTATCACCTCGGCCTTTACCACCGTAGAATTCAAACTGAGGTATCCAAAATCCTCCCAGGACCGCTCATGGCCTCCCGTAATGAGAGAGGAAATAACCCCTTCTTCAAGGAAAATTATCGGCCAGAGCCGCTATTCTACTACCAGACCTTTAGACCGCCCATCTTGGTGTCAGCCGGGGCTGAGAAAATATCTCCGCCCCGGCGAGGTGTCTATTGAACTCTTCGAGGTAATGCCGCGTGAGCCGACCGGACGATAACTTGCAAAAGGCCCGTGACTGTTCTATAATGCTACTGTGTAGCGCTCCTGCGGGAGCCCGAAAAGAAGCATTCAAGAAGGAGGTGAGAAGCATGGGAAAGAAGGAAGATCAGAGGAGGCTCGCCACGGATCGGGCAGCCCGTGCGGCGGAACGTGCCACGCAACAAGCACAGAAGCAGGCCGACAAGGATCGGCGGGCAGTGAAGCCGCCGGAAGAGCGTCCGTCGAAGGGTATGTCCGGGCAGAAGCACGGCCTGCAAAAGCCCCGATAAAAGCACGGGGTGATTGCTGACGAGCAGTCTAGCGATGCTGGAGGCGCCTTTTCCCTGATCGCGGACGCCGTGCCGCGCGCACCAGGGACGCAATGTGAGGCAGGCGGTCGGCCTTCCGCACGTAAGACGGCAAAGAGGCCGTTTTGGTTCCTAAGCATGATATGGGCCGTCAGTTCGGAGGTGATGACTCCGAACTGACGACCAAAGACTCCCCATGCCCACGTTCAGGCACAGGAGGCCAGATGGCGGCATCCTGGCGCCGTCCCAAAATACCTCGTGCTGAATCTTCGGCTGCCTGTCAAGTAACTGCGTTACCCAGCGAGGAATTTTGCTTATCGGGCTCGTTCTGAGCGGGCAATTTGAGTAAATGGTATGTCTAGGGTATAATCGGGTTATATTCCACTGGCAGTATATCATCGTGCGGAAACCCGAAGTTCAAAAGAGAGCCCAGATAGCGGTTCATCCATCCAACGCTGTACAGAATGAAGCATCCAGCCAGTCTATGCTATCGGTCATCGGAAATATATGTTCAATCCTCGGCTTCATTATTTCCGTATATCTTATTGTAAAGGTAAGACAACTAGAGAACCATTTTATGGCTGTGGCTCGTGCGCCGGAGTTCGCCCAGCGGATAAGAGACCATAATGAGACGTTCACACGTTTCCTTAGCGATCCTGTCTTTGATGCAGACCTCGCTGCAGACGAGATCGAGAAGGCGAAGATGACACTCCAGAGTCTAGTTCGCATGCTACCACGCCCTGAGAAGAAGTCCGTCAAGGGGGTGTTGAAGACCATACGGGGCTACGAAAACCGTAGACCAAGTCAGGGAGAATTAAGAATTCTATACCGACGCTTCATCGGGGTAGAAGAAATTATAAAGGACGTACAGGAGACAAAAAGATGGCAGAGATAGAACGCAAAGATAAGTCTGAGGCGCAAGGCACAGATAGTGGGAGTCGATGGGTGCAAGTTATCACCAAAATCATCGAGATGACACAGGATGGCAAACTCACCTGGATGAGTAGAAATCCTCCTCATTCATTACAGGCTGACAATTCAACGCAAAAGGAATATGCCGAAGTCGTCTTCGAGACATCCTTTAAGGGCAAAACCTTGCGACTCTACGAACTTCATTTTTACTATGAGCCCCCCGCGAACCTTTCGGGATTTCATAAAATCTTAGAGGCGGTGGGGACGCAACTTAAACCACATTGGGAAACTCGACCGGTTTTGGAGTTATTGGATGAGAACGGTCTTAGCGTATTCACATTTCCATATGTCGCGGGTCTGAAAGACCTCTTAATTGCTGTAAAATACCAAACTGCAGGTGTATACGATTTAATAGAAGACATTCTTGCAGGGTAGCAATGCCTTCAATACTAACCTGTTGAAGATAACACAGCAGTGGGTTGGTAGGCGGACAGTTAAGTCTCCTGCCGGGAAAGAGTGCTCTCCAACATCTCCGCGAACTGGACAAAAGAAACCTCCATCGCCCTGCACACCTTCCAGAGTTCGATAATGTCCAGCCGGTGCTCACCCCTCTCCCACTTAGACACCCACGATTGCGTCTCTCCCAGCCGCTCCGCCAGTTGAACCTGGGTCAGGCCCTTCTGTAACCGCGTTTCCCGCAGGAGCCGCAGAAACACCTGGTACTCCTGGGTGAACACAGATTTTTCCATTCTCGCCTGCCCCCTTCCTGGCACTTGACACCGGACAGACGATATGATATAGTCTTCGCTAGGATAGGAAAAAAGTCAATAGTGGAATATCCACCTGTCCTAAACGCTTGCTTGCTAAAGGAGGTACCTATGAGCGCCACCTGCCCGAACTGCCAAACACCTCTCCGCCCTGCCGCCCGTTTCTGCGCCAAGTGTGGGGCCGCAATCAACGCGCCGCCGGTCCCACCGCCTTTGACAACCAATCCGGTAATGGCTCCCCCGTCTGGCCTCTATAACCAACCGACCTATCCACCTGTATCCTTCCCAGCCTCTCCCGCACCTGCCAAAGGCACCATCCAAATGGCCTCCGGTTCCCATCCTACTGTCGTTGCCATCCTTCTGTCCATCTTGCCAGGCGCAGGCCAACTTTACAATAAGCAATATGCGAAGGGGCTGTTGATGACGCCGGTGGCCTGCATTCTGTTCTTCTGTGTCGGAGTGCCGCTATATTCCCAATTCCTTCGGATGGCGGGAGGCCCCAAAGCCATCACCTTCCAACAGGCCGTAGGTGGGCTTATCATGCTGTTATTTGCGTTCGTAGTCGGCTTGATTGCCCTGGCCGCCGTTGATGCAGGCCGGATCGCCTCACGTCTCAACCGAGGTGAGGCTGTGGGCAAATGGCGGTGGTTCTAAAAGTGCGTGGTCGATAGGGAGAGATAGAAATGAGCGACCGATGCCCTCAATGTCATGCGCCTCTGGTTCAAGGGGATGCCTTCTGCCCGGCCTGTGGAATGCGCATACCTGTTCCCGGACCTCCGGCAGGTTCGACCAGGTTTTGTACAGCCTGCAACACTCCCCTTCTAGCGGGGGATCAGTTCTGTCCAATCTGCGGGCAAACATGCCAGCGGCCAAATACGACGGCGGGCTTCTCTGCGGCACCGCCTGGAAGCCCGGCGAGCCCACAGCCAGGCTATGCGTCCCCGCACATTCCCACATCGGTTCCACGCCGGAGCGCAAAGTCCAACACCCAGGTGCTTGGTAAATCGAAGTCTAATCCAGTCTGGCCGTTTGTGGTCGGTGGCCCGTTGGTTCTTGGTATGGTTCTCCTTATCTTTCTCTTGGGATCGGCGCATAGATTAGGTGAGTCATACGTGGCAGTTCCTCCGCCGATAGAACCGCAAGCGCCATCTTCCCAGGCTTACGATCCAGCACCTCAATCTTACACCCCTCAACAGATGACGGCGCAAGCGGCTCCCAATGGAATTACGTCCCAGACCGCACAGCCTGATGAAGATGTCCGGCTACAAGCGCTAGCCGCAGCGGGCGTTCCCGCTACTCAGCAAAACCAGGTGCTCTGCCGGTGTGAAGAAATCGCCAGCGAAGGATATACCTCTTCAGACAAGGTGTTGAATACGCTTATAGCCGTAATCCATAATCGTCCCGGACAAATAGCAAAGGCGGTGGATGTGGTAGAAACGATTGGCCGTTATCAAGCGCAATATCCATATATGCAATTCTTCGACTCTGCCATTGAGATTTCAACATCTCCAAATCCCGATGGCATAATCAATGGGATTCGTGCTCAGATGTTGGGTCTCAGTGGAGATGATAGTACCGTCCTCACATCAGCACTTCGTAGCGTGGCACCGTAATGATTCTCTGTTCCTACTTCATCTGCATAAGGAAATGTCTGTCAGGTATTACGATGCATTTTGTGTATAAATGTGGCTAACCAATAAAGGAGCCACACGATGCGCATTGACATGAAGATCACCGATATACCGCAAACAGATGCAAACGAGCATGTTTTCGTCGCCATGCAGGAGAATGACATGGAACTTAGCGTTATAATCGGGGTTCCAGGTTACGGCCCCTATGCTTCGGTGGCGCAAGGTGTTATCACCGGCATAGACAGGCTTTCCAGGACGGATGGCATGATGGACATCCAACTGGTCGCCACAGACGAACATTCTCACTTTTCCGACGAAGAGAAATCTTCTGCGGACGAACCAGCACTGTTCTTACAAATCAGGGACTATGTTCGCCTCCGCTCCGAATTGGAACAGCATCTTCGGGTAAGCCACCAACTCCGAGAGTTTCTGGAAGCCGTTGAAAGTGGGGAAGGCTGGACAGTGTTTGCCCGCTTCCTACCCTAACCCACTGCGGCGATGGCTGAAAAGTCGAGCAGTATTTCCTTTGGCACGACTTTCTGTGCTGTTGAGGTTCGAGCCAACTGACATTTGTAAGCGCCCCCTTTGGGGTCGCCGTCAGCAAGCCATTTGAGCCAATCTTCTTTCAGTCTCTTGAATTCAGCGTCTAAGAACTCATACTCGCCCATGAGTTGCTTCTTATCTCTGGCATCCTTGAGCCAGATTGCAGCATGGATCATGAGATCATTCCCTTCTGAATAATAGAGGCTACATTTTTCTACTCGCGGCTGAAAATTCGACTGCAAGCGACCCAAATCCTCCCATGAGCAGCGGGGTGGAGAAAATTTCTCCACCCCGCTTGTGTTTTTGCTGCATTAATGTCAGCAGCATGGACGCCTGTTGCCCCATATTATGGATGTGACCGGCTTTGACTCAAAAGTCGAGATAGAGGAGGGGCATGTCTATCTCCTCTTTATCTTTGGAAGATTCCTGACACCCATAGCGATTCTGGTCCTTCTCTCTAGCCATTCAGGTACTTTATCATCAGTTGCCCTATATGCGGCCACATAAGCATCCTCAACTCCTGATCTGGCTGCTTCTATTTCTCTAGGCCCTCCATTGGCCTCGATGTAAAAACGGTAATCATCGAGTGCAGATTCCAGATTTTGAATTGCACGCGCAGTCTGTATAGGGACAGACTCTAGTTCATCTGCTGGTAATTCAAGTTCAATGTCATCATAGCCTTTACCAGCCCTAACCAGATAAAGGTGCCGTCCCCCGCGTGCAAGTGCTCCGCGATCTTCGACTATGTATCCCCATGTGCCCGGATATATTAGTCTGAATTGGACGAGATCACCGACTTTGAAAGTGTTTTTTGTCCTTAGCATATCCATAATCCTTCTGTCACCAGGGGCGTGTACCGACTATATCGTCTAGTACATCTGCCATGACTATATCGAATTCTTTCACGAGGCTTTCGCAGGCAGATCGCCAGACCTTAACCTTTTCTAAGGTGAGCCCTCTTGATGCACCCTGCACGAAGTTCTCGTGTGCTATCATGTTTCTCCAATCATTAAGGTCTTGTAAATGCCTTAATCTTCTCTCGTTGTAGCGATTCCGATTTTTCGTCTTTTCGATTATCTTTATCCCAAAGCGTTTGAAGTCACTTCCTATATTGCCCGCATTAGCGTTACCTGAATCGAGAAGCCGATTTTGTACGAATGCTGTCCGTAATATAGGCCCTGCGCTCGGTATGGCGGGCGGTGAAACCTTGTCTACCAGGAAAGTCACACATTCAGAATGTAGATCGCGGCAGAACCCTTGAAAATGAGCGCATAGTAGAAGGGCATAAGCATAATTGATTTGCTGCATACGATAGCGTCTGCCTCGACCTGCTCCACCGATACGTCGATGCGCTTGTTCTATCTCATCGAGTACAGGTATACGTACCGTATCCCAGTTTCTGAGGGCAAGCGAAGGCATCCTCTACTGAAGCCTCCTTTGTATCTATGTTTTATTACTCCTTGGTTGATGTAATTTCCTGTAGAGATCGCTTAAATTCCGCCGCTGGCTCTCTGCGTGGTCTGTCCCAGTACGTACTCTTATACTTCAGACGGACACGAGACTCCTCCGTTGCCTCCTTGTTTTAAGGCAACCACTCATGCCCGCACCGCTCACATCGGTTTCCCTCGATCTGCACTCTTGCTATGTCATTAGTATACTAGGTTTGGTATCTGCTGTCAAATAATACGCTAAAAATACATATACAGCCAAAGTCTTAATCTTCATGCGTTGGGCCGGGCTCCTTCGAGGCCAAGTAGGGTTTCAGCAACGCGACATACCGGTTGGCGTCCTGCTCCAGCATCTTCTCGATCCTGTCACGCTCTTCCGGCGGTAGAATCCGCAAAATCCGGTCCAAGCGCCTGCCAAACCGCATCCTGGCATCATCCATCCCGGCGGACAGGAGGTATCCGGCGGCTTGTAATGCCTCCTCTATAGGGACATCGAGCGTGGTAGCGATCTTCTCGGCGGTCGCGCGCTCCGGGTGCTGGACGGTCTTCTCCATACGATTCCAGCGCTGGGCAGACATACCGGCGCGCCGGGCGCACTCCGCCTCCGACAGGCCCTTCGCTATCCTCGTCTGCTTCACCCATTCCCCGAACATACTGTTAGTATACCTCCAGCATCAACCTTACCGTTTAGGTTTATCATTCCTTATGAAATCTCCTGCGGATAACGAGCGGACGAAAAACAGGTAACCCTAACAGTTGATACATGTCACCGCTATGGTTTATCATAAGTCCATCAAATGAACAAGAGAGGAGATGGTTTTATGACCTTACCAACGCTAACACCCAGCAGCATCAACGACCTGATGGATTGCGCCAAGAAATACCATACCCTTCGGGTACTAAAAGAGTGGCCTCCTCGTGATGGCGTACATCTGGGCATAGAGTTTGGAATCGGATTCCACGCTATCATTCGCCAGGTTTATGATCCCCGGCGCAAGCCCCTGCCGCATCTGGACGATCTGCCTGTCTGGGCGCGTAAAGCCTTCTATGCGCGGCGATACCCGGACGCCGAAACCAGGGAGTGTGAGATGGAACGCTGCCTCCAGGCCGTGTATGCCTATGTTGCTCAGGATGAAGACGCCGAGGCCACCTTCGACGTTGAAGTGGAGGGCTCGCTTACGGTGGAACATGCGGGCCAGCCCTTGTTCGACCTGTACGCCCGGCTGGATCGCGTGCTCGTGCGGCCCAACGAGCCAGAGCATCTGATCGTCCGGGACTATAAGTGCGCCGCGCGCCATGTCAACCTGCTGGAAGCCTACGTGCTGCTGCGGGTAGCCAAACTCCTGTACCCGACCTACCAACACTATTCGGTCGAGTTCGACTGGATAGCAGACGGAACGGTGGAGCGCGACATTATAGCGGGCTCGGAACTGAAGGGCTTGGACCCAATCGTTAAAGCAAGAGCCCTGGAGGTGTTCACCGCATCCGAATATCCCGCGCAGCCGGGAGATGGCTGCCTCGGCTGCCCCCTGAGGCGGGAGTGCCGGGAGCAACCGCCGGTCGAACTGAGCGCCGTTTTTGGCGACCAAATATGAGATTTGAAAAAATTTTCAAACCTGTTTGAAAATTTTTTCGTGCTCAACAGGCTCTAAAAATGCCCGAATTTGGGAGCCCAGCCGTGTTGACTCAGAGCCGAACCGAATTGACAGACATTGGCTGCTATTGACAACTATGCCACCTCTTTCGTATACTACAAGTTATGCGCAACGATGTAGCGCTACAGACAAGGAAAGGGGGTGCAGCCAAGACGGACAGGGATGAAACAGAAAGCCATGAAAGATGCGCTTGATGCAACGGACCGGCTGATAAGTCAATCCATTCAGATACTCTCTGACGAGGAGCAGAGGCTGAAGGAGCGGCTTGCGACAGTCCGGCAAAAGCGGGAGGAGTTAGAGGCCGTGTTGACCACGAACCCACCGGCCAGACCCGCCAGGAGGCAGCCATCTTCGAGAGGTGGCAAGAGAGGCCCCGCTCCCGTGCCCACAGAAGGCCCTTTCGCAGGGTTGAGCGTAAAAGAGGCCGTCGAGAAGATAATGCGGGAAAAGCCGGAAATTAGGCCGCCGGAGATTCGAGACCTTCTGCAAGCGGCGGGCTACCCGTTCCGGGCGCGAGAGCCTTATAATACCGTTTGGGTCGCGGTGAACGCGATAACCCAACCTGATAAAAATGGCACCGGATCGCCTCAGCAAGGCTCATCCGGTGCCACTTAAAACCACAGCCGACTCGCGGGCGCATTCCGATGTGCAAGATCGGGGGCGCAAAGCGACCACAGCGCAAACGAATCTGGACTGCCATTGCAGGTCAGGGTAATCGTTCCACCGAGCCCCTGACTTGCGTGTCCAGTATAGCATGGATTCGCCAAGACTGCAAGTCTTTTGCGAAAAAAAGTAGACGAACTTCGTCTTCTTTTGCGTAGCGGTTGCTCTCCCCGTGAGTCGGCCCGTGGCCTACACCCTGAAGCCGGAGAACTCCGGCAAATGAAAGGAGAGTACCTTGGATACCAGGCAAATCAACGGCTTGGATATTGCAGCGCGCCGTAAGGTCAAGAAGAAAGGCGACGTGTGGCTGGTTCCCTCTCAGCGCGGGAACGGCACCTATTCCGTTATCTTCACACCAGAACTCGCCACCTGTACCTGCACGGACTATGAACTGCACCGGCGACGGTGCAAACACATCTGGGCCGTGGAGTACACCATCGAGCGAGAATCCGGGGTCAGCGATAGGGTGCCCCTTATAGAGAAGGAACCCATCCACTCGCCGCGCCCCACCTACCGCCAGGACTGGCCCGCCTACAATGCCGCCCAATGCAATGAAAAACGCGACTTTCGGCGGCTGCTCCATGACCTCTGCAAGGGCATTGAGACGCCCGGCCAGAAGCGTGGGCGACCTTCCCACCTTTACGCGGATGTCCTGTATGCCGCCATCCTGCGCGCCTACCTCACCAAGTCCGGTCGGCGTTCTGCGTGCGACATCGAGGACGCCGCCGAGAATCGCTTCATCAGGGCGGCGATGCACTTCAACACGATCTACCGGTTCCTTCAGCGCAAGGACGTGACGCCCATTCTGATGCGCCTCGTAACGGAGACCAGCCTGCCGCTGGCCGCGCTGGAGGATGACGTGGCCGTGGACTCTACCGGCCTATCTACTGGCGAGCGCGTGCCCTGGTTCGACAAAAAATATGGGCGCGACAATGACTTCACTGCGTGGCGCAAACTCCATTTCCTGTGTGGCACCAGAACCCACACGGTCATCAGTGCGATCCCGTCCCCCGGTCAGGACCACGATGGCCGCTTCTTTCGCAGTCTCGTGGAAGCAATCCCGCCGAAGTTCCGGGTGAAGGCCCTCAGTGCGGATAAAGCCTACCTGGACCACGCCAACCTGAGCCTGGTGGATGATGTGGGAGCCATCCCCTATATCCCTTTTAAGAGGGATTCGGTGTCTTCGGACCGGCACCCAGTGGTGTGGCAGATGATGCACGCCTACTATGAGTTTAACCGGGAGGAGTTCCTGGAAGGCTACCATCGTCGCAGCAACGCCGAAAGCGTGGTCAACATGATAAAGGCCAAATACGGCGCGCGACTCCGCTCCAAGACTCCGACCTCCCAGGATAACGAAGTCCTCACCAAGGTGATCGCGCACAACATCTATGTGCTGATCCAATCTATCTATGAACATCACCTGGAGCCGATGTTCTGGGGCAAATGACGGCTTTCAGAAGAACACATAGATCAAATAAACTCGTGGCCGGGAATGTCCTCCCCGGCCACGAACGCATCTGGGACTACGATCTCCATCTGAGCGGGGGCGACTGCACCAAAAAAGAAGGACCTGCATCAAAAGGGAGCAAAAGGAAATCTTTATAGTGCAAAGCCCCACTTTGGTTCGATTAGACTTTGCCGGGAACAAAACGCTTGCCTGGGGTAAACAACGGTTTCAATTCCACTTTGGTTCGATTAGACGCGCTCGCCAGCCCTGCGGCGGTGCACGCCTGGACCAGGTTTCAATTCCACTTTGGTTCGATTAGACCAGGTTAGCCAATCCGACAAGCTGCTGCCTTACTTCTATGTTTCAATTCCACTTTGGTTCGATTAGACGCTATCAGCAGCTATATTGCGAAATGCCATATAATAGTTTCAATTCCACTTTGGTTCGATTAGACTTAGACCAGAAGGGGCAGGACTCCTGCGACTTCATCTATAGTTTCAATTCCACTTTGGTTCGATTAGACAGTAGGCCCAGGCGCCGCACTCTAGGGCCTCCAGAAGTTTCAATTCCACTTTGGTTCGATTAGACTGATCGCCCCCGATAAGCCGCCGACGCCCTTTGTCTTTCGTTTCAATTCCACTTTGGTTCGATTAGACACTATACCCGCCAGCTCATCACCTGGGCGCCTGACTGTTTCAATTCCACTTTGGTTCGATTAGACTGTTCCCGTACAACCTATGCCCGGTCCCGGTCAATGTTTCAATTCCACTTTGGTTCGATTAGACGTGTAGCCGTACGGGGTCAACCCTTTGACGTACTCCCCGGTTTCAATTCCACTTTGGTTCGATTAGACGGACCGCTTCAGGGCTTCTCACGCAAGATGATCGGTTTCAATTCCACTTTGGTTCGATTAGACGAGGCGACGCGTCGATCTCGTTGCCTAGAAGCTGCAGGACCGCCGTCTTCTGCGCCACCGTCGCCCCGTCGATCGTTTCAATTCCACTTTGGTTCGATTAGACGGTAGTCCGAATGCCCGACCCGGCGCGCCTGAATATGCGTTTCAATTCCACTTTGGTTCGATTAGACTGCCCTTACCCATCCCCTTTCCACACGGTCGCGCGCTTTGTTTCAATTCCACTTTGGTTCGATTAGACCTGGACATCCAGCGCAGCGCTATCGAGGACGACCAGTAGTTTCAATTCCACTTTGGTTCGATTAGACCCTTCATTCGCGACGTAACCGATGCACTACGCAATAAGGTTTCAATTCCACTTTGGTTCGATTAGACTGATTCGTAAAGCGATTCATTCCCATTCCCTCTATAAGTTTCAATTCCACTTTGGTTCGATTAGACCCGGACAGGGAACCGGAAGCATATCGCAACTGATTACAACGTTTCAATTCCACTTTGGTTCGATTAGACCATAGGAACGCTCTTAAGTTTTGGTAGGTGAAGTGATGTTTCAATTCCACTTTGGTTCGATTAGACCAAGGCCGGCGAGCCGAACCCGGACCGAGCCGCCTTCATCAGTTTCAATTCCACTTTGGTTCGATTAGACCCCTTGATCGAAGCTGCCAAGCGCGGGGAACTGCCGGGTTTCAATTCCACTTTGGTTCGATTAGACCTCGGACACCAGCTCATAAACGCCCAGCCTTCGATCCATTGTTTCAATTCCACTTTGGTTCGATTAGACCCCACTTCTTCTATGCAAACCATCTGCGTGAGGCGGCTCTCGTTTCAATTCCACTTTGGTTCGATTAGACCGTGCTGTCCGTACTCGAACCGGGCTGACCGGGCTGGTTTCAATTCCACTTTGGTTCGATTAGACCCCCTAGGCTGGAACAAGGAAAAAGCGAAGAAAGGCATGGTTTCAATTCCACTTTGGTTCGATTAGACCCGGTCACCGCCATGGCCAGCCTACTTTCCCGCGCTGGTCTTTTGTTTCAATTCCACTTTGGTTCGATTAGACCGAACCTGCAACCTCCTGCCATGGCCATCGCGAACTGGTTTCAATTCCACTTTGGTTCGATTAGACCAGTCGATCCGCAAGGATGCCCTGGACCGCAACGATCGTTTCAATTCCACTTTGGTTCGATTAGACCCCGCTCGGCTTATTTTACTGCGATGCCCCCTGCCTCGTTTCAATTCCACTTTGGTTCGATTAGACCGAAGATACGCAGGATCGTCTCCTCGTTGGCCGGCGTGTTTCAATTCCACTTTGGTTCGATTAGACCGCGGTGCATACCGTCTGGCCGCCCATGTTCCAACTGAGTTTCAATTCCACTTTGGTTCGATTAGACCAGGGTGAGCGACACGAACGGCTACTCTCTCGAAGAGCTAGTTTCAATTCCACTTTGGTTCGATTAGACCAGGCGACTGCCTGCAGATGGCGCGCTTCCTGCCCGATCTGAAGGTTTCAATTCCACTTTGGTTCGATTAGACCCCACCGCGTCCAGGAGCATCTCCAGCGCGCTCGATCCGATGTTTCAATTCCACTTTGGTTCGATTAGACCACGCATTTTAGGTATCTCATCGCCGAGTTGTATGTTTCAATTCCACTTTGGTTCGATTAGACCTGTTCTGGACGAAGGCGACCGCGAGGTCGGAGCTTCGTTTCAATTCCACTTTGGTTCGATTAGACCCCTTACTCTCTATTCTACCCGCATCCCTCTGCAACGTTTCAATTCCACTTTGGTTCGATTAGACCCCTCGCTTCTTTCCCAATGGCGGGAGCGAAACGGTATTTTCGTTTCAATTCCACTTTGGTTCGATTAGACCCCAGATTTGTAGATCCTGCTCGAACTCGGCTTGGGCAGGTTTCAATTCCACTTTGGTTCGATTAGACCAAGAGAACCTCGTTGGTATTCGACCAGGAAGAGTACGTTTCAATTCCACTTTGGTTCGATTAGACCTGGCATTTTCGGAGCTTGGGCGGCGCATGACGGGACTCCCGATCGATTTCCAGATACAACGCCAGAGCGATGCCAACCGCGTCTACAGGTTTCAATTCCACTTTGGTTCGATTAGACCGAGGCTTTTGCTTTGCATCTCGATCCCTTGAATCCTTGGTTTCAATTCCACTTTGGTTCGATTAGACCGCGCATCATAGCCTGCGATAAGCGGGCCGACACCAAACACTGTTTCAATTCCACTTTGGTTCGATTAGACCCTGCAAGACTGGCGACGCGCAGACTTAATTGACAGCGTGTTTCAATTCCACTTTGGTTCGATTAGACCGAGCTCTTCCGATCGCAACCTCTGGGCGGTCATGAGTTTCAATTCCACTTTGGTTCGATTAGACCGATACTATACATGACACGGGGCGTCTGCCTGTGTTATAATGGTTTCAATTCCACTTTGGTTCGATTAGACCGTGTCTCCCGACGCTCTGCGTTTTGAGATAACGGTTTCAATTCCACTTTGGTTCGATTAGACCGCAACGCTGCCCGAAGATCGGGCTTGACGATGTAGAAGTTTCAATTCCACTTTGGTTCGATTAGACCCGGCGGGATCCATCACGCGCGCCGCTACGTCTTGGGGCAGTTTCAATTCCACTTTGGTTCGATTAGACCGCACCGCGCCCGGCAGAAGGGCTTGCCCTATCCCCCAACCTGTTTCAATTCCACTTTGGTTCGATTAGACCTCACGCCCTTGCCGTCAGCCACGCACGTGTTCACGCCATGTTTCAATTCCACTTTGGTTCGATTAGACCGCTCTCAATCCACGCGCTACCCGAACAGCCAATTCGCTTGTTTCAATTCCACTTTGGTTCGATTAGACCTCCCGCGACCCAGGTAGACCTGGCAGATCGCCGGCGTCTCCGTTTCAATTCCACTTTGGTTCGATTAGACCGCCGATAGAGGCGATGTTTAAGAGGTTTTTATAGCGTTTCAATTCCACTTTGGTTCGATTAGACCTTTAGACCCTGTTGCGACAACTGGGCGTCCAAACCCTCATATGGTTTCAATTCCACTTTGGTTCGATTAGACCATTGAGAGAGGAGAGCAGAAGGTGAGCTGAGCTCTTTTTGTGTTTCAATTCCACTTTGGTTCGATTAGACCTGACGGCGTGGGTAGATCGAGGGGCCTTCTGGTACTACATTGTTTCAATTCCACTTTGGTTCGATTAGACCTTCACCCCCGGCATCTGCAGCTCGATCCAGTTGGGATCGGGTTTCAATTCCACTTTGGTTCGATTAGACCTGCCAGCGTGGGCAGCACCCCTGGATAAAGCTCCAGGTGGCTGGTTTCAATTCCACTTTGGTTCGATTAGACCTGTCGTGGATGCGCTGCAGGGCCGTCTGACCCTGGTTTCAATTCCACTTTGGTTCGATTAGACCGTCGCGCACGCCCAAGAGAGCATCGACATAGAAATCTAGTTTCAATTCCACTTTGGTTCGATTAGACCGTGACGCTCGTTATCGAGATTTCAAGGATGTTGCCCCGTTTCAATTCCACTTTGGTTCGATTAGACCGATGCACGCGGACGCCCTGCGTAACCTGGCCTTCTCCGTTTCAATTCCACTTTGGTTCGATTAGACCTCTCAACGACCAGTTGGTCGCCCGCGCCAATCGAAAGTTTCAATTCCACTTTGGTTCGATTAGACCGCAGGCATAGATGACAACACCTTTTACCGCTGGATAGAGGTTTCAATTCCACTTTGGTTCGATTAGACCGACATCGCGCTTACTTCTGGAGCCTGGGGGACGGCCTTTGTTTCAATTCCACTTTGGTTCGATTAGACCTCTGTCCGCCTTTACGCTCCTCTTCATCGCGGACGCCAGTTTCAATTCCACTTTGGTTCGATTAGACCGCTATTTATCCGAGCGGCAGCAGCGGCAGCACACCCCTTGTTTCAATTCCACTTTGGTTCGATTAGACCCCGGCGACCTGGCGCCATCGCGTACAGCTCGTACATGAGAAGCCGGGTTTCAATTCCACTTTGGTTCGATTAGACTGATTTCCAGGGCCTCGGCAAACTGGCTGATGGCCTGTTTCAATTCCACTTTGGTTCGATTAGACGTGCCCGACGTGGAAACCCCTCCCGGCCCGACCATGTTTCAATTCCACTTTGGTTCGATTAGACGAACACGATGATAACGACACAGCTAAAACTGCCTTCGTTTCAATTCCACTTTGGTTCGATTAGACTATTCACTTTTGATGGAAACTGTGCTATAATCAACTCGGTTTCAATTCCACTTTGGTTCGATTAGACTTTTGCGGTCCTGGGCATCGCGCTCGATCGCCGCCTTGGTTTCAATTCCACTTTGGTTCGATTAGACACAGCACACAGGCATGCTTGCTGCCGTGATGATACGTTTCAATTCCACTTTGGTTCGATTAGACGTTGCCACTCGCCAGGAAGGCTTCCTGGGGATTGATGTTTCAATTCCACTTTGGTTCGATTAGACCTACCATCGCGGCGCAGGGTTCGAGGCTCTGGGTGAGATAGTAGGTTTCAATTCCACTTTGGTTCGATTAGACGCCCGATCCGGACGAAGAGATTTGGGTGCCACCCTCCAGTTTCAATTCCACTTTGGTTCGATTAGACGAGCGCCGCGCCTTCAGAGCCTACCGAACCGGCCCCCACGTTTCAATTCCACTTTGGTTCGATTAGACGGGCTGCTTACCCCGGATGGCCGCCACCAGAGCAAAGGCGGTTTCAATTCCACTTTGGTTCGATTAGACCCTGCCAGGCAGACAATGACTCCTCCACGTCCCTAGTTTCAATTCCACTTTGGTTCGATTAGACACGAAGCGTCAACAGCGCCGAGAGGAGCGCCTGCTCGTTTCAATTCCACTTTGGTTCGATTAGACGTCTTGATGCCCATGTTGCGCGCGATCTGCTGGCGCGTTTCAATTCCACTTTGGTTCGATTAGACTGGAGCCAACAGCTTCACGCTCAACGTGACCTCGTTTCAATTCCACTTTGGTTCGATTAGACCGGCCATGGAAAACATCTTCACCAGGTCCACGCCACCGCGTTTCAATTCCACTTTGGTTCGATTAGACGCTTCCGGCGACACCTTCACCATCCTCACCCTTCCCACGTTTCAATTCCACTTTGGTTCGATTAGACTGGCGGGCGAAGGCGCGCTCGACCCCAGCCGGATCGAGTTTCAATTCCACTTTGGTTCGATTAGACGCTCCAGGCGATAGACAGCGTCGTTGATCTCGTCGCAGGTTTCAATTCCACTTTGGTTCGATTAGACCTTCTCATTCTAGCAGAAAGGCCGCGGCTCCGGGGAAGAATTCCCGTTTCAATTCCACTTTGGTTCGATTAGACGCTCGGATGTGGTCAACCACATGCAGCCAAATAGTGTTGTTTCAATTCCACTTTGGTTCGATTAGACGACCCGCTATCGAACCCTCCCTGCGACCATTGAAGGTTTCAATTCCACTTTGGTTCGATTAGACCGATCACTCCGCCCAGCACGCCGCTGGAAAGGACGGGTTTCAATTCCACTTTGGTTCGATTAGACGGGCAGTCCCGCCGGAATGCGGCTAAGATAGGCCAGTTTCAATTCCACTTTGGTTCGATTAGACAGCCGCAATAGAAAGCCAGGAACGCCGCTGCGTCTTGGTTTCAATTCCACTTTGGTTCGATTAGACATTGAAAATGTCCCTCAACTGCTCACCGCCGCAAAGGGGTTTCAATTCCACTTTGGTTCGATTAGACATGGTGTATGATCTCCTCAGTCGCCCCACCACTGCTTAGTTTCAATTCCACTTTGGTTCGATTAGACTGGCCGAGATCAACCTGTGGATTGAAGACACCTACAAGGTTTCAATTCCACTTTGGTTCGATTAGACAAGCGTTGCCAGAGCCGGACGCCGCTCCCCTGGAGAATCGTTTCAATTCCACTTTGGTTCGATTAGACTAAATGCCACCACTTCTTTCCTCTCCTCGCTCGCATTGTTTCAATTCCACTTTGGTTCGATTAGACTTGTAGTTTTGTAGGGCAAGCCACAAAACTACAAAGGGGTGGCAGATGTTTCAATTCCACTTTGGTTCGATTAGACCGGGCGCGAACGTCATGGTGATCGTCTCTTTGTTCATCGTTTCAATTCCACTTTGGTTCGATTAGACCCATACGGCTCGTAGCAGCCGCCCGTCAAACCCGTTTCAATTCCACTTTGGTTCGATTAGACGGGGAAGGAGATGGCGTGCTCACACTTGCCGTAATCTTGTTTCAATTCCACTTTGGTTCGATTAGACTCGCTATTGCGACGAGCTTGTCTCTCTGGCTAGCTCCTGTTTCAATTCCACTTTGGTTCGATTAGACCGGAGAGAGCGCAGCCCTCTAATAGCGCGATCGGCCTATGTTTCAATTCCACTTTGGTTCGATTAGACTCTTTGCGCGAGAGCGCAAGCCCTATGATCCGCGGGCGTTTCAATTCCACTTTGGTTCGATTAGACATGTTACGCACATCGAGAGAGCACAGATAACGCAGTTTCAATTCCACTTTGGTTCGATTAGACCTGAAGAGCAGTTAGAAGTGCCCGACGATCTTTTCGAGGTTTCAATTCCACTTTGGTTCGATTAGACTTCGATTAGAAGGGGATGGGGGATTAGGCTACAACATGTTTCAATTCCACTTTGGTTCGATTAGACGCGCGATCAGGACGACGTTCCTCATACTTCTGGTAATGGTTTCAATTCCACTTTGGTTCGATTAGACAGGACGTTCAGACGCTTCAAGTCGTCGTCGCTCACATGTTTCAATTCCACTTTGGTTCGATTAGACCATCCACTCCCGCTATGGAGGGCACGAACTGACCATGTTTCAATTCCACTTTGGTTCGATTAGACAGCCTCTTTTATCCTCTGGCCTGCCAGGAGGGATTTAAGTTTCAATTCCACTTTGGTTCGATTAGACGATCCCACCATTGTCATCATCCCAGGTCGTGCCGCTCACCCGTTTCAATTCCACTTTGGTTCGATTAGACAAGCGGCGTCGAGGGATTCTTGTCCCCGATTATGTTCTGTTTCAATTCCACTTTGGTTCGATTAGACATCCGATTGTCGGCAACCCCTTCGATAACCCGAACTCGTTTCAATTCCACTTTGGTTCGATTAGACTGATTGATGATAAACACCACGTCGTAGCCGACATGGTTTCAATTCCACTTTGGTTCGATTAGACCCCTCGACGCCGAACAGCCCCACGCCGATTACTGCGTACGTTTCAATTCCACTTTGGTTCGATTAGACTTTTTGGCCTAACCGCATAGGCTCTTGCCGCTATTTAAGTTTCAATTCCACTTTGGTTCGATTAGACGCATGAAATCTTCCACGTCTTCCCACTTGGCCGGATGCTCGTTTCAATTCCACTTTGGTTCGATTAGACTGGCGTTACCACAAACGCCTTTACGGTAACGGACTTAAGTTTCAATTCCACTTTGGTTCGATTAGACACGTGATGGACGATCTTAGGGCCGAATGGTACAAGTCCAGTTTCAATTCCACTTTGGTTCGATTAGACTCTCGTCTCTTTGTAGTGGGCTGCGAAGAGACTAGCTTCGTTTCAATTCCACTTTGGTTCGATTAGACGCTCCCCTTGCATAGATGCACTCGCACGCTCTTGCTGTGTTTCAATTCCACTTTGGTTCGATTAGACGAGATCGTGCTGCCGGCGTATGAGGGGCCGGAGGGCGGCCTGGTTTCAATTCCACTTTGGTTCGATTAGACGCGCACGAAGACGCGCAGGCGATAGCACCAGGGATGTTTCAATTCCACTTTGGTTCGATTAGACTGGCTGCATCGATTACGACGAGCGTGGTGGACAATGCAAAGTTTCAATTCCACTTTGGTTCGATTAGACCTGATCGCCGGCGGGAGCGCCTATGCGCCCAACGGCGTGTTTCAATTCCACTTTGGTTCGATTAGACAATGACGCGATAAGGAGGGATTAACAGATGGACGAATGTTTCAATTCCACTTTGGTTCGATTAGACCTGTCACAGGCCGCGCCGTGTGCGATGATCTCGTAGGCGTGTTTCAATTCCACTTTGGTTCGATTAGACCGACGAAGCCGAAGATTTGGTCAGCCGCACGATTGAGAGTTTCAATTCCACTTTGGTTCGATTAGACTCAGCAGAACATAAGCCTGAATCGGCTGGAGCATCAAGGTTTCAATTCCACTTTGGTTCGATTAGACCTGCCGTCTTCGCGTATCTTCAAGGCCGGGCTTGTCCCCCGTTTCAATTCCACTTTGGTTCGATTAGACGCATCGGGCGGACGGCACTCGGAGGCCGCCGCCGATGCCATGTTTCAATTCCACTTTGGTTCGATTAGACCCACTCCTTTCCTCTCCTCTCCTCTCCTCGCTCGCATTGTTTCAATTCCACTTTGGTTCGATTAGACCCAGTTACGGTGGGAAAAACTTTGGATGCCTCGATACTGGGCGTGTTTCAATTCCACTTTGGTTCGATTAGACGAGTGATCGACTCCAGGCTAGGAAAAGGCATTGCTTCGTTTCAATTCCACTTTGGTTCGATTAGACCTGCCGCGCCCTCCGAGCCGGCCCCCACGGGCAAATAGGTTTCAATTCCACTTTGGTTCGATTAGACGCAAACGGCACGCCCATACCGTTACTGACCTGGGACATCCAGAAGTTTCAATTCCACTTTGGTTCGATTAGACAGGATATTGCTATTGCCCGCCAACCCCGACGCGGGTTTCAATTCCACTTTGGTTCGATTAGACGACAAAACGTGAGAAAGGGGATCGTGGAGGATAAGAAGTTTCAATTCCACTTTGGTTCGATTAGACGCCCGCCTTGCGCCTCCCTGTGTTCGGATTGTCTTGTTTCAATTCCACTTTGGTTCGATTAGACCCCAGATTTAGGCGTAATACCCCTGTATTCGCCCATCGCTGGAGTGGCTGTCAAGGCTACAGGTCACTATAGCACGAAAATCTAGAGATTTTTCGCTCCTGGAGTCGTCGGCCTCTCTCGTGATAGGGCGCTACCGGCTTCCGACGACTCCTATAGACCGTAAGATGCGTATGTCCGGCAGGCTTCAGAAGAAGTTAGAGATGGGCAATTTCTCACAACCCAGCGTCTGGCGGTCCGCCCAGCGCGCATCCCGAAGCACCCATAGCAGTACCGAGTCCGTTGCCACATCCAAACGCTTGACCAGACCCACTTTCATGGTCTCCAGCTTGGCCTCGGTCAGGTCGCCCTCAAAAACGGAGTTCTGCACGCGCGGCAGATAGCGCTTCAGGTAATTGCATACTTTCTGCACCCGGTCTTCTCCGACATCGTAGACAACGATCACATGCATCGCTTTCCCTCCAGGTGACTATAGAAGCGAAAAGACGTTTCCGCGACCCCCATCCCTACCACCATGCCCGAAAGGCACGATACGGCTCCACGTCCGTCAGATGCCGTATCAGCTTGTAGCACTCCAGGCGAATCAGATGCCGGTAAGAGACGTGCCGGTCCAGGCGGCGGTGCTTGATCGTCGCTGCCATCCGCTCTTCCAGCGCGCTCAGAAACAGCTTCTTGCCCGTATCCACCAGGTAACAGCCTCCCAGCGACCGGTCGAAGTGCTCCGGCCGCAATTGCCCCGTGTTGATGAGACGGAAAATAGCCCGATCGACCAGCAGCGGCTTGAAGATTTCCGAGAGGTCCAGCGCCAGCGAGAAGCGCCGCGCCCCCGGCTCGTGCAGATACGAGATCGTCGGCGTGAGCTGCGTGCGGTAGATTTCGCTCAGACACACCGTATAGAGGACCGAATTGCCGAAAGAGATCAGCGCGTTGATCTCGTTGTCGGGCGGGCGACGCACCCGCCGGTCGAACGCCCAGTCCTCATTCAGGATATGCCGCCACGCCTGATAATAACACCCCCGCATCTTCCCTTCGATGCCCCGCAGGGAATTGACCGCCGTCTGGGCGTCGATCCGCGCGGCCAGGCCGGAGATCGTATCCCCGAAATCGCCGATCGATGATTGAGGATTGTCCATGGACGGTTGGGGATCGAGGATCGGCGCAAAGGGATCTTCCGCGTCCGGACCGCTCTCCGGGTCCGGCAGATCGGGCGCGGTGTCGATGGCCGCTTCCACCTCCGCATCCTGCGGCACCCCGGTCTGTGGCAGCGCCTCCGCGCCGATCTCGCCCTCCGGGTCCCGGTCCTCTCCTGCCTCGGCCAGGCGACCGCTCTTGCGGTGGCTGTAGTAGGCGATGTTGCGCAGCAGCGAATGGGCCGCGCCCCGCACGATCTCCTTCGCCAACGCCAGCCGGGGCGCCTCCTCGCAATAGTGGCGCACCTGATGCACCAGCAGGTAGCCGGAGTGCAGGTACTCGCGCGGATAGTAGCTGCCGCTGTAGAAGCCGTAGTAGTTGAAGACGTGCAGCGGGATCTTCTTCTGGCTCAAAAAGTTCAGGAATCTGGTGTTCAGGTCCACCTCCCCGAACAGATAGAGGCTGTCCACATCCTCGACCGGGATGGGCTTCTTCTCCCCGGCCGCGTTCTCGATGGTGACCGTATTATGCTCCCGGCGGACCCGCCCGTTAGAGAGTACGTAGTAGTTTTTCATGGCGCGCCTCAATTGACGGTTGGCGATTGACGACTGACGGTGAGAGCTTAGATCGAAGCGTCTTCTTGGAGGCAACGATCGTGGCCGTCAATGCATTGGCCTCCTGTAGAAGCGGCTCGATTTTTGATGGCGGGAGAAGACGCGTTTCCTCTAAACGCTCCAGCCAGTTTCCAGACTCATCCAAGAAAGTGGCTAGTTGTTAGTTTCTAGTTGCTAGCTAAAAGCTCCAGCCGGTATCCAGCCTCATCCGCTTCTTCCTCCACAATGCTGAGTTTCGCCAGCATCTCCGCCGGCGACCGGGCACGACAGGCGGCACAGTAATTGGCTCCTACCCAGGTCGCGGAGCATACCCGTTGCTTACCCGGCACTTGCGCAACCGTCGTCCGGGGCAATTCTTCCGTAAGCGCAATCACAGCAAGCGCGCATTCCTTGTCCGTTGTCTGACCCCCTCTGCCTTCACCGCTCCCTCCTTATTGACGATTGGCGATGAAGACCTCTTCCTGCAGGCCGCTCGTCGCATTTGGCGTATCGATCAACGCTTAAGAGCGATACGGGCCGGGCATCCTTCCCGTGCCGGGTCCTTAGGATCGATGGGTTATTACGCCTCCGCCTTTTTGTTGTACAGCAGGAGCGGGCTAGCGATTCCGATCCAGCACAGGAGAGCCGATGAAAAAATCGACAATCGTCAATCGCCTCATCCCCAGCAGAGCTCTTGATAGGCGCATCGCTTGCAGATGGGCATCGGCTCGGCGACCTTCGGCGGCGCCGGCATCTCCCGCACGGCCTGCACCCCCGCCAGCGCGCGCTCGACCTCCGCCTCTAATTCCGGCGTGAGAGCGACCTCCTGCCGGCGGCGCTGCTTGGGATAGTCGATCACGCCGGTCGTCTCGATGCCTTTTTCATGCTTGAGATAGTAGAGGTAGTAGAGCATCTGGAACAGGGTCGCCCGCTGCCCGCCCTTGCTCTTCTTGATCTCGTGGACCGCCCCGCCCTCGGTAAAGTCCAGCCGCAGCAAGTCGTCGATCAGGATGTCCTTGCGCGTCTTATCCGGGTAGCTCTCTTTGTGCAGCAGTTGGCCCAGCGCCACATTCTCCTGCCCCTCCGCTCCCTGGACGTGCTCCTGCTCCATCCCATGCGAGAACCACCACAGCTTCCTCGGACAGAGAACATAGTAATGCACCTCCGTTCCCCCTATACGGATGGCTTTTAACGAATCGCCTTCATCACGCTCTAAAAGCATTGCTGATTAAACGCCTCCTCGCGAAAAGTACGGTCTGTCTCCTGCTGATTAAGTAATCCGAGATCGCCATCGTAACGGCGATCCATATAATAGATATGATTCTCTTTATCTTCCTCACTCCAATCTTTCATCTTCTTAAAGGTGGGAGTTGAAATCGAAGCGACATAACCCGCTGCCTCAAAGAAGCGTTTTTCTGCAATAGCCTGTTTATAAAGATGTGCGAAGCGAATTGGGACGACGTTATAGTTGTCGAACAGTTCATAGAAGTCTCGATCGTCACCAGTATAGTAAGGTTGCAATCGACGAACGATCTCATCGAAAGCGATGTGGGCCAATTTATATTTTTCTTGCTCCTTCTGGGTATAACCATCGGCATAAGTATCTCGAACCCAATGATTTTCTATCGCCGGGTATAGTTCCTGGCCGTTCGGAGCATGCTTCAGGGTCAACTCGATACGTTCAGTCGAATAGACATATTGGACAGCCTCTACATCGTAAAGTGCGGCGACGTAAACAGGAACAGGCTTACCGTGCTGATTGAGGCGATTGACACGACCGAAACGCTGCAATAGAGCATCTACTGGCGCGATCTCAGTATAGATAGTGTCGAACGAGACGTTCAATGAGACTTCTACTACTTGCGTTGCAATCAGCACGGATGCTGCAGGAATCTGCTGCCGTACGGGATCGTTGTCATCAGGGAAGGCAATCAATTCATTCTCCTTGCGAGAACGATCTTTACTGATGAAACGGCTGTGCAATAGGGAGATAGAGGGCACACGATCTTTAAGTACCATATAAAGCGCTTGCGCCTGGTCAACCCGGTTGCACACGACCAAGACTTTTTTTGTCGCTGCATCGGCTACGATATCGTCTGCGAGTGCTTCTAAAGTAGAACTCCGAATATGCAGAGTGTGCCGAGCAGTATCCAGCAGTCGAATGTCGCGCTCATGGTCGCGCTCGACAGATAGTGTGGAGCACTCATGGAGTGCTTTTTGAAGCCGTTCTTTGAGAAAATCAGGAAATGTCGCTGTCATGAAAAGGAAACGGACTTTGAGTGCGTGAAGCCGTTCTACCATGATCTCGATGAGCGCCGCGACATGTGGGTCGTAGGCGTGAATCTCATCGAAAATGACGAGGCCGCCGAGAAGTTCTGAAAGACCAATCTCAAAAAAACGGCAACCGAACATCAGTTTGAGCATTTGATACGGCGTCATGATCTTGACAGGGCGATAGAACTGCCTGGTATCTTCTGTTCGCTTCTTAGCCTTTTGACTTGCCTCCTCATAATTATCAGCTTCTGCATCGAAATGGCGATGAAACTCTTGAAGCGCTGCCCGATGGTGTAAGATGCCTACATTCTCTTGCCCGAATAGGTCTTCTAGTCTCTCACTCATCTTATTTATGCTTGCCTGGTATGGCAAGATGTAGAAGATTCGTTCGCCGCCCCTCCGGTTTGCCATTGCCCAATGCAAGGCAGCTTCAGTCTTACCTGAACCAGTCGGCGCCTCTAATAGAACCGGACCATTCACAGCTTGCACCCGCTGCTGATAGCCTTCTGGTGGCCGGATCTTTAAAGCTGATAGATGTGTCAGAAGCGTACCGAGGCGGGCACTCGCCAAATGATCGCCGCCCATCAACAGACCACGCGCCAGTACCCAGAAAATAGTTGTATCTCGCAGATCGCGCACCTCTTTTAAAGTTGATTCGAGGTGTTGGTTCGCAGCATAAAGGTCAGGCAGAGACGTAGGGTCATCAGGCAGTGAGTTCGGCAATCGTGGTATACGATCATTACGCTCGGCTTCCGCCACATATTGGCGTACCCATTCCCACCAAGGTCGGAGTTCTTCCAGCCTCTTCTTCCATACAGGCAGAGTAGTCTTCTCAAAAACGAAACGTGGCAAACCCCGGCCTGTACAACGGATTAGAGATTGATGGTCGAGTGTTTTATGGTGGGTAACCACTGCAGCGAACAAATATGGGTCACATACAGCCTCCAGGCCAGTTGCAAGTAGAATGGCTGCAGATAAAGCCTCATGCCGGTAATCCCAGCGAGGGCGTTGACCATCTCCTTGATAAGTCACTACCTCCTGGAAACCGTATGCTGCTTTACCGAGATCATGAAAAAAGGCCGCGACCCGCATCATCTCGCTAAAGGTAGAAGAAGTAATTTCAGATAGTGGCTTTTCGAGAGCCGCCAGGAGTGCGGAAACGGCTTCTACCACTTCCTCAGTATGCCTTCTTAGCGTAATAGGCGGGTCAGATTTTGCCATCGGTTCAGATGTATTCACGGGGCCAACACCTTAAGGTCGAAGAGCGGAACGGCCAGCGAATTGGCTTCTCCTTGCTCCCGATATAGGAGATTAGGAATCGAAACGGTCTGTGGCCTTTGCGCGACGTCTAGAACATGAAACGGCTTAACAGCCAGCGCCCTGCGTGTCGCCATATGAAAGTAAGTCGGGAAACTAAAGATTCGTGAGGGAATGCCGGGTGCCGGAAAGGGAAGAAGAACGCCTGCCATTTGCGCTTCTGACACCGGCACCAACTCTGTCTGCTTGAAACGATCAACATAGGCGACATCCTGTGAACGCCCCAGGAGCAGAGAGTAACGCGGATGGCGAAACGCACCTGCTACCTCTCCCGGCTTGATATATAGAATCAAGCGCGGATTATACAAGAACTGGCGTGTGATGGGCACCGTGTTGACAGCATTGAGTTTCTTGTCCCACCGCGGGCCTCCCTCGCCAAAACCGATGATTTTCTCTAAATCCTGTGCTAGCGCCTCGTATTCGAACCTGTACGCGACCCAGGTTTCTTCTGGTGTAACTTCACGACCGCAGGCAGCGGCAAGAAGGCCATAGATGGTAGAAGGCGGCGGCACAGGAGAGGTTATCTGATACCCCATCATGCCAGGCACGCGAAAGGAGGCGGTATAGGCGCAAATATCTACTCGTAGGGCCTCCATCACGTATTACCCCCCTAGGACCTTGTCAGACTTTACCAGTGCAGCGACCTGTTGGATAGCCTCTCCAGGCGTCCCTGCAAATACGGTGATGCCTTCAATTCCTGCCCGGAGTGCAGTAAGAACTTCTGCTTCGTTTGCAAGTACGCCCGGACGATAGCCGAAGAAGAGTCGCTTATCATCGAGCAGGCGGTCTTTGTAGTCCTTGACGACCGATTTCAGACGATCTAGATTGAGTTTGACACCTCCTGCGCCATCGGGCATGAATAGATTTTGGAAGGGAGCGTTGCCACCATCCAGAAAGCCAAGTAACAGGACAACCGGCGCAACATCCGAAAGATTGCGCGTCAGATTAGCTCCATAGCGTAGGCGTGCTAGTGCCTGAATTGTCTCACTGATACGCTGCTTTCGCACATCCAAACTTAACCCAAGTACGCGCGGATGGAGGTTGCTTTCAGCTTCGCGAAGGACCTGGACACTTTCAGGAACAGGCGTATCCAACGCGAGGTCACGCATCAAGCCACACTCGAAACATCCTACATCTTGAAGGTTCAGAGTGAATACTCCCTGCATCAACGCTGTGTAGTGTTCATGCTCGAATGGAACCATGTTCGGGTTGTCGACTGGAAGGTCCCGCGAAAAATGACCGAAATCCGTCGTAACGGTATTCGGAAGCACTGAAACGAGCAGGCTATTCTTCAAAGGGCTAATGCGTCGTTGTGTCCCGCCTCCTCCGGCCTCAGATATTTCTGTATCGGCATCTGCACCGCTATCTTCCGCCCCTGTCAACAGGCTCTCCTCACCAGCGGCTTCTTCTTTCTTCACTCGCCTGGCAGCCTTCTTGACTTTCTTCGCAGCCATGTAGCCAAACATGTCATCGTCTGGATAGTTGATCGGATCTCCTTCTGTATAGGCAGATTTGGCCTCTCGTGTAACAGGGCTTGGCTGCCACCCAAAGTCGGAATAGAGTACCTCACGCCACCACCGGCGCATCGCTTGACCGGAGATATAAGGGTACTCTGCTCTCCCAACTTTGATTTTCTTGACTACGACCGCATTATCCAAACGTTGCCCTTCATCATTGCCAGCATTGTTCAGTGCTGCTCCGTTCGCCTCAAGAAGCAAAGCAGCGGTCAGTACAGGATTGCTCATTGTATCCTCCTAGAGTTGTCGTTATTACTCTTCTGCCTGCTCGATAACCTTGTCTGGAATGGTTTCGGGTTCCGGCAAATCGGCCGTACGCAAGGCAGTGTAAAGGTAAGCCAGCAGATAATCACGCAGTAGAAAACTAATCCGCGCTTCATCTGGCGGGAATAGTTGGACAAAATCGCTCCACGATAGGATGCCTCGCCGCATTGCTCGAAGGATAGCTCCTCGCAAATCAGCTAGACGTCTTGCTTTCGCAAGATCAGTCGCGACCCGCTTTCCGATGTCGGGATTGGCAGTTAGTTTAGCGCCAATCTGCTCCACCAGAGAAACGAATGGATGTTTGTCAGGCAAAGCCGCAGGCTCGCCGTCCCAGAGTAGGAAGGGCCTCTCTTGTTCTGCGGCAGCCTGTCGCTCGTAGATGGCAGCTAAGAGGTAGTCGCGAGCTGCAAAGGCAGCACGCGGCATATCTGGTGGTACAAGCCGCGCATACTCCTCTAAATTCAGCATCTCCTTGCGACTCAGTCGCAATAGCGCCTGACTTGCCCCCATCTTTTGCAAGGCTAGGATCAGATCTTTGGCATCCTCACTGTGAATTATCCGTTCGGATACGGCTTCAACGTCGCGGACAAACACACTATTCATCCCTAACACCTCCGTCGCATATAGACTGTGGGCCTGCCATCCTCCTCGCAATCGACCTGTCTTACCCCCTTCTGGACGTATGGAGCAGTTGGCGGCTATTGGTTCCCGCGCAAGCATCCTCTTTGCGACCTGCCACCCTATCTTTTCGCTCCGTAGAATTTCCTGATTGAATCGCTCAAAGGATATTGGGCGCTGGTTCAAAACCGCAAAGAACCAGAACAGTTGGTGAGGCAGGTCATGGGCTGCGATTTGCGGCCCGCGATTATCGTTCGAGAAGACATATGCGGTAGCAGGTAGTCGCTCCGTTTCAATCTCATTCCAAGATATTGCACTCTGATTTTTGCCACTCATCAAGTCTCGAATGAGCGCCACCAGCGCTGCACCTGCATCACGGCTTGGAATGTTCCAGTCCCCAAAGAAGCCTAACCCGTCACTACGACTGATTGCGTGGTTCATAGCATTCAAGGTTAGTTCAGCGCAGGCAATAGCTATCTTTGAAGAGGCAGTGTGTACAAACCAGAATAACCCCGTATTGACTCCGGTGCGAAGCACAGATAGCGGGAAGAACTCAAGGGCTAGCGCTGTCAAAGCTCCTATCGCATGACCTCCTTGAAGACCTGGATGGAAATTACGCTTGGTTTTGCTATCCACAAGCGGAAATTCGTCATTTCCAACTCGCATGAAAGCTATAGTGCCATCCACAAAGCAGGTGCCAAGTCCTTTGTTAGCCATTTGCCCAGCCGCAAGCTCACGAAAGGCCGCAAGCTTCTTCCCGACACGCTCAGCATACTGCTTCTTTTTGTGAGCGATCTTTTGCGCTTCTGTCTTACACTCACTAGGAACGCTAGCCTGAGAGAGAGGACCGTTCGGAAAGATAACGGACATTTCGCTGGTCGCAAATGCTGTCTCTTTCTTCTCGATCGGCCGCTTCTTGAACACGGCATCGCTTGTCATCACGCGTAGCAGTGTCTCAACAGCCTTATCGACAGCTTGCATGTCTAATGCGTCAAGGCTGGACACATTGGCAGCCGCGCACATTCCTGCGATCCCCGCATCCACAAAAGGATTACCTGTAAAGCAGAATTTAGCCATAAGCGTTCACTCACCTTACCTTGTTGAAATTCTGCCAAAAAAGTTAGCCATAGGTTGGGTATTAGGACAGAACCATGCTATACTAGCTGTAGGTCGAGCGCAATCGGTATTGAAATTAGGTCGGGTAGTTTGTCTCCCAACTGTAATCGAACCGGCGCTCGATCTATTTTCCTTTTCGAGGGTATCATGTACGCTGGACTGGATTGGTCGGGAACGCCCCATCCGCAGGAACAAGGAGTAGGCATTGATGTCTACATCCCATGCATCGTGCATGTCGAGGACATTGATGCGACCGATACCTATATGACAGACTGGCGAAAGCAGCTTGGCCGTTCTATAACCTATGAGTTTCACGGTCACCAATCCCGTCCCGAGGTCCTGGAGCAGGCGATTGAGTATGTATTGGCAAATGGCCGGGTGGTTGCCGTTCTTCTGGACAAACAAGAGATTACGGAACAAATGGGTCCACAGGTGTTTGACCACCCGGCGACCCTTCCGCCAGCAACAGGGCGTATCGTACTGGATCAAATCTTGGAAGTTGGTCCCTTGCGGCGTATCTGGCTGGATGAAGATATCGCCTCGGATCGCCGGAAGGCGTTCAACACGGAGATCAAGCGAAAGGCACGGGCACTTGGACAGGAGAGCCCCGACCTGAAGCATTATCCGTCGGATAAATCGAATATGATCCAACTGGCGGACATGATTGCCTACGTCTTGCAGCGCGATGCGAAGAATCTTTTGGAAACAGAGGAGCTTTGCCGGCTTGTCAGGCAGTTGTGGAGACAGACAGGCAATCGAATCTGGTGGGGAAGCGAGGATGACCTGCGTCCCTATCTTTAGCTTGTCACTAAAGCAGGCCGCCGTTGCGACTTTTCGGGGCGCAGGAACGTTTCTATGCTTATTATACCACATATTTAAATCGAGATATCGCATCATTCTATTCCCTCAATCCCTATCACGTCAATCATACCGAAGCCGGCACTGTTCCTGCTTCCTAGTCCACATTCCCACGCCATATGCATCAATGCCGTCGAGCCGGTCAGCGTGAAGGGGGCGAAGGCGCCGACGACGTCGATGTCCTTATAGCGGATCAGCTTCGTCCCGCCCCGATGCCGGGGATCGGCCAGATACTCCGGTTTGAATGTGAGCGTCAGCCGGTCGTCGGCAGGCGGCGTATCGCCGTAGACCAGCCGGTACTTCTCCAGCAGGTTCTTTCGCACCGCTTCCGAGAACGCCTCCCCATCGCACGGACGCAGGTAGCGCGTCCCGACGTTCGGAATCCGCACCGAGGCCACGATCGGCGTCAGGCAGGTAAAGCGCGTTGTCTCCCCAAAGACCGGCGCCGGCAGCGCCTCCACGCTCGTAATCGTCAGCGGAATGTCGCCCACTTCCAGCACGCTGCCCGCCGTCAACAGCCCGGTCGCGCTATGCTGCAGGAAGTCCTCCCGAGGCGACGCCAGAAGCCATTCCACCGGGCCGGGAGCGATCCGCAGACGGTCCCCTTCCGGTCGCCGCCGGTAACCGGGAACCCGCAGGCCGGAAAAGACGAACAGCTTCAGCCGCCGTGCCCGCCCCGCCTCCACCGAATACCCCTCGTCGTGCAGGAAACGCGCGTACTCCGGATCCGAGGTCCCCAGCAGGTGATAGACCAGCCCCGTCAACAGATGCTGATGGCTCATGGGAAGGAGCGCTTCCCGCTCCAGATTCAAACAGACCGCAAGGCGCATATCAGCCTACTCCCCTATTCCGCCGGCAAGCGGAAACCCATCCTCCTAAAATCCGCCCACCAGGGCGGTTGGCGGCAACACCGCCTCAATTCTCCCCTCTCCTTCGTAAGGAGAGAGGACGGGGGTGAGGTCTATTTCCCCCTCTTCTTGCGCAGGAGAAGGGGAAAGAGTTTTTCTCTTCTGCCTCTCCCTGGAGCAAGAGCAGCCTGTGAAAAGGCGTATTGGCTTCCGGCATAGTCCCCCCTCCCCTAGAATTCCGAAGGTTCGAGGAGGGAATGGGGAGCGCGTCGGCGATTGGAAGGGGTGGGGGCCTTCACGGAGCCGATAACTTCAGTATATCGAGCCGGAGTGCAACATACGTACACTCCCCTAAACACCGTAAAGTTTTCCCAGTTTTTTAATGGTCTCCACCATCTCCGCCCGCAGCGAGGCCGGCTCCAGAACCTCGACTTCCGCCCCGTAGCCCAGCAGCCAGCGACGGACCTCCTCCGTCCCCGCCACCCGCAGCGTCAGCAGCAGCCCACCGTCCGGCAAATCCTCCGTCTGCTGGCTCTCGTGGAACTGCCGCTCCCGGATCCAGCGCGCCTGGTAGGGCGAGAACCGCGCCCGCACCGTCACCAGCTCCTCGCCATGCCGTATATCCAGCCCACGCGCCAGGTAGGCATCAATATCGAACGCCTCCCGTCCGTAAGACGCCTCCTCCGGCAAAAGCCTCCACTGCCGCACGCGCCCCAGAAAGAACTGCCGCACCGCCTGCCGCCACTCGCAAAAACCGATCAGATGCGGCTCCCCACGCCAGTGGAGCAAGGCATAGGGACGCACGACCCGCTCGTTCACCTCATCGCGCTGCACGCTGTAATAAAGCAGCCGGATGCGCTGCCGCCGCTCCACCGCCTGCTCACAGTCGGCCAGCAGATCGCTCCGAATACCCCCGCTCAGCCGGATCGACCCCCGCACCCGCTCGTGCCGCGCCGTCACTCCACCCGGCAAATAGGGTCCCAGCTTCTCAATCAGCAGGCCAAGCAACTCCGCATCCTCGGCTCCCAGATACTCCCGCGCCGCCAGCGCCGAGCGCCGCAGTGCCGCCGCCTCGCGCACCGGCAGCACCAGATAAGGCAAAACGAACGTGGCGTCCGTATACGTCCAACCGTTGCGCGCCCGATCGAACCGGATCGGCGCGTGCAGCCGTGTCCGCATGTGATGCAGCGTGGAATAGACCGTGCGGCGATGGACCTCAAACTGCCGGCACACATCCTCGGCATTGGGGTAATGCCCCGCACGTATCCGGGCATCGATCCAGTAAATTCGCTCCGTCAGCGACATCGAACAATCTGATCCGGGTTGCTAGTGAAAACTCCAAGCGCCTTATAAAAGGCGGAAAAGCCATGCCTGCCATCCACCGACCGAACTGGCAGGCTCGACCATTATAGCAACCGCCGGTCCGTTTGTCCAGCATTTTTTCTAAGAGCCTGTCCGACCACTCGGTACTCCTACGAGGAGACAGGCTTTTCCGTCCGCAGGACGGTTGGCCTAACTCCTTAAGATTCCCCCTCTCCTTACGAAGGAGAGGGGGTTAGGGGGTGAGGTCTTACGAAGGAGAGGCAGGCAGGGCCGCAAGGCCCGTGGTGACAGGAGCCCCGTGGTGGGTTAGGGGGTGAGGTCTATGGGGTGAGGTCTATGGGGTGAGGTCTATGGGGTGAGGTCCGTCCGCAGGACGGTTGTCCGCAGGACCCCCAGACGGGTATTTCAATGCCCGGCTATACGGGTCATTCATGGCCCGGCTAACATGCCCGGCTAATCAAGGTTCCTACCCCTCGAAAACGACTTCCTGCAGCTCGCGTTCCATGCGCTGCTGCTCTTCCGGGTCCAGCCAGGGAAAGCCGTCCGGATTGGCGCGCATGCGCTCTCCCAGGATCGCATTATCGTGCCCGCGAATGTCGGCGAGAAACGGGAAGTCTTCCGGCTGCACGCGCAGCTTCGCCAGCGGCTTGACCGGCTCCAGACTGGCCCAGTGCTCGACGCGCATCTCATACCCGGCATAGCTCACTTGCGGATCCAGCACGAAGCCGGCGCGCGGCAGAATGTAAATCACGCCGGACCGCCAGGGTTTACGCTCCAGCACGCTCTGCGTGATCGAAAAGAAATAGTAAGGAATACTATAGCGCCCGGTGCTGTCTTTGAAGCGCACGCACCCATTGTGTAAGCCCATCGGATAGCGCGCCCGATCCAGGACCGCATAAAAGAGCGGCCAGATGCCGTCTCCCGCCGCGTACACGGCGCACTGCGCGCCAAAAGGATTCGTGTCGTCGGAGGGACGCGGCTCGAATTCCCGTATATCGGGATCGCCGGTGCCGTGCAGGAGGATGTCTTTGGTGTCGGCCAGATAGCAGAGAAATTGCCACTTCGGCACGGGGAGCGAAACCTCCAGGAAGGGGCAATCCGCCGCCGGACGGATCTGAGCATACACGGCTTCAAAGGCCTGCCGCGACTCAGCCGAGAGAGGCATCGGCGGGCGGGGAAGCAGATAGCCAGGAACCTGCATGGCGTTTGTCCTCACCGGCAGAAACCTTCCAGCCAGTAGCGATGTATTTCTTGAGGGACGTTGGTAAGCGGGATCTCGTTTCATTTACATATTGAGAAAAATCGTCTTGACAATTCCTGTTAAATCGTCTTATAATGGCCCATCTTCGGGAATTTGATCGGTCTTTCTGGCTTTTAGGCGGAAGAGATGGCCAAAGAAAAGACAATTTCGCCGGGGAGTGCCGTTCTCTCGCGCACCCTGCGCTACGAACAGGCCAAGAATACGGTCGCGCGCTATATCCACCGGAACCGGCTCAAGCCGGGCGACCGGCTTCCCACCGAAGCCCAACTGCAGGCGCAGTTCGGATGGAGCCGCGTGACCATCAATCGCGCCTTGAACGAGCTGGTTTGGGAAGGCATCCTCACGCGCGTCCAGGGCAGCGGGACCTACATCGCCCACCCCCGCCATTCCAACCGCACCTTCCGGGTCATGGTCAGCGCCCGGCCTTATGAGGCGCAGGACGACTACTGCAGCCCGCTCTTCGCCGGCATCCGGGAAGAGGCCGCTACCCAGCAGACCGTCCATATCGTCTACTATTCCGAGCAGCCCGTCCCCGATTCGGACACGGTCTATCGGCTGGGCGCCGATGGCGTGCTGGCGCTCAGTTGGGAGCTGGACGACCTCTATGCCGTGCAGCAATTGCACCAGGCGGGTATTCCGGTCGTCGGGCTGGCGCTGCGCAGCCGCCTGGCGCCGCTTCCGCTGGTCTGCGCCGATAACTACGGCGGCATGCGCGACGCCACCCGGCACCTGCTCGATCGTGGACACCGGCGCCTTGCGCTCGTCTCCATGGCCATCGAGAATAGCGACGGCTATGAGCGGCTTCTGGGCTTTCACGCGGCCATGGCACAGGCCGAAGTCCCCGTCGATCCTGCCCTCTTGCTGGTCGGCAATACCGCCCTGGAAGACACTCTGCTGGAGACCTGGTGGCAAAATCTTAGCCCGAAACCGACCGCCCTCCTGCTCCATGGAATCCTCGCGGCAGCCATGCTCTCCGTGTTGCAGCGGCATCGTGTTTCCATTCCCCAGGATCTCTCTGTCATCGTCATCGACGAGATGCAGGTGACCCACCACTTCACCCCCTCGCTGACGGTGCTCCGCCAATCCCCCTATGAGCTGGGACGCCGAGGTCTGAACAAGCTGATTCGGATGTGCTGCGGCGAAGACGAGGGCCTACCGGAGATGCTGCCCACCCAACTGGTGCCGCGCGACTCGGTCGCGGCGCCGAAGGAGGTGACCGCCCCCTGAATCGGCTTCTATAGATATCATCCTTCCCTTCTGCTCTGCTTGTTCCGGCTGTAGATCACAGCCAAAGTTCTTAAGGAGGTAACGATGTCGTATCGAAATCCGCGTCACGCATTTACACTCATCGAGTTGCTCGTGGTCATCGCCATTATCGCGATTCTGGCGGCCATCCTCTTCCCCGTCTTCGCTCAGGCCAGAGAGAAGGCACGACAAGCTTCCTGCCTGTCCAACATGAGACAGATCGGCCTGGCCAGCAACATGTACCTGGAAGACTACGATGAAGCCTTCCCCCTCATCGACTGGAACTTCTATCCTCAGATTCACTACCTCCCCGATGGGAGGCAGTTCAACGGCTACGTCTGGTGGCCGCTCGTCTTCTACCCCTACATCAAGAATGAGGGCATCTACGTCTGCCCCAGCGACCCTAACTCAAAATTGAACTGGTTCGACGATGGAAGCAACCCTCTCTGGAACGATTGGGGCAAGCCGATCCCGATGAGCTACATCGCCAATGCCGAGACCTACGATGGCAATGGCCTGCTGACTCTGGCGGGAGTCTCGTTCCCCTCCGATACCTACTGGATCGCCGATGGAGACGGCAACATTCCGTTCGGTTTCTACGGCAGCCCGGAGCCGGACCCCGGTGTCTATCAGTTCGGCTGGTTCAACCGGATGCGCCTCTCCAACGATTGCCCGGCCATCCAGTATAATAACGGCGAGTCCATGCTGGCTCCCCAAGGGACCCCGGTAGATCCCTGTCTGCGGCATCTGGGTGGAAACGAGATGGTCTTCATGGACGGCCATGCCAAGTGGATCCGATGGCAGAACTTGAGCACCGTGAAATGCCATCCCACACGAGACACTGAGTAAACGCTGAGCCGGTGACCGGGTGAGAAAAACCTTCATCCCCTCTCCCTGAAGGGGTGAGGGGTCTTTTCACCCGCTCCGCTTTTCAAGGAGCCACCAACATGCAACAGAAGATCCATCCAGGGGTCGCCTCGGCTATTATCCTGGTCGTGGTGCTCGCCGTTGGGATCATTGTCTGGCACATATACACACAGCCAGCGTCCGGCAGTGCGAGTGGCGCTGGCGGAACAAAGCTGCATCAGGCTACCGTCACTCGTGGCCCGGACGGCCGTCTTCAGTTCAGTCCGGATGCGCAGGCGCAGCGTGGTCCGCGCCGCTTTCCCAACGCAGCCAATAGCGCCCCCAATCCCCATTGAGACTCCGAACATGAGCCCTTCACCATTCAGCCCAACCCTCTTATTCCTGGCCTCGCTCGCCGCGGCCTTCGCCGTTTTCCGGCAGGAACCACCCCGGCCACCTCGGCCCACCGGGATTCGTAAGCCCGGATGGGTTCTGACCTTCCATGACGAGTTCGACGGCTCCAGGCTCGATACCCGCAAATGGATCGACTCCTATCCGGGCAATGAACGCACACACAGTAACAACGAGCAGCAGTACTATGCCACGGACGGCTACACGGTGACCGATGGCCGCCTGCGCCTCATCGCGGAAAAGCGGTCTCTGGGCGGAATGCCCTACACCTCCGGCATGATCAGCTCCTACGGGAAATTCGCGCAGAAATATGGATGGTTCGAGATACGGGCGAAATTTCCAAAAGGCAAAGGCTACTGGCCCGCCTTCTGGCTGCTGCCGGTCAGCAGGGAGTGGCCGCCGGAGATCGACATTCTGGAGATCCTGGGGCACGAGCCGGATAAGGTGTATATGACCGATCACTGGAGAGGCGATCGGGGACAGGACCAGAACCAGGGAGGGTCCTTTACGGGTCCGGACTTCTCCGCCGGTTACCATGTGTTCGCCCTCGACTGGGAGCCGAACGCGCTCGTCTGGTACGTGGATGGAAAAGAACGGTTCCGGATGACGGAGCACATTCCCGCCGAGCCGATGTATATTCTGGCGAACCTGGCCGTCGGGGGAAACTGGCCCGGCAATCCGGATTCCACCACGCGGTTCCCCGGCCACATGGACATCGACTACATCCGCGTCTACAAGCGCCCATCCAGGGAAAAGGGAAAAGGTTAAAGGGAAAAGTAAAGACTGTTCCCGCACAAGACGGACCGGTGTATTCGGAAGGTTAACGGTCCGCTTTTCGGCGCGCCACGACGCGAGTAAAACCTAAGCAGCGCCCCGCATCGGTCCGCAACATGTCTGCTTCTTTGACGACCCATTCCCGAAACCGCTCCGGAACGCAGCCGGCTTCCCGGCTGACTTCATTCCATAACAGCCACTGCGTCCATCCCTCCGGCAGAAAATCCGCGGCGATTTCCTCTACCATTTCACTCTTTTGCCAGTGGTTTTGCCACCAGGCGGGACTGTGGAAGCTGCTGAACTCCGCCTGCCAGTACGGCGCTAAATGCTCAGGCAAGCCTTCCGTAAACTCGTGCTGCAGGCCCGGAACGACGATACCGATCTGTCCGCCTTCTCGCACAAAGCGGGAGCAGGCCGCGAGATAGAGGTCGTCGGTCCCGAAGTAGTGATAGGCATCCAGGCTGACCAGGGCATCGAAGAACCCGTCCGCGAACGGCAGGGCGTGCGCCTCCGCATGGATAGGGAATACCCTCTCCGCCACCTCTGTCTGCCGAATGCGCTGCCAGTTCTCGGTGGCGGGAATCCATAGGTCGGTCGCCCATACCTGGACGCCGAACTCCTGGGCCAGGAAAATGGAGCTGACGGCCTTGCCACACCCCATGTCCAGCACGCGCATGCCGGGCTGCAGCGCCATACCCTGAGTCAGGGCTTCGGTCAGCCACAGCACGTTCGGCCCCATCAGGTTTTCGAGGACCCAGCGCGGATTGTAGGCAGCGGAACGGGGAAATCTTTCCAGAGTGAGGCGTGCGGCCAGGTCGGCGTCTTCGGGAGCGATACGGCGGTAAGCAGCGGCGGTGTTTGGCATCGTACCCCCTTATCGCCGCGAGGTCCGCGATTGCTAAAGCAGGCTACGGACCGGTCTGCATGCTCGTATGGGCCGGGCGCTCCTGCAGCGTCGCATTCAGATTCAGCTCCTGGCCCGCGCGCCAGACATCCATCTGCAGGGTATCCCCGATCTTAAGCCGTTGGATCGTCGCCTGCAGGTCGTCCGGGCTCGTCAAGGTGGCGCCATTCGCCTTCTGGATCACATCGCCCACCTGGATGCCCGACGCATCGGCGGGACTGCCTTGAAACACGACGCCGACGATCACCCCGTCGACGTCGGCGGGAATATTCAGTTCTGCACGTGCCTGATCGGTCAGCGGCCCGAACTGGATGCCCAGCCAGGGATGCGGGATATGTCCATTGCGGATCAGTTCGCCCACCACCCGCCGCACCGTATTGACCGGAATGGCGAAACCGATTCCAATACTGCCGCCGTTGTTGGAGGCGATGGCCGTATTGATGCCGATCAGACGTCCCTCCAGATCCGCCAGCGCCCCGCCCGAATTGCCGGGATTGATCGCTGCGTCCGTCTGGATCGCCTTATCGAGCGCCGGCTCGGCCCCCTGCATCGCCGGCCCTTGCCGGATCGCGCTGACGATTCCCGATGTCACCGTGATCCCCACGCCCAGCGGATCGCCCACCGCAATGACCCACTGCCCGACCTGCACCTTGTCCGAATCGGTCAACGTGATCGCCGGCAGGTCGGAACGGTTCACCTTCACCACAGCCAGGTCGCTCTGCGCGTCCGCGCCCAGCACGCGCCCGTCCATCTGCTGCCCATCGTAGAGGGTCACGTGGATGGTCGTCGCGTCCTGGACCACATGGTTGTTGGTCACGATGATCCCATCCGGGCTGATGATGACCCCGGACCCGGTGCCGCGCGGAATGACCTGCTGCTCCGGGCCGAAATCGAACAGGTCGCCGGAGCCATACGTGGCGATGGGGCGATAGACCGTGTCGATGGTCACCACCGAAGGCTCGACCTTCGCGGCGGCCCGCGCGATGGCCCCCGGATCGGAGATCACCGTCGGATCCAGCTTGATCGGCACCGACGTGTTCGCCGTCAGCCGGTGGTTGGCGATAAAGCCGCCTCCCCGCTGCAGCAGCCAGAAGGCCAGGCACGCTCCCAGCCCGAACACGATTACCAACACCATGCAACCGGCAAGCCTTCTGCCCATACCCCCTCCTCACCCGGTTATCTGAATCACGGATTGGCACGGATGACCCGGATTTCACAGATCAGACCCCTCCTCCTGGAGCTCTGTTACGAACGGGCGTCACCCAAAGGCGTGGAAGGGGATGACGCGGATGGGAAAGGCTTTATCCGTGTCTTCCGTGCCATCCGTGGCCATCCGTGATTCAGACAGGAATCCCCTCTAACCTCATTACGAGCCGAGGCGCCTTATGGTTGAAACGTTGCAGAATGGCACTTCGGTGGCGGGGATATCCTAAAGATCATCGAATCCGGCGAAGCCATCGCGCTGCAGGCGGGCAAGCAGGTGGGAGAGCCGGTGGGCCGTCCGGGAGAATTTTGCCTTCTCGGCCCAGCGCAGCAGCGCGGTCACCGGCTCCTCGATCTGCTCCTGCGTGCCGGTCAGCCGCGGCAGGATCTTCTGAAGCAACTGCAGGTCCAGAGCGACGTTCAGATTAGCTGGAACGTCGTCTGGAGCCTCTGGATGGAGCAGGCCGCGCCCGTCCCGATCGAAGCTGTTGGCGCAGTAGCGCAGGATCTCGTCTCGGACCCGATAGGCAAAGTGCAGACCGTTCGGCTCCAGCAGCGCATTGGCTTCCGCCAGCCGGCTCACCACCATCTGTGCCAGGTCCTTCCTCCGGCCGATCTGGCGTAGCTTCGCCCGCGCCGCAGCGACCGTAGTCACGCGCGCCTGTAGAAAGAGCGCCTGTCGCACTGCAGGGGCCAATGTCTCCGAGATGCTCCTGGACTTTCCCGATTCGACGCCCGGATTCTCTTCCAGCGATACTTCCTGGAACGAGATCGTGTTGGCGCGGTCCAGGACTTTGCGCGAGAGCGCGTGCGTCGCCTCGTCCAGGTTGAGCGTACCGGTGATAAAGAGGTTGGCCGGCAGCCGCAGCGTCTGCCCGTTAGGCAGCAATAGCATGCGTTCCGGCGTCTCCATCGCGGAGAGGATTTCGGCGAAGTAGTGCTCGACGCGCGCCAGGTTCATCTCGTCCAGGCACAAAAAGAACGCCCGATAGGCGTTTTCCGGACGGCTCGCACGCCGCAGAAACTCCAGGAAGGGCGTGGAGACAAAGCGGCCCTCACCCCCGGCAGCCAGCAGGTTGACATAGCCGAGCAGTGGCGTGGGGTCCGCCCAATCGGGCCGAACTGGCAGCAGGCGATAGGAGTCCGCAGTGCCGGTCAACGTCTCCGCAAATAGCGCCGTCAGCCGCGTCTTGCCCGTACCCGACAGGCCCGAAAGCAACACGAAGGGCTTGGTCTGCAGGCTGATATAGTAGTCCCGCACGGCCAGCGGCGGGTAGGTAAAGCCCTGGGCAGCGATGGACTGCTCCAAAAACGCCAGCAACGCCTCTTCCGAAGCTTCCGACACATCGGGCGCTTCCGGCAAATCCCCCGCCGTTTCCTCCGGCGCGGCCTCGTAACGGGTCTCTTCCGCCTCCCGCACTTCTCCCACGCCTACCCTGCCGGCGGGACGACGGTCCGCGTAGAGCAAGGGCGCCAGCGCGCGCCGCCTCGACCGTGCGGCACGCCCGGCCAGCCCCTGCGTCAGCAACCGGTGGACCTCGATATAGTCGTCCGCCGAGACCGCCTCCCGCACGGCCTCATAAACCACGAAATCGGCCAGCAGTCGCAAGACCGGATCGTTGTCCGGCACGCCCTCCCGCACTTCCGGACCGGCCGGCTCTGACGGCAGATCGTATCGTTTTCTGGCCGCCTTCCGCGCCGCCTCCCTCTGTTCCGGCGTCAGTTCCAGCGCACGCAGCCCCGTCTGCGTCACCAACGGCCATTCGGTCGGGAAAGCAGCGCACAATAGCTGCGAGGCCGTCTGCCCGCCGGCATGACGCCGCAGCAGAAAGCTCCGCAGACGCAACGCCACCGACCCGGCGCCAAACAGCAGTTCCCGGAGATCGCGATTGAGCTCTTCCGGCTCGCCCGGCCGCTGCAGTATCCGCGCGTCTAAGTTAGGATTGGGGGCGAGCGCGCGGGCCAGCGCCAGCAGGCTCGCCATCTGCGCCCGTGTCAGCGCGCCGCCTTCAGCCAGATCAGCCTCGCGCAGCAGCCGGGAGAAGGCCCGCAGCGTCTCGACGTCCTCCTCCCGCTGGCGCAGCCGCTCCAGCCGCTCCTCGTCCTCTCCTTCCTCCCAGACGGCCTGAGAGGCGAGCAGCCGCTCTTCCTGAAGCGCGCTCAACATAAACGTTTCGGACATGGTATCTATTAATCCCCAAAAAGGTAGACATATTTATGATACCATGCAAGTGCCGAGTGGGTTGTATGCGGAGGGGCACCGGCAACGTTAAGCACTTATTTCATTGTTGATGTTAGGGGAATAGCGGCGGTTCTATAACGAGAGGGCTACAGGGAATTTAGGGCAATTCCCCCTCTCCCAAGCGGCGGGAGAGGGGGTCAAGGAGTGAGAATGCACGCAGCGCTCTTCTGAGCAGCTAGCTACCTAGCAAGGAAAAGACTATTGCTCCATACCAAATCGGCAGCTATAGCCTTTTCCTTTCCTTACACAAGCTTGATCCGTTACGACTGCGCAGCATATGTTTGTGTTGTTCGGACAACTGTAGCATGCCACGGCGACGCCCGTTGGCGATGTTGGCGGGCAGCAACGGGTGTCGATTCCATTAGTACATGCCACGCACACGAACGCCGGATCGTGCACTGGACAATCCTGGCTTTTCGGCGTCGGCCTACATCCATTACGAGCATCGTTAGCTAGTACGGGCTCGACTCCCATTGTGACTGCAGTGCCGCCAGCAAGGACGCTTAAAATGAGCTTGAATGCCTTGCGGCGCGGCATGGGGGCAGCCAGGATACGGCTGATGTCATCGAAGGGCTTGTTCATGTCTTCTCTCCTGTCCGGCCGAAGACCGGACCAGTGCCAGGATCGCTTCCGGTCCGGAAGCGACTTCACTGGCAATCACACCCTCTTCGTCGATAAGGTAGGCAACCGGCGTGGCGAAGATGCCGTATTTCTTGGAAATTTCCCATTTGTGCTGCAGTGCGATGGGAAACGTCACGCCGTATTCCTCTACCTTGCGCTGATTGTCTTGCGGCTCACCGCGACTGATCATCACCACAGCCAAATCGCTGTCCTCCTGCTGCCGATGCAGGCGTACTAAGTCCGGCAGGAGCGTTTCGCAAGGACCGCAGTGCGGATCGCTGAAGACCAACAACATGCGCTGGCCGCGATAGGTGTCTAAGGAGAGGGTATCCCCCTCCACGGTGGGCAGGTCGAAAACAGGGGCGGGCGTACCGAATTTGAGACCATTGCGCTCAATCCGGCTTGTGGAAAGAGGCTGCTCTCCTGGCAAACGCCTCGCACGGGCAGGGTTGTCCTCCACTGCGTCGACCAGATTCAGGATCGCCTCGGAGCCGATTACCAGCGGGCTAGCTACCAGGCCTTGCTCATCCAGGAGGTAAGCTGAAGGAGTGCCCAGCTCCTCAAACTCCCTGATAAAGTACGACACGGTCTGCAGCAGCATCGGACAGCGCAGTCCGTGCTCTTCGGCCAGATCGTGGTTCGCCTCCGTGCTGCCATGACAGGCAAGTATCAGTTGGATGTTGCGTTTCTCCAGGTCGGGCTGCAGATACGCCAAGTCCGCAGTCATGTTGATACAGAAGCCGCAGTTTGGGCTCCAGTTGATAAGCAGAATACGCTTTCCCCGGAAATCCTCCAGCGAGACTTCCTGCCCAGTCAGATCCTTCAAGCGGAAGGGCTCAATGGGCGTTCCTAGGTCGAGTCCGGCCGCTTCCTGATAAGCACCCTGTCCGAGCGCATTATTGATGAATCCCAGGCGGCCTTCGAGGGTGTCCATGCGTAGCAGCATGCGCCCTTGCTGCTTGATAACCTGATAGCAGACGACCCACAAGCTCACCAGGATAAGCACGCAGAGTAGATCCGCGACTGCCAATAGAAAGACATTCACTGAAGGACCCCCTTGCTACTTTCATCCCGCTCACCGGCGCCGCAACACATGCAGTGCTGCAATGGTTCCTTTTCTGACCAAACCTTACATGCTTACCTACCTGATGAAGAGAAAGCATGTGTGATTAGCCGGATGTCACAGCAGAATGCGGTATTTAGATCTCGGACAGAGCTGCCCCGACCGGCACAGTACGCAAACAGGAGATGGGTATTCGTTACAGCTTAAGAGAGACCGTGGTGCTTGAGTGGATAAAGGGTATCGGAAAAGGTCCTTACTCTCTGACCCATTCCGATGGCGGGTCGTTGGCTGCGGTTTATTGGCCGCCAGCCACTTGAAGAATTGATATACCAGTACTATAGCAAACTATCGGTCCCATGTCAAGAAATTATTATAGAATCCTAAAGCCTCTGCAACGCTTATATTGGGGTATCTATCCAATCGGGAGGGCCATCTCCCCCAGCCCGGCAGCAGGCGCATGTCGGGCATGGCAAGCCGCAGGACGCAGGGTAGGGTCGCTGCTTGCTGTACCCGGCGGGTAGTCTACTATCAGGGCGAAAGATAAACGTCAAGCCATGCTTAAGGGGTCCATGTCGATATGGAGGCCGAGACGGTCGGAAGCGGAAAGCCGGGAGATAGCGGAGCGCACGAGCGTGGAAAGAGGCGCGCCGGTGGGAGCGCGGAGGGCGACGTGGAAGCGGTACTGGTTTTTCAAGCGGGAGAGCGGGGCGGCAGCCGGCCCGATGATCTCGATCTCCGATGGCACGACGGCGCGCAGGGCCTCTGCAAGGGTCTCGGCGCGCGCCTGGGCGCGCGATTCCTGCTCGTCGGCGCAGATCAGATTGACGAAGCGCGAGAACGGTGGATAGCGCAATTCTTGACGGAAAAGAATCTCCTGCTGATAAAACGCCGGATAGTCCTGCCGCATGGCTGCCTGGACCGCGTAGTGGTCCGGACTGAACGTCTGGATAATCACCTCGCCGGGCGACGTGCCGCGCCCGGAACGGCCCGCCACCTGCGTCAATAACTGGAACGTGCGCTCGGCGGCGCGAAAGTCGGGCATGTTGATGGCCGTGTCCGCGCTGACCACGCCGACCAGCGTGACGTTCGGAAAATCCAGCCCCTTCGCCACCATCTGCGTGCCGATCAGGATCTCGGCCTCTCCCCGCCGGAAGTCGCGGACGATACGCGTATGCTCGCCCTTGCGCGCGGTCGTGTCCCGATCCATGCGGGCCACACGCGCCGAAGGGAAGATCGAAAGCACCTCCTCTTCGACCTTCTCCGTCCCGATCCCGAAGGCGCGCACCCGCGCGCCGCCGCAGTCCGGACAGACCTGCGGAGCGCGGGCCGTGTGCTCGCAGTGATGGCAGCGCAGCGAGCGGTCGTAGGCATGGTAGGCGAGCGAGACCGCGCAGTGCGGGCAACGCGCTACGTAGCCACAGTCCCGGCAGAGGACGAACTGCGCATAACCCCGCCGGTTCAAAAACAGGATCGTCTGCTGCCTGGCGCGCAGCCGCTCCGCCATCGCATCCACCAGCCGCGTCGAGAAGAGCGCGCGCCGCTGCTTGAACTCCTCGCGCAGATCGACCACCGTCACGCGGGGCAGCGGCCGGTTGTCGATCCTCTCCCGCATCTCGATGCGCCGAATCGGCGCGACCACCTGCGCTGCGTTCTCCGGCTCGCTGGCGAAATAGCTCTCCAGCGACGGCGTCGCGCTGCCCAGGAGCAGGACCGCCCCGCTGAGCCGTGCCCGCTCGGCGGCCAACTCTTTGGCGCTGTAGCGCGGCGTGTTCTCCTGTTTGTACGAAGCCTCGTGCTCTTCATCCAGAACGATCAAGCCGACGTTCTCCAGGGGCGCGAAGATGGCGGAGCGCGCCCCGACCACGATACGCGCCTTTCCTTCCTGCATGCGGCGCCACTCGTCGTGCCGCTCGCCCTCGGAAAGTCGGGAGTGCAGCACCGCGACCTGATCCCCGAAGCGCCCGGTGAACACGTCCACCACCTGCCCGGTCAAAGCGATCTCCGGCACGAGCGCGATGGCGGTCCGCCCGGCAGCCAGGGTCGCGGCAATGGCGTCCAGATAGACCTCGGTCTTGCCGCTGGCGGTCACGCCGAAGAGGAGAATGCTCTGCGCCTGCCGGCGGGCGATGGCCTCCCGCAGGATGGCGGTCGCGCGCTGCTGGGCCGGTGTGAGCGGAGGCGCCGTCGTGCGCTTCTCCGGTGGAACGACCGGGGCACGGCGCACCGTCCGCTCGCTCACCGACACAAGGCCCTTGTCCACCAGACCCCGCAGGGAGTCCGCCGACGCCTCGGCCTCGCGCAGCAGCTCCTCCCCCGGAACAGGGCCTTCGCCCTCCCGCGCCCGTTCTACCAGCCGGTCCAATAGCCGCTGCTGCTGCGGACTGCGCCGCCCTACCCCACCGCCCGCGCCGCTCAACACTTCCGCCGCCGGTCCAAGCTCATAGACCTTGATCTTCTTGCCGACCGTTTTCGCCCGCGTGATCCGGCGCGTCTCGACAAGCAGCCCTTTCTTCACCAGCGCCGCGTACGCGCTTGCGAAGCCGGGCAGGTTGGCCGCATCCCGCAGCGCCTCGGTCTCCGCCTCGCCATCCAGCGCGCGCAGGGTCTCGATCACATGCGCCTGCGGCACGGAGCTGCCGGCATCGTCGCCACGCAGCGACGGCTCTTTCAGCCGCGCCACGGTCGCCACCCGTGCGCCAAGCGTCGCCGGCGCCACGCAGCGAATGGCGGAGAGCAGGTCGCAGACATACCGCTCGCTCATCCAGCGCACGAGCTGCAACTGTTCGTCGTTGATCGTGATGGCATCCTCGACCAGCGCAATAATATCCTTGAGCTTCTTACAAAGAGGATCGCTCGCCGCCAGCTTGCGCCGGGCCAGCACGTAGCCCAGCGTCTCCCGACCGGAGAAGGGAATATGCACGCACGCGCCGACGCAGAGAATATTGCAAAGCGCTTCCGGCACGCGGTAGGAGTAAGAGGGCTGCAATTCGGGGGCATCGATATCGACGACCACGTCGGCGACGTCGACTTGGGCGTACTCTTCCCAGAGGCTCTCGGTGAAGGGTTGACTACTGGGGGGCATTGGCGCGCGGTTCTTTCTCGGCTTCCCGGCTTACGACGGCGACCGGCTGGCTCTCCGGTCTATCGGTCCCTGGCTCCGCGGGCTTATCGCCGCTGTCTTTCTTAGAAAACAGGTTCAACCTCGGCTCCGTGCCGGCCCGCAGCCGCTGGATATTGGCCCGGTGCTTATAGAGGGCCATCAGGCAGGCGACGACGCCGAAGGCGAACCGGTACCAGTCGCCCCGATAGTAGAGGACCATCAAGGGCGGCAGGGAGAGAGCGCCCAGGATCGACCCCACGGAGACGATGCGCAGGGTCAGCAGCTCCAGGAGAAACAGGCCGAACGCCGTCAGCCCCACGAGCGGCGATACGCCGAGCAGAGCGCCGAGGCTGGTCGCGATCCCTTTGCCCCCCTTAAATCCCAGCCAGACCGAATAGTTATGCCCGACGATCGCCAGCAGCGCCGCCAGGATCTGCCAGGGCGAGGCCAGTTGCAGCGCCGCGCCGGCCAGCGGCGGCACAAGTCCTTTGGCGACGTCGAGCGCGAACACGACGCTGCCCACCACCGGCCCGCACACCCGCCAGACGTTCGTCGCGCCAATATTGCCGCTGCCGAGCGTGCGGATGTCTATGCCCTTCCAGGCGCGGGCGATCCACAGCCCGAACGGCAGCGACCCCAGCAGGTAGCTGCCGACCAGTAAGAGTGTTATGGCAAGCTGTTGTGGCATGACCTCGTGCCAAAGGGTCAGCCCGCTCTGGCGGGCTTTGTATTTCAGACCGGAGTTTTAACCCCGGGTGTTAAAAAACCGATGCAGAAAAATCTGTCGTGCCTCCTGCATGTGCCCGTGAACGACTTCCCAGAGAGCAGCCTCCTCCTCATAGCCGAGCAGACGGGCGAGCGCGCGGCAACGCTCCCGCTCGGCGGGAAGGACATCCTGCGGGGTCCCGGTCTGCAGGAACGAGGCATTCCGCAGGCGGGTCAGCAGGGTATAGGTCCCCACCAGCGCATCGGCTTCCGCGTTGTCCAGCAGGCGCGCGGAGGCCAGCGCCGAGAGCGCGTGCAGCGTATTAGGAACGCTCAGGGAAGGATATTGAGACCCATAGAGTAGTTGCAGGCGCTGCGCCAGCCACTCGATGTCGCTCAGGCCGCCGTGTCCAAGCTTCAGGTCGGTCTCCTGCTCGGTGGGCTTTAGCCGCTCCGCCTCGATGCGCCGCTTCATCGCCTGCACCGCCGCGTCTTCTTCGGCGGTCAGGCCGCGTCTGTAGCTGACGGCGCCGAGAATGCGTTCGCAGCGCCGGCCAACGCGCCTATCCCCGGCGGCCAGGCGCGCTTTCAGGGCCGCCTGCCGCTCCCAGGTCTCGCCGCTGGAGCGGTAGTAGGCGATCAGGCCCCGCGGCGATGTCGCCAGCGCCCCTTTGCGCCCCCAGGGCCGCAGGCGCAGGTCGATCTCGATGGGCGCGCCCAGCGTGACCAGCGCCTTGCCCGCCGCAAGCACACGCTCGACGACCGCGTTCACCAGCGCAAACCGCTCCGCGCCGGTCAGCCCGGCCTCGGAGGAACGGCCCTCCTCATAGACGAACAGCACGTCCCAGTCGCTGCCGTAGCCTAGCTCCGCGCCCCCCAGCTTGCCCAGTCCCAGGATCGCCACACGCTCCAGCACGCGCCGCGCCGTCTCCGGCTCCTTAGCGGCAGCGATCACCTCTTCCGAACAGATCGCGAGCAGGACCGCCAGCACGGCTTTGGCGAGGCGCGTCAGGTCCGCTGCCGTCTCTTGCGTGTCGGCCTCGTCCCAGACGTCGCGCGCCCCGATATGCAGCATCTGCCGCTGGTAGGTGCGCGCAATCGCCTCTAATTTCGCCTTAAAGTCGTCGGCTCCCTGCACGCGCGCAGCCAGATCGGCAGGAAAATCTTCCGCCTCCTCATCCGGATTAAGCAGTCCCTCCATCCACTCCAGATGCCGCGCCAGGTTTTTGAGCAGCGCCGGAGCGGCGGCGGCCAACTGAACGAGCCGTCGCATCACCTCCGGGCTGTCGTCGAACGCGGCGTAGAGCTGCGCGCGGTTCGGCACTGCCAGCGCCAGAGCCTCCATGCCCGCCAGGCCGGCGTCCGGGTCGGGAGAGCGCGCCAGAAGCGCCATGAGGCGAGGCGCGATCGCCTTGAACTCCATCGGCGTATCCGGAGGCATCTCGCCGAACTCGTTGCCGCGCATCGGCAGCCGCAATGCGCGCAGCGCCGCGGGGATGTCCCGAAATCCGGCCGCCTGCAGCCGCTCCGTCAGCCGCTCCTGCGCCGCGGGCGAATCGATGTTGTCCAGCAGGGCATTGACGTCCTCCCAGGCCGCCTCTTCCGAGGATTCGGCGGCACGCGCCCCCTTTTCAGCGCTCTGCCCGTAGAACAGCCGTTCTAAAGTTCCGTGAACCCGCCCGCGCCGTCGTTCTAGCTCCGCCTCGAAAGCCGCTGCATCCACAAAGCCCATGCGGCGCGCCAGACTCAAACGCTCCCTGCGATCCTCCGGCGGCGGAAGCGTCTGCGTCTGAAAGCCGTGCAGCAGTTGCAGACGATGCTCCAGCGTGCGCAGGAACTGATAATCCTCCGCCAGATCGTGCGCCTCGTCGTAAGTCAGGAAGCCGGCGTGCCGCAAGCGCTGGATCGCCGCGAGCGTATTGGGCGTGCGCAAACGCGGGACCTGCCCGCCGAAGGTAAGCTGCAGCGCCTGGGCCGTGAACTCCACGTCACGGATGCCGCCGTACCCTGTCTTGACGTTCGTGAAGGTCTGCCCTTCCAGCGCGCACTTCTGCTCGATGCGCCGCTTGTTGGCGCGGATCTCCTCCAGGAATCCGGCGGACACATGGGAGCGATAGACGAAGGGAGAGACCATCGCCATGAAAGCCTCGCCGAGCGCACGGTCTCCAGCAACGAATCGCGCCTTCAAGAGCGCCTGCCGCTCCCAGCCCTCTGCCCAGCTTTCATAGTAAGCGCGAAAGCTCGATAGAGAGCGTGTCAGAGGGCCGAACCGTCCTTCGGGCCGCAGCCGCATATCCACACGGAACACGTGCCCCTGGGCGCTCTCTTCCGCCAGTGTTTTGACGATCGTCTCCGCCAGGCGGCCCGCATAGACCCCGCCTTCCATCCGGCGTCCGTCTTCCAGCACGACCTCGTCCGGCAGCGCGTCGCCATGCACGAACATCAGGTCGATGTCGCTACTGTAGTTCAGTTCCTGCCCGCCCAGCTTGCCCATGGCGATGACGGCGAACAGGACGGGCGGCGAAGCGAGCGACAGCGTGGAGAGCGCAATATCGTGGGCCTTCTGGACGCAGGCATCGGCTAGATTGGAGAATTCACGCGCGGTAGCAGGCATATCGGCCAGACCGGCCAGGTCGCGGACCCCGATGCGCAGCATCTCCCGCGCTTTCCATCGGCGCAGAACGTCGCGCTTGAGCTCCGGGCGCTGGCAGACGTCCACCAGCGCCGACACTTCCCGATAGAGCCGGGCCGCGCTTTTCGTGCCGCCTCTTACCCCTGGATTGGAGATGATCTCGAAGGTTTCCGGCTGCCGCGCCAGCAGGTCGGCAAAATACTGGCTGCTGCCCGTGACCAGGCAAAACAGGTCCAATGAAACCGGGTGGCGCAACAAAGTCTGCAAGTGAGAGTACGGACTACCCACCGCCGCGAACCAGCGGCTGAAGCTTCCCAAAGCGCGCTCCGGATCGGGACTGCCTCGCAGGGCATTGAGAAGCAGCGGCAGCAGCGGCGCCAGGTCATCGTCCGTGACACCCTGCCCGGCCAGGTCCCGTACCCAGCGCAACGCCCGTGCCGTCTCCTCAATCCCGACGGCCCGCAGATCATCCTCGGTCAACCGGCCGGATTCTGGCAAGTTTGCGTTTGACATGGTCTATCTGGATCGCCTACCCTATTGCTTGCTGAATAAAACGGAATAACGGGTAATAAAGATTTCTATTAACGTGCGACGGACTAAATTCCTTCGCTGGGAAGCCGGGCAAGGAATTACCCGTCTTGGAGGCGGGCCGCCAACCGTCCTGCCGGACGAAAAAACCTGGCAGCAGAACGTGTCCGGAGGACACCCGGCGCGCAGCGCCTCACAGCGAAGGACTTTCGTCCATCGCACATGTCTCCCGTGCCGAACTTTGCGTCCTGCCCTCCGGCGAATGCCGGTGGGTAGTTCCAGCCATCGCACGGGCAAGGAATTCTTGCCTCTTGTTGAGGAGAAAAACAAAAAACCGAGAGGCAATTGCCTCCCGGCTCCTTTGTTTGGAAACAGTCACGTAGAACGGTTTGTGTGGACCCTGCTTTTCCGCGTCTCGCGCCTTTCATGACTTCGAGCGAAGATATCGACCTAGGATGCCTTGATCTTCGCGGGCGTCTTTTCAAGCCCAAAAGCTTGTCCGACGGAAGTCCCTCAAAGACGCATCAGGCCTAACCTTAGAAAGGAGGTGATCCAGCCGCA